>ENA-OBIO01000948-OBIO01000948.1-metagenomes-genome-assembly--contig:-NODE-948-length-12934-cov-4.10909_pt1 | contig 12934 bp, 11 predicted proteins | sample MGYA00153383_OBIO01 | MGnify analysis MGYA00153383 | reverse complement strand
CTTTCTTCGCTAGTAGATGCTTAAACAGAGAAAGGCAAGTCCCATCATCTAAGTTCATGTTTTTGTCTAAAGATGTTGTAACTTGATTGATAGTAGAGTCAATTTTATTAAGCTGTGATTTTAAAATATCAGCTACATCGCGTAACTCTTCAACACTAACTTCTGCGGCCTCTAGCTTATAACTAGAATGAATCCATTCAATATTCTCTACTAGAAGTGTTGGAATTTCCTTTTCTGTGATAATTCCCCAATCAATTCCTTTCTAGCTCTAATCTCTCAGCAACTTTAGTTCCTAAATCTTTGATAGGTTTGAAAGTGCGAGCTTTTTCAACTATCTGTTTCCCTTCCTTCACAACTAACATAAAGGTGGTAGCTAACACATTTGGTGTACCACTCTTTGTGTCTTTGGGGTATTCAATTCCCATATCTATGGCAATATTCATTGCCAGATCGAGATCGATGAGCGGAAATTGCTCCCTAATATCGATAATGCTGTCAGACCACTCGAATAAATAAAATAAATCTGTCTCCCCATCGCTAAAGAGATGATGCGCTCGATTTGTTTTCCAACTTGGTGGTCTAGATACTCTACTAGTAGAAGGAAGTTCCTGTATCTTATTCCAGGGGATGTAATTTTCTCCACTACCCTCTCCCCGACGTTCTTTCCGGTATCTTTCAAATTTAGCTGTCGTCCACTCTCGATTGGCTCTAGACATATCCAAAATCTCCCACAGGCGGACGGATGCTCACCTATGAGAGATATTGTACAACTATTTTACAAATTGTACAACTTTATTATATTTCCACAATTGTTATTAAAGTTTACTATTTCCCTATTCAACCGTAACTGATTTTGCGAGGTTTCGAGGCTGATCTACGTCTAGTCCGCGCATTGCGGCAATATGATATGACATCAATTGCATCGGAATAACTGTTAGTACTGGTGATAATAATTCATCTACATCTGGTACAGGTAAAACCTTGTCGAATATCTCTGTTGCATCCTTATCACTTGCTGCAACTACTCCATACAAATGCGAATCTCGTGCCTTGGCTTCTTGGGCATTTGAAATCGCTTTCTCGTATACTTTCCCTGGCATCGTAATCGCAATTACGGGTACCTTCGCATCGAGGAGGGCGATCGGGCCGTGTTTCATCTCACCAGACGGATAACCTTCGGCATGGATATAACTGATCTCTTTGAGTTTTAGGGCACCTTCAAGGGCGATCGGGAAGTTGATGCCGCGACCGAGGAAGATGGCATCGTGGGTATCGAGAAAACTATGGGAGAGTTCTTCGATGTATTTTTCTTGGGTTTCCAGGATGACTTCGATTTGGGAGGGGAGGACTTTTAAACCAGTGATGATTTCGGTTAATCGATCGGGTGTAATAGTCCCGCGACGATGAGCCAGATCGAGCGAGAAGAAGTAAAACGCCATCAATTGACCCATGAAGGTTTTGGTGGCTGCTACGCCGATTTCCATGCCTGCGTGGGTGTCGATGACGCAATCGACGACGTGGGTGATGGCACTATCTGTCCGATTGGTGACGGCGAGGAGGCGGGAGTGATATTTGGAATCTTTGTCTTGGCGGCGCGATTTTTCGATTTCGACGGCGGCGAGGGTATCGGCGGTTTCACCCGATTGGGTAATGCCGATGGTGAGGGTATTGGGAACTAGTGGTGGGGGTGAGTAGCGAAATTCGGACGCATATTGAATCGCGGTGGGAATTTGGGCGAGTTCTTCGATCAGATATTTCCCAACCATTCCGGCGTGGAGGCTGGTGCCACAGGCGACAATTTGGATATTTTCGAGATCTTTGTAGATGGATTCGGGTAGATTGAGTTTAAATGGGGATTTACTGCTTGCTGGTGTCCAGTCTAAATCTAGATATGCTTCCAAGCAGGTGCGAACTACGGCGGGTTGTTCGTAGATTTCTTTTGCCATGAAGTGGCGGAAACCTTGTTTCTCAACTGCAATGGGATTCCAGGTAATAGTTCGCGGGGTGCGATTTACTTTCTCGCCTGCAAAGGTATAGACTTCTACGCCGTTTCTGGTGAGTCGTGCCATCTCCCCATTTTCTAAGGGTAGGATGGTGCGGGTATATTGAACGATCGCGGGTGTATCAGATGCACAGAAGTATTCACCTTCGCCGATGCCGATTACTAGCGGTGCTTGTTGTCTGGCTAAAACTAGTTCATCTGGATAGTCTGCGGAAATCACTGCGATCGCGAATGCCCCAGATAATTTGTGAACGGCTTGTTGGACTGCTACCATTAAGGTATCGACACCGTCTGCAAGGCATTGAGCGATTAGGTGTGGAATGACTTCGGTATCGGTTTCCGATCGAAATTCATGTCCTTGCTTTTTTAATTCTTCGCGTAGTTCGCGATAGTTTTCAATAATTCCATTCTGCACCACCGCCAGCCGTCGCTGAGTATCTGTGTGGGGGTGGGCGTTATATTCTTCGGGCTTACCATGCGTTGCCCAGCGCGTGTGTCCGATGCCGATTGGGGCGCGATTTGTAGCAAATTCTATTTTGTCGCGCAGATTATGCAGTTTACCTTTGGCGCGAATACAGTCGAGATTTCCTTCGACAATGGTTGCTACCCCTGCGGAGTCATAACCTCTGTATTCGAGTTTTTCTAATCCTGAGACTAGAATGGATTGGGCTGGTTGAGTGCCAATGTAGCCAACAATTCCACACATACAGTTTAATTCTCCCGCAACGGCTAACTTAGTTTTGGTGTTCTTCTGGCAGACTCACTACTGTTGAGCTTGACATCACTTTACTACTATAGTTACCCAACTGGCGAGCGAATATAACAACCAGTACGAAAATTACTAAAAATTTCGATTCATCCCCTAAAGCCTAAAACCTAAAACCTAAAACCTAACTCCCTAGTGACTAGTGACTAAAAGCACCATAACGCACTCTTAGTCTCCAGTCACAACTGGGGATTAGTAGGCTAAACCCATACTGCGAGTAGTTTCCGCACCTAGATAGACACGGATACTCAGGAAGTCTGTTGGGCAAGCAGTTTCACACCGTTTGCAACCGATACAGTCTTCCGTACGTGGTGAAGAGGCAATTTGTTGAGCCTTGCAACCATCCCAGGGTACCATCTCTAATACATCCGTAGGACAAGCCCGAACGCATTGAGTACAGCCAATACAGGTATCATAAATTTTGACGCTATGAGACATAAACGATCTTCCTCCCAACGATAAAGCTTTAGTTTTGCTAAAACTTAGAATCAAAGCTTATTTTACCGCAGGCTCTGATACTAGTTCCCAAAAAGGCTACATAAGTTAAAGGTTATTAACTTATGACTGGAGTTAGGTTTTCTGAGTGAGAATTTAGTCCTAAATAAGCGTTAAAATAGGGTTCGATGCTCATCATGGAGATTTAATGAGGCAAGCAGAGTCTTTACTTACCGAAGTAATTTTGACCCAATCGGAAGAAATACTGGCTAAAATCCAGTTGGATTGGACTCCACAACCAGGTAACTATCTTGATGTAGATGGTAGGACTTATACTGTCTTGGAACGTCGTCACCGTTATCACTTACAGTTTGGTCGTTATAAGTTGAACAAAATTGCTGTCTACGTGCAATCGGCAATTCGCCCTGAGGAACAGAGTCTAGTCGATGGTCAATGGGTAATTGGTGATGCTACTTGTCGGTATAATGCTCGATCGACCCTGCTTCGCTGTGCAGTCTATCCGATCGGCCCCTGTGAAGGATGTAGGTTTAGGGCTTAGGGTTTAGGGGTTAGGCTTAGGCTTTAGGCTTTAGGCTTTAGGCTTTAGGCTTTAGAAATCTAGATGGCGATCGATAACCATCCTACTTTAAAAAGACAGGCTTTACTAATGTAAAGCCCAATGTATTTGTATTTAACCTAAAGCCTAAGACCTAAAGCCTAATTAACGCGCCCTGGAGGACTTGAACCCCCGACATTTGGTTTTGGAGACCAACGTTCTACCAACTGAACTAAGGACGCATGTGTGTTGCTAGAGTGATATTCCTGACCCTGCAACTTAGTATAGTATAAAACTGAAGTTTATGGTCAGGACACTCAAAATTAGTCAAACTTGCCGTACACAGTAGCAATCGATTATCCTTACAAGGGACGATCGAACCGCTGTTTGACACGAGTTGCTTTACCCACACGATCGCGGAGATAAAACAGTTTCGCCCGACGGACTTTACCACGACGAATTACTTTGACGCTATCAATTTTGGGTGAGTGCAACAGGAATACCCGTTCCACGCCAATACCTTGAAAGACACGACGAACAGTAATAGTTTCGTTGATTCCACCGTTACGAGTAGCAATAATGATGCCTTCGTAAGGCTGAACCCGTTCTTTGTTACCTTCTTGAATTTTTACGCCCACTCGGACGGTATCGCCCACGTGAAGGGTAGGCAGATCGGATTTTAGATATTCCGCTTCGATCGAGCGAATAATTTCCTGAGCTTTCATGTGGTTTGAAAAAATTCACAGAACTATTATCATACCAGACGAACGTGAATTTGTCTAAAAGTGTTTTTTACTCGACCGTGAATCTTTACCCCACCCCAGCCCTCCCCTTATCAAGGGGAGGGAGTAGGAGCAATTTGTGCATCGATCTTCAATCGCAACTAGGTTAATGGCTGAATTTCGATCGATTCGGTGACAGTTTATTCACTTAATTAGTCCAAGCTGTTAACATATACCTAATCTTAGCCCTATCGATTTTATGCCTCTAGATAGCCTGTTCTCGACCCAAGGTATCATGGTGATGCTTCTTGCAGCCTACGCTGGGGCGATGTGGCTGTTTCTCTCTAGTGCCCCCAAGGTATACACGGTGATGGTGTCCGATCTCCAAATTGCCCAGGACTTGTATGAAGGATTGTTGAATCTGCCGATCGCTCAAATCCCGTTGCACTACTATTATGACTACGAGCAGACGATCGGGACTGCGGGTATCGATCCGATGTATCTAGCCGCTCCAATGGGTAGAGCCAGCGTCAGAGGGATGAAAGGTTCGGAAGGATTGTGGTATCAACTCAAGAAAAACTCTCAACTACACGTCATCACTGGAACTAGTCTGGGCGAAAAAAACCGCCAGCGACACGTTTGTTTCGATCGAGAGTGCCTGGAACAGATCTTGATGCGGATTCAAACCCGTGGGATCAAGCACAAGATTAGGAATGAGAAGCTCTACTCCCTCCCCTTGATAAGGGGAGGGCTGGGGTGGGGTAACACGGGATTTCGACTGTACCGATGTGGTGTGAATGACGCTCGCATCTAGAGATTTAGACTTCTTCTACTTCGACTGCATCTACATCTACAACATCTAGCTCTAGATCCTCTTCACCATTTGAGGCTGGAACGATCGCTACTGCCATGATGGCATCATCATCGTCTAGCTTCTGGACTCGTACCCCAGTCGCCATCCGCGATTGAGGTGAGATGGCGTTGATGGCTTGACGAATGATAATCCCGCGATTGGTGACGATCATCATTTCCTCATCGGCGTTGACTACCCGCAGAGCGGCTAACCTGTCGCCTTTTTTGCGGAACTTGATCGCGAGTACGCCCATTCCGGCGCGATTTTGGAGGCGGAATTGAGTCACTGGTACCCGTTTGCCTAGTCCTCCAGTCGTTACAACCAGAATCCACGGCCCTTCACCTGCGGGAACTGTGACATCTTCTGCAACAGTATCGTCGATATCATCTACCCCTGGATCTTCACTCGCCGCCACCATCTGGGCGATGACTTGACTTGGTAAGATATCCATACTGATTAGTTCGTCACCTTTCTTGAGCGACATCGATTTGACGCCGCGTGTGGCTCGTCCTAATGGTCGGAGTTGGTCGCGATTGGTGCGGAAATGGATCGTCATCCCATTGCGGGTACCGATAATCGCGCTGTCAGTTTCTTTAGCACGACGTACCCAGCGTAAGCCATCGCCGTCTTCGAGTGAGATGGCAATTAAACCATTAGCGCGGACGCTGGCAAATGCGGAGATAGCGGTCTTTTTGATGAAGCCCTTCTGCGTGAGCATAATTAGGTATTCATCATCGCTGAATTCGCTTACAGGTACCACTGAGGTGATCTTTTCCTCGCGAGGAATCGGCAACATTTGGACGATCGGGAGTCCGCGTGCTGTGCGGGATGAGACGGGAATTTGATAGGCTTTGACTGTATATACTACCCCGCGATCGCTAAATAGCAGGATTGTATCGTGATCGCAGCAGGTGAGGAAATGCTCGATCGCATCTTCTTCTTTCATCCCTGTGCCTTTTTTGCCCCGTGTAGCGCGGCTTTGAGTCTCGAAGGTGCTAACTGGCATCCGTTTGATATAGCCCTGCTCGGTGACGAGGATCAGAGATTTCTCATTAGCGATGAGGTCGGTATCTTCTAAATCTCCTTCACCATGCTCGATCAGGGTGCGGCGAGGGGTGGCAAATGTGGTCTTAATTTCAGCGATTTCGATTTGGATAATATCCAGGATTCGTTCCCGCCGAGCGAGAATATCTTTGAGATCGGCAATCTTAATCGTCAGCTCTTCATGCTCTAGGCGAATTTTGTCAGCTTCTAAAGCTGTCAGCCGCCGTAGCTGCATCTGAAGGATGGCATCGGATTGAAAATCAGACAGTTCAAATCTTTCGATCATCTCCTGTTTGGCTGTGGCTGAGTCCGCCGCACCCCGAATCAGGCGAATTACTGCATCTAGGTTAGCTAGAGCAATTAATAAACCACCCAACAGGTGATCGCGCTCTTCAGCTTTGCGTAGCTCGTAGCGAGTCCGACGAGTAATCGATTCGATGCGGAAGTCGAGGAAAACTGTCAGGAATTTTTTGAGGCTCAGGAGCTGGGGTTCCCCATTTACCAACGCCAACATGTTGCAACCAAAGTTGGTTTGGATCGGTGTCTGCTTGTAGAGATTATTTAAAACCACGCGGGGGTAAGCATCCCGCTTGAGTTCGATCACGATCCGCATCCCATCTCGATCGCTTTCATCCCGAATATCCGATATTCCCTCTAGTTTATGGTCGTTAACCATTTCGGCGATCCGTTCGATCAGAGCAGCCTTATTCGTCTGGAAGGGCAATTCTGTAATAATAATTGCTTCGCGATCGGGTCTGCCTTTATATTCTAATGTTTCAATATTAGCCACCCCGCGCATGACGATCGAACCGCGCCCAGTAGTATAAGCTTCCTTAATCGGTGATGTGCCCAGGATCTGCGCTCCTGTGGGAAAATCAGGGCCAGGGATATATTGCATCAATTCGAGATCGGTAATCTCAGGATTGTGGATCAATGCCACCACACCATCAATTAACTCGCCCAAATTATGCGGGGGAATATTTGTCGCCATCCCGACAGCAATCCCCGATGAGCCATTGAGTAATAGCTGCGGAATCCGCGCCGGAAGTACAGTCGGCTCCTGTTGCGAACCGTCAAAGTTGTCAGCAAAATCTACCGTTTCTGCCTCGATGTCCCGCAATACGGCATCCATCGTCAAAGCTTGCAAACGACATTCGGTATACCGCATCGCTGCTGGCGGATCGTTATCGACCGAACCAAAGTTACCATGTCCGTTAATCAACGGATTTCGCATCGAAAAATCTTGAGCCATCCGCACCAGCGCGTCATACACGGCTGTATCACCGTGAGGATGGTATTTACCCAGCACTTCCCCGACTACCCGCGCGCACTTTCTAAACGGCCTGTCGGCTGTCAAACCTAATTCGTGCATCGCATACAGGATGCGGCGGTGGACTGGTTTTAAACCGTCTCTGGCATCGGGAAGTGCCCGCCCTACGATTACGCTCATGGCGTATTCCAGGTAAGAGCGAGACATCTCAAGTCGTAGATCTGTAGGGACGATTCGCTCTTGGGAAGTAGTCATGAATTGCTCCGTCCGGCTGGTTAATTGTGCTGTGTCACTAGTTCAATTTTATCACATTTAGGGGGGTACGTGTATGCTGATTCTTGCGGCTACAAGGCTTGCTGGATGCTGGAAAAGAGTACTTGACTCGATCGATCTGATTCAGTTTGTGAAACTTAACTTACTTATCGACTTAGCAATCCTATTTAAGTTCCTCGCAGTAAAGTCAACTTGTAGGGGCGGTGCTTCATGCCCGCCCTCTAGGGATTACGCTTTTCATTTAGGATCGCTATAGTTAATAGTTGTTGTGAATAAAAATGAGGTAACTAACTGGTGAGAATCCGTACAAAGACATGCGATCGATGTCAGAAGCTCTCAGATATTTTATATCGAATTCAAGCCGATAACTCTGGTAAATGGCAGTTTGCTTGTTATGATTGCTGGCAACCGCTCAGTCAAAATAACCCCAATTATGTCTATGGTGGTACTTGGAAAGCGCGTAAAAGCTAAAGCTTATCATCCTCATATCTATAGTTTATCAATGATACTTTACCAATCGTATACATCACAATATCTCATCGATTAATGGTTGCGCGATCGAGAGATTCCAGGTTACTTTAGATCGATGTCCCTTATCGCAGGAACTAAGATATGAAGCAGTCACTTATCGCTCCGATTGAAGCTACCGCTCCTGTTACAGCATCGATCGCACCCTGGTATGCCAAATTTAATCGCAGTCATATCGTGCGGGTTTTAGAACTGGTGCAAGATACGATTGCTATTTCTCTATGTATTGGATTGTTTTGTGTGATGGTACTGCAACTAAAAGAGATCTTTTTGTCGCTAATTACCACCTTGAACTTTCATGATATCACCGCAGATATTTTATTTATTTTAATTTTAGTCGAACTGTTTCGACTGTTGATTATTTATCTGCAAGAGCAGCGAGTTTCGATCGGGGTATCGGTAGAAGTGGCGATCGTATCTGTACTGCGAGAGGTGATTGTCAAAGGAATATTGGAAGTCCAATGGCAGCAGGTGATGGCGACTTGTGCATTTTTGATTTCGATGGCGATCTTGCTGGTGGTGCGGGTATGGATTCCACCGACGTTTGAAGGAATCGATCCCGAACACCAAGTTTCCAATCGGCTCAAGGTGAGCAAACATCTAGATTGAAGTCAGGCTGAGGTAATGCAGGGGTAGTTTATCTCGATCTCTATCGATTGAGCGATTGATAATTAGTAAAAATGTAGTAAAAATGGTTCATGTCAACTTACCAAAAATTAATGACCATGAAATTGAACGTCATGCAGCTAATATCTAATCTCAGACGGTCTGCAATGCAAGCGATCGGGTCAATAGTACTGACGATCGCGTTCTGGCAGGGACTATCGATCGATGTTGATGCGGCGATCGCTGCGAGTGTCCAGCCAGGACTTGGTAGCACCAATAATATCGTCAAACAGGTAGCCAATATGGAACGCGAACCAGGGCGGATGGACTCGGCGAAGAAAAATGACAAAAACCCTGCTCAAGCACTGCTAAATACGACAGAAACTGGTGTCAAGATCGATGCTGATAAAGCAGAAAGACCAATCGGCGATACGCCAGAGCTAGTCAAACAAACGGCAGATCGCAATTCCAAACAAGCTGAGGAATTTTCAGAAAAGACTACGAAAAAAGTTAAAAACTTTTTTGGTTTCTAGAGATAGAGGTGACAAAACTAACTGTTTAGATATCCTTGAGGAGATGATTTTGAATAGCGATCGCCACCGCCTGTTTGCGATCGATCGCTCCCAATTTGTGTAAAATCGTGTGCACATGAACGCGGACGGTTCCAGGTACGATATAGAGGATTTCAGCGATTTCTCGATCTGTTTTGGCTGTAGCAATCAGGCTGAGGATTTCTTGTTCGCGTCGAGTGAGGGTAGTAGAGATCGGGGTGCGATCTTCTGTCGGGTTGTTTTGGAACAGCGTATGAATTTCTGCTGTGGCTGCGGCATCCCACCAGGAGGCTCCAGCAATGACCGAGCGCATGGCTAAAACCAAAGTTTCGGCTGTGACTCCTTTGAGGCAATAACCTTGCGCTCCTGCGGCTACCAGGCGGGCGATCGACGATCTTTCGTTGCGAGAAGTGAGGACGAGAATCGGCAACTGGGGGTGATTTTGTTTGAGTTGACGACAGGTTTCCAACCCGCCCAATCCAGGTAAACCAATGTCGAGGAGTACCAGATCGAACGGCTGTTGCTTTGCCAAATCGATGGCTGTTTCACCATCGTTTGCTTCAGCCAAAGTTTCCACCGCCGATTCGCGCTGCAATCGTACCTGCAAGCCCAAGCGAAACAGTTCATCATCTTCAACTAATAGAATTTTGAGGCGATCTAGGGGCATTTTAAACAGTTGATAGTGAGATTTACATTGGCTCTGGTGCGTTACCCTGCGGGATAACACACCCTAACAGTATTCTTACAAATCATTTAGGACTGCTATAGTTTCCCCTAAAGCCTAAAGCCTAAAGCCTAATACCTGACTTTCTCAGAAAGTCTAGTAAGACGGATCGACGATCGCGGCTAGGCGAAACGCAAAGATCGCCCCCTGGGGGGAACGATTTTCAGCCCAAATTGTCCCCTGATGCGCTTCGACGATTTGACGAGCCAGATACAGCCCTAACCCTGAGCCACTGGCTTGGCGATTGCTCTGTCCCTGATAAAACCTCTCAAATAAATGGGGCATTTCATCGGGCTGAATCCCTGCTCCGGTATCCATCACTTTCACCACCCGATCTCCCGCTTGGGTTCCGAGTACGACTTCCACTTTTGCGCCGCGTGGCGAGTGATTGATAGCGTTGGCGAGGAGGTTGGCGAATACTCGTTGAAGCTGGAGGGCATCACCATTTACCCACAGAAACTGGCGGAAGTCGGAGTCTCCATAATTTAGTGACAGGTGAACTCGCCGACTCATCGCCAGATCGAGTAAAGAAGTTGCTGTTGATTCTGCTAATCGGGCGAGATCGATCGGGGTACGATCGAGTTGTAGTCCGTCAATGTCATTGCGATAGACATCTAAGAGCGTTTCCACTAGTTGTAAGCTAGTTTGGTGACTGCGGATCGCGATCTCTAATACGCTTTTTTGCTTGGGTTGGACGGAGCCGAATTGTTCTTGGTAAAATGCTTTGAGGGTTTCAATACTACCCAGTAACGGTGTTTTCAAGTCATGTGCTAATGTCGAGGCAAAATCTTCGCGCAGACTCGCTAGTTTTGCTTGAATTTGGAGTTTTGCTTGCTGTTGTGCCAAAGTTTGCTGAATGTGACGATTGCGATCGCTCAAAATTCCAGTTACTACCAGCGCAAATACAGTGATCGATCGATCTGCTACCATCGCCGGATGAATTGTTTCATTACCTGGAATCCAGATATTCGCCAGTGTCAATACTACTGCAATTACCGTTATTTGCAAAGTGGAAGTGCGACTGAGCTGAGGTTTGGCAAATAAGATCGGCAGAATGTAGAGATAGCCCATCACATAGTCGGGTGGTGTCAGCATCTCTAGGGTGAATACTAGCCCAAATAACCCGACGGTTGCCCAAAATAATGATGATTGCTCGATGTCAAGGCGCAGCCAACGCCAATTTAGTGAGTTGAGTTGATTCCGCAGTGACATAAAGCATAACGGTGAAGGCGGGATTCATCTAGTGTAGCGATTAAATAGTTGACAGTTGCCGCTGCGGACAGATCCCCGACTTCTTTAAGAAGTCGGGGATCTGAAGTCGATTAAACAGTTGACAGTTGACAGTTGCCCTACGCGCTGTAGGCGAAAAGATCTAATGTTTAGGTTTCGAGCTTGAAATAGAAAATCTAAGCAAAATCTAAACGGCTTCTAAACAATTAAATCTTCACGATAGCTAGAACTTAGACAGAGATAGAGCAAACCGAGCTAAACAAAAAGTATACCTTTTCAATTTGCACAAGTTACGTCACTATTATCTTAATTGAAGCAGCCAACGTTAGTGGTATCAAAGCTTCAGTAATTAGATAAGCTCGATCGCCGATGCAGATGAGGAATATTTATACATGCTACAGGGATGGATTCAAATTGGATTAACGCTAGTTATCATTCTGGCGATTACGCCAATATTTGGTGGCTATATCGCCCGTGTCTATCTAGGTCAAAAAACACTACTCGATCGAGTGTTGAATCCAGTCGAACGGCTGATTTTTAGCCTCAGTGGTGTTACAGCTCAAACCCAAATGACGGGCTGGCAATATGCCCGTGCGATCCTCTACAGCAATTTAGCAATGGCAATTTTGCTATTTGCGATGCTGATGTTGCAAGGATTACTACCGCTCAATCCGACGGGATTGGGTGCACCCACCTGGGATACAGCCTTGCACACCACCATTTCATTTATGACCAATACCGATCAGCAGCACTATTCTGGGGAAACAACTTATAGTTATTTCTCGCAGATGCTGGGGTTGGGGTTTACGCTGTTTACTTCGGCGGCGACGGGAATTGCCGTGGCGATCGCTTTTATTCGCGGTTTGACGGGTAGACCGCTCGGCAATTTTTATGTCGATCTGATTCTGGCAATTACGCGGATTTTATTGCCGATTAGTATTGTCGGCACGATCGCCTTAGTTGCCGCAGGTACTCCAGAAACCCTGTCGGGGCCGATTGTGGTGCCGACATTAGAAGATCCCAATCTACGTCAGGCGATCGCCTTGGGGCCAGTGGCACATTTTGAGCTAATCAAAGAACTGGGCGAAAATGGGGGTGGTTTCTTTGCGATCAACTCCGCTCACCCGTTTGAGAATCCGAATGGATTTACTAATCTCATTCAAATTCTAGCGATGATCTCGATTCCGACTTCGCTGATTTATACCTACGGCGTAATTGCCGACAATCGTAAGCAAGCTTGGTTAGTGTTCGGGATGGTATTTATCATCTACGTGGCATTCATCATCGTCACTGCGATGGGTGAGTATCAGGGCAATCCCTTCGTCAATACCCTATTGGGTAGCTCACAGCCCAATCTAGAGGGCAAAGAAGTTC
>ENA-OBIO01000947-OBIO01000947.1-metagenomes-genome-assembly--contig:-NODE-947-length-12946-cov-2.5216_pt1 | contig 12946 bp, 8 predicted proteins | sample MGYA00153383_OBIO01 | MGnify analysis MGYA00153383 | reverse complement strand
CGTAACCAGCTTTTTGATGAGGAATGATTTCCCCTAAGCCTCCTACATTAGTAACAAGAGTTGGTACTTCAAAATGAAAAGACACTTGTGTTACGCCACTTTGAGTAGCTGTGCGATAAGGTAATGCCACTAAATCTGCTGCCGAAAAATATAATTTCACATCGTCGTTAGCAATGAATTTCGCATGCAATATCACTTGATTTTGAATTTGATATTTTTCAATCAAATCTAAATAGGGCTGCTTGTCTTCGTAAAACTCCCCGGCAATTATTAAATTAATATTTGGATTATCTTTCAATTCATTGAAAGCATCCAATAACATATCTAAGCCTTTGTATTTACGAATCAATCCAAAAAATAACACCAAATTAACATCATCTTTAATGCCTAATACTTTGCGAGCATCAGATTTATTAAGCTTTTCGCCAAAGGATGTATAAAGGGGATGTAATAAATATTTTTTATGTTGAGTTGTCGTAAAATTTTCTAGATCTTTCATGACGGCTTTACTCATCGTTACAAAACCATCACAGCTTTTAATAAAATACTTTGCAAAAGCAGCATCACCAATTCGTTTTTCATGTGGAATAACATTATCCGTGATAGCTAATACTTTAATACCACTTTTACGAACCATACGCGCAATGCTTCCTAAAGCCGGTCCCATAAAGGGAATCCAAAAACGGAAAACAATAAAATCAGGTTTTTGTTTTTTAATAAAATTAGCTGTTTTAATCCACGATAAAGGATTTACCGAATTAATAAGCGTATGGATTTTAATATATTTTGGAGCAACTCCTGTTGTGTCAAATTGTGTACTCCCTGGAAATAAAAAATTAGGATACTGTAAACTGTACGAAATAATTTCACAATCGTGGCCATGTTCGTTAAAGGCTGTGCAAAACAATTCGTCGAATGTTGCCAAACCCCCACGTAGTGGGTAAGCAGGGCCTATAATAAAAATTTTCGCCATAGAATTCTAACTTACTTTTTTCCTACAACTAATTCAATTAAGTCTTTTTCTTGTAAGTACTTATTGGCTAAATCTTTTATTTCCTGCGGCGTTACTTTTTTAACAGCATCAAAATAGTTTTCAAAATAATCATAACCCAAATCAAATTCCCAAATCGCTTTGAACTTATCCGCCAATGAATATGGCCCATCCACGCTACGCAGGAATTGCCCTAATACATAATTACGAACGGTTTCTAATTCATCTTCATCCACTAACTCGTCGCGTAATATTTTTATTTCTTTATATATTTCTGCTAAGGTTTGATTCGTGACATCTGTCCCTACTTCTGTAGCAATAAAGAAATAACCGGCATGCACTAAAGAAGCCAAACCACTTCCTATTCCATACGTGTAGCCTTTATCTTCGCGAATATTCGCCATTAAACGTGATCCAAAATAGCCGCCTAAAATAGTATTCAACACTTGAAATTTAAAATAATCGGGATGTGTTTTATTAAATAGCGTACGACCTATACGTATCGCAGATTGTATCGCATCAGGTTTATCAATAAAGTGTTTTAACTGAGTGGTCGTATTCAATGCCACTTCAGGTGTATTGATTTTACTGGCAGTTCCCCAAGCGTCTTTACCGAAAAAATTATTTAAAGAGTCGATTAAATTATCAGGTAATTTACCGGAAACAACGATGGTACAGTTGCCTGATTGATAATGTGCTTTATAAAATGCTTTGATTGTATCAATTGTGATATCATCAAAACTTTCTGTCTTCACCTCTCTACCATAAGGATGATTTTCGCCAAATAATAATTCGGAGAAGCGGCGACGAGCCAAAACATTAACCTTTTGAGAGTTTACTAAATGTTTTTGTTTTTTATTAGACAAATAAATATCAAATTCATCTTTTGGAAATGTCGGATTTTTTATAATATCTTCCACATAAAGTAAGCTCTTATCTACAAATCTATTTAATGAAAATAATGCTAAAGAAGAAAAGTCTTGTTCCACAGAGCATTCGAAAAAAGAACCAAAAAAATCGATATTATCCGATAATTCATTTGCTGTATAACGTTTAGTCCCTGTCTCTAATAAATTATTAGCGGCAGAAGCTAATAAGGGTTGTGATTGATAATACATACCAGCCTTAAATAAAAATTCTATTTTGGTTAATTCTTGCGAGCCACTATTAATAGAATACACACAAATACCATTATCCAATTTAGATAACTGCGCTTGCGGAATATGAATAGTATCAATAGTTTTAAATTCGGGAGCTAATTTTCTGTTTAATATCATGGTTTAAATTTACAGAAAAATTAGGGATACAGAAAAAATAGATTAAATCTGATATTAGTAAGCTTAGAGCATCAAATGAAACATTCTTAATAAAATTAATCAATTTTGTACAATTGAAGAAGTGGAATTGTATTAACACCAAACACATATATATTAGTCCAATATATTTGTTCTTTTTCATCCATATTTCTTTAAAAAATAGTTCCATAGACAATGATATACAACGATTTTTATAAATCATTTAGATAAAAAATAACTTCGCATCTTTAGCTTAAAACATAAATTCATTTCATATGATAAGTAATTAAGTCGTAAAGTTTATAAAAATAATGTTTGCCTTTAAATAAAAGTTTAAATTCGTGTCAAATTACTTTAAACTTATACTCCTATGTCTGATTTTTCAAATCATAAATTTGGCACTAAAGCTATACACGCTGGTGCAGAGCCTGACCCATCTACTGGCGCTATTATGACGCCAATTTTCCAAACGTCAACCTATGTTCAGGAATCACCCGGTACTAATAAAGGATATGGATATGCCCGTGGCAAAAACCCAACGCGAGAAGCTTTACAAAAAAACATTGCAGCGCTCGAAAACGGAAAGCATTGCGTTTGCTTTAGCAGTGGTATGGGAGCAACAGATGCAGTAATGCGGATGTTACGCCCTGGAGATGAAGTGATTACTGGCGACGATTTGTACGGAGGTTCTTACCGCCTGTTTACAAAAATTTATGAAAACTATGGCATCAAATTTCATTTCATTAATTTGACTAATGCTGAGAATATTAAAAAATATATTAACACCAACACCAAATTGATTTGGGCTGAAACTCCTACCAATCCTACAATGCAGATTATTGACATTGAGGCTTGTTCAAAAATTGCTAAAGAACATAATGTGTTGTTCGCAGTTGATAATACTTTCGCTTCGCCTTATTTGCAAAATCCCTTGGCGTTAGGCGCCGATATTGTTATGCACTCTGTTACCAAATATTTAGGCGGGCACAGCGATGTAGTGATGGGCGCTTTAATTACTAATAGCGATAAATTACACGAACAAATTTATTTTGTATTAAACAGTTGCGGTGCCAATCCTGGACCTATGGATTGTTTTTTAGTGATGCGTGGCATTAAAACCTTGCATTTACGCATGGAGCGCCATTGTTTCAATGGTCGTAAAGTAGCCGAATATTTAAAAACACATCCAAAAGTAGAAAAAATATATTGGCCTGGTTTTACTGACCATCCAAACCATGAGATTGCTAAAAAACAAATGCGTGATTTTGGTGGGATGATTTCAATTGTACTAAAAGGAGCTGATTTAGCAGCAACGTTTAAAATTGCATCTTCTTTTCATGTATTTTCATTAGCTGAATCTTTAGGTGGTGTAGAATCATTAATTAATCATCCGGTAACAATGACGCACGCTTCTATTCCCAAAGCAGAGCGTGATAAGGCTGGTGTGGTAGATAATTTATTGAGACTAAGTGTTGGAGTAGAAGATGTTGAAGACTTAATTGAAGACTTAAAACAAGCTTTAGGTTAATATACCAATCATAATAAATAATAGTCCAAACAACATAGGCACATAGTTCGCATAGAATGTTTGCTAGGCATCTATGTGGTTTAAAATTGCCTATAAATTAAACCTGTTTTGTATAATATATTAGATCAAAAAACTAAATTTATGTGAAGGCTCTAATTTGCCTTCAATAAAACACTTTTAGTATCATCAAAATAAGAAATACATGTGTAAGTTTTTTTGTTAATTATTTCATGATGAGTTATACTTGAAATAAATACATAATAAAAATCAGAATTGTTTTGTAAGCCGTATCGCTCAATGGGCTTTAACCAATTTAATTTCCAAATTGTTCGATAAAAATTACACGTTGGCTCTAACTCCCAGCTAACACACAGGTTTATGGAATCGGATGCGTGACGTTGTAATGTTAAGTGTTGCATGGCTTTTTTTGTATTCGCATCATAAGCCCATTCCGAATTTGAATTCATATTAACGTGTGAATAGAAATTATAAGCCGAAAGTACAGCTAATAAAATAACAACGCTAAATAGTGTTTTTTTATAGTTAAGTGTGATTAAATAACTGAATAAAAACCCAGCATTTAAAAGGAGCAAAGGAATTAAAAATAACGCAAAACGACCTGATAAAAAATCAGTATGAAATAAAACGTGTTGAATGATAGATGCTAAAGAAATAAAAATGATTAACGCATTTACAACAATCAATTCTTTGTTTTCCTGAAAAAAAGCAAGTTGTTTTTGAGCTATCATTTTGACGATTAAGCCAAAAGTAAATAAAATTAGTAAGCTGAACAGTAAGATTAAAAGTCCATGCATAGAGTTCGACAGTGTCAAATTGTAAAAGGTATAGTTGATAACAGAAGAAAAGGTATCACTTACAAAGCCGCTCTTACCACCAAAATCCATCTTGTTATAGGTAATCAATCGCCTAACAGGTTCATACAAAACAATAGTAGAAATTAAACACCATAACCAGTTTAGTTTATAGCTTTTTAAAAATGAAAACGTATTTTGTTTAATTACACGTTGCTCAATAAACACAACAGCATAAAAAATAAGTACAGAAGCTACGTAAAAATTAAGCATCGTAAAATTACTTAACGTTGACAATAGGGCCGCTAAGTGAAATAAAATAAGGTGTATGTTTTTACGTGAGTTTAATGCTTCAATTAAATAGTAAATTGCCATCATCATAAATCCAATGGATAAGCCATAACCGCGAGCTAGCCCAAAAAAATCAATTAATGGATTATTAGTAAGTAACAACACGAAAAAGGAAATTGCGATAATTTTGTGACTCTTTTTAAATAGTAAAAAACTAAACGCTCCGTATACTAAAAACAATACTATGTTGGGTAATCTTAATGAAAATTCAGAAGTGCCAATAATCTTTTCAAAATACTTCATACCTAATGAATTTAAGATATGATTATTTGTATACGAATCTTTAAAAGATAAAATATCCATAAACGACTGGGGTACATAATGTAAATAAGAAAAGCTTTCGTCGTGTGTAAACGAAGAATGATAAGCCTTGGCTGCAATTATTGATAATACTGATATTCCTATCAATGTTAGTATTGCAAAATGTATGAACCGTAAAATACGCATAGGCTATAAAAATACATAAAAACGTGAATGAATAACACGTTATATCACCATCCGATTTTTAATAAGTTTCTTACTAATGTCACTTTCTTAATGTATCCAATATTAATTTTAGAGTTATAATACATGATGTTTAAACGCCGCTATATATTTATTTTTACACTATTTTTTTTAACGCTTCAGCATAGGGCGCAAATAAAAAAAGAAGAACCTACTATCACCAGAGTGTTGTTTGTGTTTGATGCTAGTAACAGCATGCAATCCAAGCATGGCTCTAAAACCCGCATTCAGGGTGCTAAAGACTTATTTTACAATTTCTTGGATAGTTTGAGTAAACAAAAAAACATACAATTTGCCTTAAGAATGTATGGTCATACTGTAAAGTACCCTCCTGGCGATTGTAAGGACAGCAAGCTGGTTGTGCCATTTGGCAAAAACAACAGTGCGCTTATCAAGTCAAAAGTGGCAGAGGCAAAGCCAACAGGAATCACACCTATTGAACATTCTATTACAGAGTCAGCTAATGATTTTCCGGATACTAAAGCAATTAATATGATTATTTTAATTACGGATGGTATAGAAGAGTGCGGTGGGGATCCTTGCAGAGCCCGACAAGCACTGATGGAAAAAGGCATTGTGTTTAAACCTTTCATTATTGGAATTGGCCTATCTCCTGAGCAAATAAAAACCTTTGCTTGTGTAGGTAATTTTTATGATTTCGATAATGCCAATACCTTAACGGATATTGCTAATATCATTACCAAACAAAAATTAAATAAAACATCGGCACAAGTAAATTTATTGGATTCTAAATCACTTCCTTCCGAAACGAATGTAAATACAACCTTTTACAATACAGCTACGGGTAATTATATGTATAATTATATACATACGCTTAACAGATTAAATAATCCAGATACCTTGTACATCGATGATTATCCAACATATAAAGTGGTAGCTCATACTATTCCTCCAACCGAAAGTAAAACTATAAAACTCACCCAGGGTAAGCATACAATCATTGCTATTGATGCTCCTCAGGGATTTATCGAATTAAAACGACCTCAAGGTGTCTATAATTTTAATGAAAAAATTAAAACGATTATCCGCCAATCAGAGGGTAATTTGCAAACCCTTAATGTGCAGCAAATGAATAGTGTCGAAAAATACATTACGGGTAGTTATGAATTGGAAGTGTTAACGCTTCCAAGAACCTATGTGAAGAATGTGGCGGTTACACAATCTCAAACAAAATTAATATCAATTGTGAATGCAGGAATGCTTACTGTAAAAGCCCTTGATAATGGCGATGGCTGTATTTTAAAAGATACGAAACCATTAGAATGGGTGTGTAATTTGAATACTACAACTTCTCAGGTATATTATCTGCAACCAGGTAATTACCGCATCGAGTGGCGCTCCAAAACCTTAAAAGGCTCGATATATACTATCGAAAAACGATTCACCGTTAAATCCGACGTGGAAACAAAAGTGGAATTATACAAATAAATTTTTCGTCTTTTTTTATAAAATCTTCGATTTGTGCTTATATTTAGGTGCTATTTTACATAAATGGTAAAATTATACACCAACGGACAATAACGCTTATAAAGTCACTTTAGTAACCCATTAATAAATTAAATTTACAACCAAAATTTATAAAACCAACAATGAATAAAACATCGATTATCACTGGCGTATTAAGCGTATTGAGTCTAACATCAATAATTGCTCAGCCTACTTTAATAGAAAAAGTAGAAGTAAAAACGGATAAAGTAGTAATACCTTACGAAAAATGGAAATTGCCAAATGGCTTAACAATCTTGGTTCATGAAGACCACTCTGACCCGTTGATCAATGTAATGGTTACTTACAAGGTTGGCGCTAATCGCGAAAGTATTGGTAAATCTGGTTTTGCACACTTTTTCGAACACATGATGTTTCAAGGGTCTAAGCATGTAGCTGATGAAGAGCATTTTAAAATAGTATCAACTGCCGGTGGAAATATGAATGGTTTCACACAACGTGATAAAACAGTTTATTATGAAAACTTACCGTCTAATGCTTTAGAAACTGCATTATACTTAGAGAGTGATCGTATGGGTTTTTTATTAGATTCATTAACTAAGAAAAAATTTGAAAACCAACGCGATGCCGTTAAAAACGAAAAATCACAAAACATCGAAAATCAACCTTATGCGATGGCGTTTGTTGAGGTAATTAATCAAGCATTATATCCTTCTAAACACCCATATAGCTGGCCAATTATTGGTTATGTAGATGATTTGAACAGAGCGTCATTAGATGATGTTAAAAATTTCTTTTTACGTTGGTATGGTCCAAACAATGCTATTTTAACCGTAAGTGGAGATGTAACACCTGCTGATGTTGTAAAATTAGCTGAGAAATATTTTGGTTCTTTAAAGCCTTGTCCGGAAGTAAAAAAAATGCGCGTACCACCTGTTACATTAGCAACAGATAAGTATGTAGCTTATAAAGACAACATTTATTTACCCTTAAACTTACGTGTATACCCTACAGTTCCTCAATATAACCGTGATGAACCAGCATTAGATTTATTAGCTAAAATGATGGGAGATGGTAATAACTCTATTTTTTATAAAAACTTTGTGAAAAGTAAAATGGCCATACAAGCTGGTGTATCTCATGCTTCTAGTGAATTAGCTGGTGAATTCTCTTTTCAAATTTTTGCTTACCCACCAGAAGATTTTAATTTAGAGAAATTATTTACGGATGTAGATGCTAAAGTAAAAGCAACTATTGATGAGTTTGAAACAACTGGTATTACTGACGATGCTCTGCAACGTGCCAAGGCAGGAATAGAAAGTGCAGTATATGATCAAACATCTTCTGCATTTGGTAAATCATCAATCATTTCTGAATGGGAACGTTTATTGGGTAAATCATCAACTATTACCGATGAAATTGAACGTTATAATAAAGTAACTAAAGAAGATATTGCCCGTGTATTTACAAAATACATTAAAGGAGCAGGAGCAGCTGTTTTAAATACTTACCCGATAATGAGTGCTAAGGATTCTGTTAAATCAGTAAATCCATTTGCTGGTGCTACTTTTGGGCCTGATCCAGAGTATACTGGATTATCTTATGCACCAAATCTTGATAACTTAGATAGAAAAAATCGTCCAACATCAGGTGAAGCAAAAGTGGTTAAAACCCCTGATTTCTTTAAAACTAAATTAGCAAATGGGTTAGGTGTTATTGGTACAAAAAATACAGAAACACCTGTTATTACCTTAGTGTTTACTTTAGAAGGTGGAAGTTTAGTATTATCTCCCGATATGCTTAAAAAAATGGGTGTTGCAGAGTTAACAGCGTCTGTATTAAATGAAGGAACTAAAAATTTTACAACCGAAAAAATTAGTGCTGAGCTTGAAAAGCTTGGTAGTTCTATTTCTTTTGAGGCTAATAAAAAAACGTCAACCATTAGAGTGGAATGTTTAAAGAAAAATTTAGATGCTACTTTAAAATTATTAGAAGAAAAATTATTGAGCCCTGGATTTAATGCCGAAGATTTTAAATTAGCTAAAAAACAATTAAAAGAAGGTATTAAAAGTGAAGCAACAAGTCCAAATACCATGTCAGATAAAGCGTTTAGTTTTGCTTTGTATGGCAATACAGTTCTTGGTAATCAGCCAACTATAAATACAGTTGATAAAATTGAATTAGAAGATGTAAAAGCTTATTACAATAATTACTATTCTCCATCTGTTGCAAACTTAGTAATAGTAGGTGATGTAGAAGAAAAGGATGTGATGCCGAAATTAGATTTCTTAAATAAATGGCAAGCTAAGGAAGTAAAAATTCTTCCAATAGTAGAGTTACCAGCCAGTCCAGAGCCGCAGTTTTATATTTATAATAAATCGTATGCGCCTTCATCAGTAATAGCGATGGGATATCCTTCTGTGAAATTTGATGCAACTGGCGATTTTTACAAAAACCGTATCGCTAACTTTGTATTTGGTGGTGCATTTAACAGCCGTTTAAACTTGAATTTACGTGAAGACAAAGGTTATACATACGGTATTAATTCTCGTTTTACTGGTGATAAATACAACGGAACATTCTTGATTTCATCCTCTGTAAAACGTGTAGCAACAGCTTTATCATTAGCTGAAATTGTAAAGGAATTTACAAAATACCAATCTTCTGGTATTACTGATGGCGAATTAGCATTTACTAAAAATGCATTATTAAATGAAGAGGCTCTTAAATATGAGACACCTTTTCAAAAAGCATCTTTCTTAACTAACATTCAGCGTAATAATTTAGATAAAGATTATACAGTTAAGCAAAATCAATTATTGAAAGGCATTACAAAAGAAGAGGTAAATGCACAAATTAAAAAATCTTTTGATGTTAATAAATTAACGACTGTTATTGTTGGCGACAAAAACATGATTGAGGCACAATTAGAAAAAGCAAAAAAAGATGCTGTCAATAAAGATGTGTTAAATAACGTGAAATTAAAAAAACTATCAATCGATTAATCATAATGGCGTGTTAGTTGTAAATAGCATGGCAACTAACACGTTCTCTAATTTTAAACATAAAAACAAAATGAGAAATTTAATTCTATCAACAGCATTAGTTTGTGCCGCAATAAGTGCATCATTGGCCCAAAGCAATCAAGTACAAAATGCATTTAATTATTTAAAAAATAAAGAATATGATAAAGCAAAAACAGCAGCAGATTTAGCTGCTACAAATTCAAGCACGAGTAACAGTGCTAAACTATGGATGTATCGTGGTAGAATTTACAAAGCAATTTATGAAGATAAAGAAGCAACTGTAAGAAACATAGATGCTGGAGCTGAAGAAAAAGCATTAGAAAGTTTCATTGCTTGTTTGAAATTTGATAAAGGCAATGATATTTATAAAGATGAAGTAAAAGGTTTGTTAGTTCAATCATCTTATGCGGTTAGCCAAAAAGCAAAATATTTAAAAGATACCAAAGAATATGATAAAGCAATTACATTGTATAATTTGTTAAACGAAGCACTTCCTTTTGATTATGATCAAGGAATGAAACGTAATAACGTAACCAAAGAAACCATTTTATTTGGTAAGTATAAAACATACTTAGCTGCAGGAAACAAAGATATGGCGCGCGAAACCGTTGATAAACTAATTGAAATCAAGTATAAAGATGCCACTATATATACAGACATGGCTAAATTGTTACTGTCGGAAAAAGATACGTTAAAGGCATTGAGTTACATTGAAAAGGGACGTGTTTTATTTGAAGATAATACAGATTTAATTAACACAGAAATTAATATTTATTTAGCGCAAGGCAAAATCGGCGCCTTGAAAGATAAATTAATTAAAGCAACCGAGGTAACACCTGATAACGAAGTATTACATTGTGTATTAGCTAATGTTTATAATAGCACTAAAGAAGAGGATAAAGCGGTAGAGGAATATAAAAAAGCAATCGAATTAAAACCAGATTATGAATTAGCAAACTACAATTTAGGAGTTATTTATTTTTCGAGAGGTAAAGCTTGGATGGACAAAGTAAATGCATTGCCATTAAAAGAGGAGGCTAAAGCTAAGGATTACGAAGCTAAAGCTAAAATTGAATTTAAAAGCGCTACCGAATATTTAGAAAAGTCGTATGAAATATCACCTGATAAGAGAACGAAACAAACCTTATTTCAATTGTTTACTCGTTTAGGTGAACCAGAAAAAGCAGCTAAATACGCTAAAGACAAACAATAATATATTCCCCATGCAGTTTGTATGGGGAAAATTATTTTATACTTATAAGGTGATTATTGTTTATGGATAATAAATCATTTTTTGTCGTTAAGCTAATCATATATCATCCTTACTATCAGTTCTAATAAATACCACTATGAAATACCCATCAAGCCACAAAGTAAAAACTAGTGAAGATGATGGGTATACCATGTTGCAATAAAAAAACAATAACAAAACATACATGAAACAAATTATCATCATCGCCTTAGCAACATTACCACTGTTTTCGGTTGCTCAAAAATCAAAAGTTCAATCAGCTTGGAGAGCATTGAACGATTATGAATCCACAATCACTGAAAATCCGGATATTTCTTATTTAATGAAAGCTAAAGAAAATATTGATTTGGCTTTAGCAAATGATGAAACAAAAAATACAGCTAAGGCAAATGCTTATAAGGCACGTATTATGTATGATTTGTATCAGTATAATTTAAAACAAGAACAAAAAAAATTAGAAGCTACAATTAAAGATAAAACCGCTAGAGTAGAGGCATCTTACGTAACAACGCCTTTCTCTGATTTTGACGAAGCTTGCAATGCCATTAATAAAATAAAAGAAGTTGATGCAAAGTATTTTGATAAAACTTTAGGTGTTAATAAAGTGGAGAGTGATTTAGGTGATGACGATTTAAAATTATATAACGCGGCTAATCAAATGAAATTAGAGCTTTCCAACATTGCCATAGGAAAATACAAAGCTAAATTATTTGGTGATGCGGCCGATTTCTTTTACAAATCAGCTAATATGAATTTATTAATGACAGGCAAAAAAGATACAACTAGTTACTATAACGCCTGTATTTGTGCGCAAAAAGCTAAAATTCCAGCGAAAATAATATTCTATAATAATGAGATGATTGAAAAGAAAATAGCAGTGTCTAATAATTTTCAAGCTATTTACGAAGAATACATTACTGCTAAAGATTCAATAAAAGCACTAGAATACTTAAAGATGGGACGCAACATGTTTCCAAATGATTTGTTTTTAATGAATAAAGAAACAGATATATATATTCAAACAGGTAAACAGGAGTTGGCAATTGTTAATTTGAAAAAGGCCATTGAAAAAGATCCTAATAATGCAGTTTTAGAATTTGTGTTGGGTGATGTTTATAACACAATTGCAAATCCTAAAGGAAAAAATGGGAAGGATACTTTAAAGCCAGAGAGCTATGAAGAATTGACAAAAAACGCAGAAGAACACTATATCTTAGCGGTTAATTTAAAACCTAGTAATAAAGACACCTATTTTAATGTATTATATAATTTAGGGGCCCTGCACTACAATCACGGAGTTGTTCTTTATACTAAATCCATGGCAAAGTCAACACTTGTTGATGTGGTAAGGAAACAAAAAGAATATGAAGCCAAAAGTGCCGAATATTATAAAAAAGCAATTCCGTATTTTGAGCAAGCGTTATCAATCAAATCGGAAGACACTACTACTTTGTCGGCCTTACGAAAATTATATTATTTAACAGGTAATGAGGCTAAGGGTAATGAAATAAATGCCAAACTAAAGGCTATTAATAAGTAGAGTTCGCTCAAAAAGTCCAACAAATGTTTTTGAATAAAATAGATTTAGTAGAGTTATTTTAAATTCATGTAAAGAGTTTTTAATAATACTAAAAACGGGCCGTTGCAATAATCTATCTAAAAAATAGCGATGCCTCATTTGTTTTAATAAAAAAGAACGTTAACTCGTTAAATAATCTTC
>ENA-OBIO01000946-OBIO01000946.1-metagenomes-genome-assembly--contig:-NODE-946-length-12956-cov-2.58019_pt1 | contig 12956 bp, 8 predicted proteins | sample MGYA00153383_OBIO01 | MGnify analysis MGYA00153383 | reverse complement strand
ATGACCAACCGCACCAAATAATACCGCATCCGAATTACGCATTTTTTCCAACGATTCATCCGGTAAAGGATTGCCGGTGGCTTCAATAGCAACATGCCCGATCAGCGCTTCATCATAAGTAAATTCATGATTAAATTTTGCAGCTATCTTATCTAAAACTTTTTTACCTACTAAGGTTACTTCTTGTCCTATTCCATCTCCGGGAACAATAAGGATGTGTTTTTTTGCCATTTCTATTTTATTTATCGGGAGTGCTTTTTTTATTAAAAGTTAATCTTAAATTATATTGAGCATTTTTTCTGTTGCTTTAATTGCGGCCACAGTTTGGTCACTATCCAAACCACGGGTTTTAAATTCTTTGCCGTTTTGCAGCCAGGTAATAATGGTTTCGCAAAGTGCATCCGACTTACCGCCCGGCGGTATGCGCACTGTATAATCTACCAGTACCGGTAATTCTATTTTCTTTTGTTTGTATATTTTTTTTAAAGCATTAACAAAGGCATCGTACTGCCCATCGCCCTGTGCATGCTCCTGGTAAAGTTCGCCTTCAATAGAAATGTGCAGGGTAACTGATGGTCTTAAATTTTTTGAATGTGTAAGAACATAATCTTTCAGCAATACTTTTTGTACAATGCTGTTGCTATCCAAAACATCAGATATAATGTAGGGCAAATCTGCCTGCGTTACCATCTCTTTTCTATCGCCCAATTCAATAACACGTTGGGTAACTTTTTTAAGATCTTCGTCTGATAATTGAATACCCAATTGCTGCAGATTATTATCGATATTAGCTTTACCACTTGTTTTACCTAGGGCATATTTACGCTGTCGGCCAAAACGTTCGGGCATTAAATCGTTATGGTACAGGTTATTTTTTTTATCTCCGTCTGCATGGATACCTGCAGTTTGAGTGAATACATTTTCGCCTACAACAGGTTTGTTGGCGGCAATTCTAAAACCCGAAAAAGCTTCTACCAATTTACTTACAGTGTACAAAGATTTTTCAACAATATTGGTTTTTATCTCCGGCATAAAATCGTTCATTACTGCGATGGCACTTGCTAAAGGCGCATTACCTGCCCTTTCGCCCATACCATTTACAGTAAGGTGTAAACCATGCGCACCGGCTTTTACAGCTTCCAATACATTGGCAGTACCCAAATCATAATCGTTATGGGCATGAAAATCGAAATGAAGTTTAGGGTAACGTTTTACCAACTCATCAATATAAATAAATGTTTCGGATGGTATTAAAACTCCGAGAGTATCTGGTAGCAACACGCGTTTAATGGGCTGGTGCTGCAAAAAATCGAGGTACTGTAAAACATATTCTTTAGAGTTGCGCATGCCATTGCTCCAATCTTCCAAATAAATATTGCACTGTAAATTGTTTTTTGTTGCCAGTGCTATAACTTTTGCAATATCTTCAAAATGCGCTTCCGGCTTTTTTTTAAGTTGGTGGGTAAGATGATTTAAAGAACCTTTAGTAAGCAGGTTCATTACTGTTGCACCAGCCTCCAACATCCATTGAACAGAAGTTTCGCCATCTACAAAAGTTAGGACTTCCACCTTATTGAGACAGTTGTTTAATTTAGCCCAGGCGGTAATTTTTTTTACAGCTTCCAGCTCTCCTGCAGAAACTCTTGCAGAAGCAATTTCAATTCTATCAACCTTAACTTCTGTCAATAAATATTGAGCAATGGTCAATTTTTCGGAAGAAGAAAAAGATACTCCGCTGGTTTGTTCACCATCCCGAAGCGTAGTATCCATTATTTCAATATGGCGTTGTAATTTTTTCAATTGATAAAAGCGTATAAGTTATTTAACAGGGATTTTGAACAGGATTAAAACAGGGGTAATTATGTAATTTTTTTTATCAGGATCTTGCCGCAGCAAAGGCCGCAATTTCGGTACCCATTGCCTGCAAATAATCAATATCATCGAAGCCATTTAATAAATTATTCTTTTTATATCCGTTGATATTAAAAGTTTCTGATTCATTAGTACTACTGTTTGTAATGGTTTGGGTTTGAAGATTAACTTCAAATTGAGCTTTAGGATCGGCTTCGATGGAGGTAAAAATCTTTGTTAAAAAGGCCGGACTAACCTGTACCGGCAAAATACCTACATTAATGCAATTACCTCTGAAAATATCTGCAAAAAAACTGGACACCACACAGCGGAAACCATAATCGTAAATAGCCCATGCAGCATGTTCGCGGCTACTGCCACTTCCAAAATTTGTACCGCCAACCAAAATTTTACCGGAGTAAATTGGGTTATTTAAAATAAAATCCTGCTTAGGTGTATCATCATTATTATAACGCCAATCTCTAAATAAATTATCGCCAAAACCTGCACGGGTGGTGGCTTTTAAAAATCGTGCCGGTATAATCTGATCGGTATCTACGTTTTCTATCGGCAATGGAACTGCTGTACTTTTTAAGACGGTAAATTTATCGTAAGCCATTTTATATTATGTTGTAAAAAGGTAAATTAATTTTTTGTAAGATGAAATGATTTTACATTAAATCCCGCGGATCGGTTACAAAACCTGTTACAGCGGCTGCAGCCGCAACAAGCGGACTAGCCAATAAAGTACGGCTACCGGGGCCTTGTCTGCCTTCAAAATTTCTGTTGCTTGTACTAACAGCATATTTACCAGCGGGCACTTTATCATCATTCATAGCAAGGCATGCAGAACAACCCGGCTGGCGCAATAAAAAACCGGCTTCAGTTAAAATAGCTAATATACCTTCTTCTTTAATTTGTTGCTCAACTATATGAGAACCGGGCACTACCCATGCGGTAACATGTTCGGCTTTTTTGCGGCCTTTAATAATTGATGCAAAAGCTCTGAAATCTTCTATCCTTCCATTGGTACAACTTCCTATAAAAACAAAATCAACTTTTTTGCCAATCATCTGGTCTTCTTCGGCGAAGCCCATATATTTTAACGATTTATCGTATGTTGAAGCACCACCTTTAAGGTCGGCTGCCAACGGAATAGATTTTGAAATACCCATACCCATACCCGGGTTGGTACCATAAGTTATCATTGGCTCAATATCTGCAGCATCAAAAGTATATTCTTTATCGAAGCCGGCACCAGCATCAGTTTTAAGCGTTTTCCAATAAGCGAGGGCAGTATCCCAATCAGCTCCTTTTGGTGCAAACTGACGGCCATTGATATAAGCAAATGTTGTTTCGTCGGGAGCGATCATTCCGCCTCTGGCACCCATTTCAATACTCATATTACAAACGGTCATCCTGCCTTCCATACTCATTTTTTCAAACACATCACCGGCATATTCTACAAAATACCCTGTAGCACCTGCCGTGGTTAATTTTGATATGATATATAGGGTAACATCTTTTGGCGTAACGGCCTTACCTAAAGTACCATTTACATTAATGCGCATTTTTAAAGGCTTGGGCTGCATTATGCATTGAGACGATAAAACCATTTCAACTTCGGAAGTACCGATACCAAATGCAATAGCACCAAAAGCACCATGGGTAGAGGTATGAGAATCACCGCAAACGATTGTCATACCCGGCTGGGTAATGCCATTTTCGGGCCCCACAACATGTACGATACCATTTTTAGGATTACCTAAACCCCAATGAGAAATGCCATATTTAGCAGCATTTTGTTCCAATGCTTTTAATTGGTTGGCAGATAAAGGATCCTGCACCGGTAAGTGCTGGTTTATTGTAGGGGTATTGTGATCGGCAGTTGCAAAAGTTTGATCTGGAAACATCACTTTAACGCCCCTGCTTTCAAGCCCTAAAAACGCAACCGGACTGGTAACTTCATGAATAAAATGGCGATCAATAAAAAATACATCCGGACCATCTTCTATTTTACGCACTACGTGTGCATCCCACACTTTATCAAACAATGTATTTGGTTTGTTGCTCATGGCTTAAGGTTTTGTATAATTTTCTTAATATCCATCATAATTGATTAAAAACGATAAATATTTCAGTAAAACTGATTTGATGTTGAATATTTTCTTATAAAATGTTAAATGTCTGCTGTTTTATATTTATCAAAAATAACGTTTATTCTTTAAATTTCAATTGATAGGATTGTTTAAACCTGCTTAATACAGAAATATCTTGCCCCCTTTTTTAAAGAATAAGATATATTACAAAAATACATTATATATTATATTATAATTTTAAACAACAGATTTACTTTATAACCATTCTTTAAACTTACCAATAAACCAATTTTTTACAAACTGCGTAAGCAAACAATAACAGGTTAATATTCCAAATAACCAGGGGAAATAACTTAGCGGCAGCGGCTCTAATTTAATGGCTCCTGCAAAAGGTGAAAATGGAATAGCGATACCGATGATGATAATTATTAAGGTTAATGTTACCACCGGGGTAGTTGCCCAACTTTGTATGAAGGGAATTTTCTTTGTCCTGATCATGTGAACTATTAATGTTTGCGATAGTAAACCTTCTATAAACCAGCCACTTTGAAACAGGCTTTGGTGCTCAGGACTATTTGCTTTAAAATAATAAAACATCAGGGCAAATGTGGCGTAATCAAAAATGGAACTTATTGGACCGATATAAAGCATAAATTTTGATATTCCGCCTGCATCCCATTTTTTGGGTTGCTCAATAAAATCTTCATCCATCTTATCCCAAGGAATAGAAGTTTGAGATACATCGTATAATAAATTCTGCACTAAAATTTGAACCGGTAACATTGGTAAAAAGGGTAAAAAAGCACTTGCTCCGAGCATACTAAACATATTACCAAAGTTGCTGCTGGCGGTCATTTTAATGTACTTAATGATATTGCCAAATGTTCGTCTGCCATAAATAACACCTTTACGCAGTACCATCAAATCTTTTTCAAGCAGAATAATATCGGCACTTTCTTTAGCAATATCCACTGCGGTATCAACACTGATACCTACATCTGCATCTCGCAAGGCTACGGCATCATTTATACCATCTCCCATAAAACCAACAGTATGACCTTTTGCCTGCAAAATTTTTACCACCCTTGATTTTTGTATCGGACTTAATTTTGCAAAAATAGAAACATCACTTATAATATCCTGTAATGCTTCATCACTCATTTTTGCAACATCGGTACCCAACAAAACTTTATTAAAAGGAATTCCAACATCCCGGCATATTTTTTTTGTTACAATCTCATTATCACCGGTTAATACTTTTATAGTAATACCTAATTTTTGCAGTGCTTCAATAGAGGCTTTGGCAGAAGGTTTAGCAGGATCTAAAAATCCTATAAACCCTGTTAACACCATATCTTTTTCATCTTCGATAGAATAAGTAAGAGCCCGGTCATCAAATTCTTTTATAGCAACTAAAAGTACCCTGAGTCCTTCTTCATTTAATTTTTTAGATGTGTTTAAAATAGTTTGACGAACCCTGTTATCCATGGGTATTATCTTATCATTTTCAATATGTAATTGTTTGTCTTCGCCAGGGTCAAATGCAAAACTGCAATGGTCAAGCATTTCTTCAACCGCACCTTTACACACTAATAAATGTTTCCCATTACGTTGTTTTAAAATAACACTCATGCGCCTTCTTTGAAAGTCAAACGGTATTTCATCTACCTTTAAAAAATGCTCTTCAACTTTTAAATAGTCGTGTAATTCAACATGATCCAAAACTGCCACATCCAATAAATTTTTTAAGCCCGTCTGGTGATAACTGTTAAGGTAGGCCCACTTTAAAACTTCAGCATCTTCATCGCCTAAAATATTTAAATGCCTTTCCAAAACAATTTTATCCATTGTTAGGGTACCCGTTTTATCGGTACACAAAACATCCATTGCTCCAATATTTTGTATAGCATTAAGGCGTTTTACAATTACTTTTTTCCTGCTCATATTAAGCGCACCTTTTGCGAGGTTGGCGGTTACTATCATAGGCAACATTTCGGGTGTAAGGCCAACTGCTACTGCAATTGCAAATAACAAAGCTTCCCACCAGTTGCCTTTAGACAAGCCATTAATTATAAAAATAAGCGGCACCATTACCAGCATAAATTTTATAAGCAGGTAACTTACTTTATTAATGCCTTTATCAAAACTTGTTTCTGCTCTTTTACCAACAAGTGATTTACTCAAAGAACCAAAATAAGTTTGGTTACCAGTTGTAACAATCATTGCAGTAGCTGAACCACTCACCACATTGGTACCCATGAAACAAATATTATCCAACTCCAACGGCGACTTACCATCAGCATCTCTGATGGCTAAATTTCGTTTTTCCATTGGCAGCGATTCTCCGGTTAACATGGACTGGCTTACAAACAAATCTTTCGATTGAATAATGCGGCAATCAGCAGGTATCATATCTCCCGCAGAAAGAAAAATTATATCGCCGGGCACTAAATTTTTTATATCAATTTCTTTTTTATCATTAACTTTTCTTAGTACGGTGGCAGTGGTTTTTACCATACTTTTTAATTGCTCTGCAGCACGGTTACTGCGGTACTCCTGCGAAAAACGAAGCAGTGAACTTACCATTACCATAATGCCCACCATGATAACAGTTTTATAATCTTCCTCACCTGGTTTAGCATACCACACATCCATTAGAAAGGATATAATAGCAATTAAAATCAGTATCCCGATAAAAGGATTTATAAATGCTGCTCCCAATTGTTTATACCAGGTAGGCGCTTTTTCGTGGTGCACTTCATTTAAACCAAAGTCTATTAATTTTTCGTCTACCTGTACAGCAGAGAGGCCATCTGCACTACTTTCGAACATATCAAAGAAAAAATTTGCATCAACCCGACTGGCATTTTTTAATTTGATGGCAGCGCCTTCATCCATACCATTACTGTTTGTGGTAAATGAGAATCTACTTTTAATATTTTCCTTAACTAATGTCATCATAAGCTTTGACTTTTACGGCGTTGTTTTTTACAAATGAGGTTCCAGATAAAAAGGGATAATAATACCATAGCACACACCAATATCATTATTTGGAAATTAATATCTCCGGTATTTTTGTGAAGTCCACGCATTAAAGTAGCATCTATTAACACAAGAAAAACCGCTAAAAGAATGATGGCATTAAGCCATTGATTAAATTTTTTCATTTTATTTTTTTAAACATCAGCTTGCTGACCAATTACCTCCCAACTAACTTTACTAACTTCTTTCTCGACAGTTATTCGGCTTGCAAATTTTTCTAATAAAGATTCCTGGGGAGATACACTTCTAATTTCTGCAGTAATAATTGTAAATGCAGGATCTCCATTATCGTTACTGCTTAAAGAACGAAGCAATAACCTATCATCATTACTGAGGTATTGCATTAGTAAAACCCTGATATGGTTTTCAACATTTTCCCTGCATTTAATGGTAATTAAATATTCAGTTTGTGTTAAGTCGGATTTTATAACCGGCAGCCTGCTTAACTGTATACCAAGTGGCCTTAACACAAGGTGGGTAAGCATTACAGCAACAGTTACAATTAATGCCTGTACAAATAAACCAGCTGCTGCCAAACAGCCAACTGCAGCAGAACACCAAATAGTAGCAGCCGTATTTAAGCCCTGTACACTCATGCCATCCTTCATTATAACACCAGCTCCTAAAAAACCAATACCCGTTACAATTTGAGCAGCAATTCTACCGGGGTCTCCATTTTCACCAACAAAATTTACAGACAATAAAATAAAAGCTGCAGAGCCCATACTTACTAAAGTATTTGTTCTTAAACCTGCACTTTTCTGGCGCCATTGTCTTTCGACTCCAATGGCTGCACCCAGTAATAATGCTAACCCTAACCTTGCGGTAAACTCATAATTACTAAGCATAATTACAGTACCTCCTGTTTTGAAATGAGTCAATAAAATCTCTACAATTCAAAATATAAATGTGGCAAAATATGCCTGAATAAAAAAAGTTTTTTAAAACATATAATCGAATAGAAGAAGTCGAAATGCTGGATTGATATGGGATATGCGAACCAGTTATAATAAATATACAATTAAACATAATTTTCCTTGGCTTTATACTGCTTGTGCGAAAAGCCAAAAGGTCAGTTCAAAGGCAGTGGTTATAAAAAGAATTTAATATTTCGCGAATGTGCTTTCAAAATATATATTTAGAGATGAAAATGAATCTTAACCGATATCATAACAAAACTAATCCAATGCTAATAAATTATGGTTAGAAAGGATTTAGAAATAAATTAGAAAATAATTAGAGTTATTATTCTATTGTAGCGTACTTATTTAATGATGTACCTGAATATTAAAAGTGTTCAATATAAACTTGAATGGTATTACAGTTTGCAACTTTATTTTTCCTGAAAAATGTTAATATAAAAATGAAATTTTGTTTCACATAATTAAAATATATAGTATTTTATTTATATATGTTTAATAGAAACACTAAAGCTTGTACCGTTACCCGGCTTAGAAACAACGCTGATTATGCCGGAATGAAGTTGTATTATTTTTTGGGTAAGAAATAAACCAATACCATTACCGCCTGCATAATTTTTATTTTCACCGCGATAAAAAGGTGTAAAAATATTTTTCAATTCTTGTTCGCCAATTCCAATTCCATTATCAGAAAAACTTAAAATAATATCATTTTTATTGTAAGAAATAACAACAATACATTTATTATCTGAAGAAAATTTACAACCGTTTTCCATTAAATTTTTGAAGGCTACCTGCAATAAATATTGATTGCCGTTTATAGAAATAAAATGATCATCATCAATTTCTTTTTCGAAAACTATATTTACTTTAAAAGCGGGCTGGTTGTGTAAAACATCATTACGGGCATCCAACAAAATTTCATCGAGTCTTATATTTTTAAAGGATATTTCGGTTTGGTCGTAGTTTGCTTTTGCCAGATCGAGCAGACTATTAGAAAGTCTGATTAATTTTTTTGTATCAGAAATAATGTGTTCAATAGATTGGTGGTATTCTTCGCGGCTCCTTTCTTTTTGTATGGTAATTTGCATTTCGGCCAGCATCGCAGTCAGTGGTGTTCGAAGCTCATGAGATATATTGGAAACAAAATATTTTTGTGCATCAAAAGAACTTTCCAACCTGTTGAGCATTTCATTAAAAGTGATTGCCAGTGCAGCTATTTCATCTTTTCTATTACCTTCATCTATCCTAAGATCTAAATTTGTAGCGGTTATATTTTTTACTTTATCAACCATGGATACTACAGGCTGCAATGCTTTTTTTGCCAGAAAACTCCCTGCAAAAAAAAGTACAATAACACAAACCAAAAAAGCAATAAATAGTGTTTTGCGCAAGGTGGCCAATTTAGCTAATCCAAAACCATCTGTAGAAGCAGCAGTAATAACGTACTGGTTATTATTATGGCTGTATAAAAATGCGGCAACCTGCATGCCATTGTAATAAAAATTTAATTTTTTCAAGGAAATAATGCTATCAATCATCCCCTTTGTTTCTTTTACTTTATCCGTTTCAACTGCATCATGGTATAAAAGATTAAACCCGGTATCATATATTGCTACCTCTTCCTGAAAAAGTTCATTCGGAGCTTTTTTATAAATTAATTGTAAAACCCGCGGAGCAACTTTAGTATCGAATAATAAATTTGCTTTTGTTGCACCCTGCTCCTGCAATCTTTTAAAATATTCATCTTCCCTGGCTTCAGCTGAAGTGAAATAAACAATAAATGCGAATGTCATTAAAACCGCTGCAATTAAGAAAGTAAACAACAATGTTAGCTTTGTTTTTATTTGCATTAGTTATCTTGTTTAAATATAAACCCTAATCCGGATTTAGTATGTATTAACTTAACATCAAAATCTTTATCGACTTTTTTCCGGAGGTAATTAATGTAGACGTCAATAAAATTAGTACCTGTATCAAATGTTGTTTCCCAAACTTTTTCTGCGATTTCAGTTCTACTTAATACCCTTTCTGCATTTTGCATCATGTATTCCAGCAACTTTAATTCTTTGGGAGTTAAAGAAATTTCCTTACTATTTCTTTTCACAATTTTTGTGTGCAGGTTATATTCAAGATCTGCATAACGCAAAACAAACCCCTGTAAATTAATATTATTTTGGTATCGTTTTAGTAAAGATCTTATGCGTACATGAAGTTCGCGCAGGTCGAATGGTTTTACAAGATAATCATCTGCACCAGCATCAAAACCCTCTACTTTATCGTCGGTAGTACCAAGTGCGGTAAGCATTAAAATAGGCAGACTTGGCTTTTTTAATTTAATTTCTTTACAGAGATCTATTCCATTAATTTGGGGCAATATTATGTCGGTAATAATAATATCAAAATCATAACCAATAGCTAATTTTTTACCAAGAGCCCCGTCAAAGGCGAGTGTAACATTAAAGCCCTGTTCTTCTAATCCACGTTTAAGCAAATCGGCAACCCTTTGCTCATCTTCAATTACTAATATTTTATGCATGCTATTTGCCTCGAGTTACCTTTTATTTAATAAAATACCTTTTGTAAAATAACGACATTTCCCCAACAAGCCTATGAAAATAAAGATTTCGAAAATTTTAAAAATAACCGTGTCAGAATATCTGAAACTCTGTAAAACTTACTTAATTGTTCAACTTTACTTTAAAGTCCATAAAAATTAATACTTCCCGGAAGGAATTGCGGAAATTTAACATGACTTGATTTATTTCAAGGCTCTTATAATGCCAATGAATAATTAGTTTAAATATTTATGGCTTTTAAATTAAATACATTTATAAATCTGCTTAATTGGTAAATACAAAATATAGTAACTGATTTTTGCAATATCCCCGCCATTTCAATATTTATATTATTTAAACAATTTTAATTTTACTACGCAACCGAAAAACAGGGGCACGTTTAAGAAAATTATAGCATAAATACTATCCATAAAATATCTAAACTACCCAAAATTTTACTTTTCGTAAATTTGAGCATCAATAGAAATTTATACAAATATTTCATTTCGCAATCCAACATAACATAAAAATTCGTATTATATACATTGTTTAAAGACAATAATTTCTGTTACAAATATGCTTTTAAAAATACAAAAATTATTGAATGGTTTGCAATGTCAAAGAACTATTCTAAAACATAACTTTTTGTTTTAAAGCAAGCTTCTTAAATATCTTGAAAAATAAAAAAAATGTTCTTATCTACTTTAAAATCAAATAAATTTTGTTTTCAAAGTTCATAATCCAGCACAGTTTAACTTAATTTCTTAAAAAAAACCTCAGTAATTAAAAAGTAAGCCTAAATCCTTTTAAATTTTAATTTAAAATAAAGAGCAAGTTTTTTAAGCAAAAACTAATTCTCATTTATTATAAAAAAAAGTAACTATTGTTATAATAGATAATTGGTTTTATTAAAGTTTAAATAAATATTTATGAACATATAAATTAACTAACGAAACAAATAATATAGCTTAAGGCTACAAATAAAAATATTATCCCGACTGAAAATACAAAACACCTGCAGGTGGCAACATAAAACATTGTCACCTTTTGGTCTATTTAAATTTAATACCAATCGGTATATTTTATTTTAATTTAAAATAGTTTTAAAATAACTTTTAGCCAATTTAAATGCTATTAATTTTTTCTTCTGCAAAGCCAAAACTCATGGTCATACCGGCACCACCAATTCCATTTAAAATAAACACACCAGGTAAGGATTTAAAAATACATCTGATTTACCATTTGACATTTTAGGGTAGATGCCATTCCATGTCTGGGTTAATTGCCAATTTTCGCAAAGCGCAAATTGTTTAAGATAATCCATTATCATTTTATTAATGCTGGCTTTATCAAATGGGTCGAAGGTATTGGCATATTCATGAGAATCGCCTACAGTAAATTCACCGATTTCATTTTGTGACACCATTACATGAATACCATTGTCCAGATAAGGTTGCATTTCATTTTGGTAACGCTCAATTAATTTAGGCAAGGAAGGAGCTACCTTAAAGCTATTGTAATGTATTAATGATAAACCACCGCATAGAGAAGTATTTATCCGGTTAGTGGTATTGTCAGTAAAACGCATCATCTGCAATTTGCATTTTGTAATATCGAGCGCTGCAAATTGTTCAGGAAAAAGCGATTCAAAATCTGCGCCGCTACAAACACAAATTACATCGGCTTCCATGTGCTCCTCTCCCATCCATAGCATACCCGTTTCGATATTGGTTACTGCTTTCCCCCAAATAAATTGCACCTCGTGCTGCTCTGCTAAATAGAGTGGAATTTTAGCAATGGCCTCTCTTGGATCAACAATCATTTCTGAGGCACTGTGCAGCCCGCCCAACAAACCATCAGGGTTTACCACGCTAAATTTTTCAACAATAGATTGCTTATTCATCAGTTGAACAGGCCGGCCTGCAGCCGAAAAATTCTGCTGTAATTCCTGCAAAACCTGCCATTCATCTTCATGATGCGCAACATGTAAACTACCGGCTTCTTCATGCCAAATATTTGTTGCAGTTGCAATTTCTTTCCATATACTACGGCTTCGCATTGCCCGATTGTATAATTTTCCATCAGGCTGACCAATAGGCCATAACATACCAAAATTTCTTATAGAAGCTCCGACAGCCCTATCGCTTCTTTCAATTACTGTAACCGAAAAACCATTTAAAGCCAATGCCCTTGCTGTAGCTAAACCAACAATACCTGCGCCTACTACAATTGCTTTTTTACTATCCATATTTTTATTTTAAAGATTGTTTGTACATTTTTGAATGTGAATAAAGACTAAAACTTACCAATACTACACCTGCAATTCCTGCTGAATAAAACAGCATAGAAAAGAAATTAATCCAACTATATTTTAAAGTAATAAATTCTTTGATTAATAAAACCAGCACCGTACCCAAATATCCAAATGCATCGGCTATGTACATTAAAAAACCTACGTTCCCTTTAATTTTATAAACGGATAACAT
>ENA-OBIO01000944-OBIO01000944.1-metagenomes-genome-assembly--contig:-NODE-944-length-12980-cov-3.16874_pt1 | contig 12980 bp, 10 predicted proteins | sample MGYA00153383_OBIO01 | MGnify analysis MGYA00153383 | reverse complement strand
CGAGCGAGCATCGCCGCGAGTTCGGGAGCCGCGCCGACGTCGCTGCGATGCCGATCGTATCAGCTACCCGCGTCGTATGAGAATCGGAAAATGTGGCCAACGTGGTTGCCGCAAGTCGCGGCCGCAATTTTCATTGGGATTGCGGTCCGAATCGGCTTACACGGAGCCCCTGAAAATTAGCGGTGGGTTCGGCGGCGAGTTTTTGAGGGTTCGAATGCCTTGCGTGTCGCGGCTCCGCGGGTCGTTTTTTTTCGCGCCATCGTCTTCTTCGCGGCTGTTTTCTTATGGCTCACGGATGTCGGGGCACGATGCATCGTCGCCCCCGCGATGAGACTTTTCACGTGCGGGGTAATCGACTCGACGCGAAACGATTCCGATGCTGCCGCAGGCAGTTCGGTCACTTCATAAAATTCGGGCATCGACGGCTTGGGTGGTCGAATACCATCCTCGCGCATGCCTTCGAGGTGCATGGCGATCGCCGATCGGATACGCGTGCGCACTTGCTCGCGGGTCGATCCCGTCGCAACACAGCCTGGCAAGTCGGGCACGTATCCGCCAAACGACTGCGCGGCTTCACCCTTTTCGATAACCACGAAATAATTCATGAAAGCCTCACTCCCGACTGTTTCTCCACGCTTTCAAAGTTCCGATAGGCATATCGTCGCCGAGCCCTCCCGAGATTGTTACCCGGCCCGGCCGTTCGGGATGCTTGAATTGGCGGTGCCCGTGCGCGACTTCACCGTCGCCCATCCGGCAGCTTCGATCCTGCGAATGATCTCGCGGACTTTCATGGGAGCTTTATCACGTCATCGCGTTACTTTTATCCTCAGAGTTCGAATGGGCGTAAAGGGGGTCCCTCCGCGAAAATGCGCTTCCCCGTGCCCAAGACCACCAGATTTACAATCAGCACGACTTCATAGGCAGACCGAGTCGGGAAAAATACGGCACATTGGTCCGGGTTCACCCTCGCATACAAGTGCCGAACCCGCGAAGTCGATCTCAGGCACTGTCGGCACGAAGCGCCAAGGAGTCGTGCCTTTCTGGGCGATACGTCGCCCGCATGAGTTTACGGGGTAAGACGCTCTTCATTTCCGGTGCGAGCCGCGGAATCGGCAAAGCGATCGCGCTGCGCGCCGCACGCGATGGCGCGAACGTCGTCATCGCCGCGAAGACCGCGACGGCACATGCCAAGCTTCCGGGCACGATCTACTCCGCAGCCGAAGAGATCGAAGCCGCCGGCGGTAAAGCGCTTCCGATCCCCTGCGATATCCGCGACGAAGCACAAGTCGTCGCTGCCGTCGCCGCGGCCGTCGAACGATTCGGCGGCATCGACGTCTGCATCAATAACGCAAGCGCGATCGCACTCACGGGCACGCTCGCGACCGATATGAAGCGTTACGATCTCATGCACGACGTCAACGTTCGCGGCACGTATCTCTGCTCGAAGACGACGCTCCCGCATCTTTTGGCGAGTGCGAATCCGCACATCCTCAACATCGCGCCGCCGCTCGACATGCAGGCGAAGTGGTTCGCGCACCACACCGCCTACACGATGGCCAAATTCGGGATGAGCATGTGCACGCTCGGTATGGCCGAAGAATTTCGCGCCCAAGGCGTCGGGGTCAACTCACTTTGGCCGCTGACGGCGATCGATACGGCAGCCGTGCGATTCGCACTCGGCGGCGACGCGATGGCGCGTATCAGTCGCACGCCCGAGATCGTGGCCGACGCCGCCTACGCGATCCTCACGCGTCCCGCGCGATCGTGCACGGGCAACTTCTTCATCGATGAAGAGGTGCTCCGCGAAAACGGCGTGACCGATTTTACGATCTACGCACCGGATGCGGACGGCGAAGCTCTCGCAGCCGACTTCTTCGTTCCCGATGCAGCGTTCGCACGTTCGTCGACACGTGTGGTAACGAGCGCTTGACCTACCGATCGTGAAATGGAGTGCAGCGAATGACGAGAATGATCCCGCCCATGTTCGTACCTCCATTGTCGGGCCGTCGCTGATGGCGAGCGACCGATCGCTTCAGGGCATCGAGACGAAGCCGGTCCAAGACTTGGTTCGCCACAAGCGGGGCTCGGCGAACGTCATCGTCAAAAAAAATATGCCGTTCGAAGCGACATCCGAGGAAGCCGCGCAGATACTCGTGCAGCATCTCTTCGCGCAAAACGATATTCAGATTCCCGGCATCTCCTATGCGGTAAGCTACAAACTCGCGCAAGGCAATACGGGCGGCGATATCGTCGACGTGTACCATTACGATAATGATGCCGTGGCCGTCGCGATTGCGGATATTGCCGGCAAAGGCCCGCAGGCCGCCATCCATGCGGCGATGATCAAATATGGCTTGCGCGCGTATTCGTCGGCGGGGATGACGCCCGAAGGTGTGATCCGTGCACTCGATCGACTCTATCTCGAGAATAACGCATTCGAGAGAGTCGAATCGTTTGCGAGCGTCTTTTTCGGAACCATCGATCCGACGCGACGCCTCATGCACTACACGTGTGCTGGGCACGAACCCGTCTTTCTCATGCTGCCATCGGGCGAGCACGTGGACTTGCCGCCGACGGCGCCGCTGATCGGTGTTTTCGACGACCAGCACCATCTCTTCAAACAAGCCTTCGTCGACGTTAAGCCAGGGTCGATCTTTCTCGGTGCGACCGATGGCGTCACCGAAGCCCGAAACGAACACGGGGAATTCTTCGGTATGGAGCGGTTGATCGCGACCGTGCGCGACCATCGCACCGAACCCGAAGCCGCGATCGTCGCGGCCGTCATGACTGCCGTCGACGCGTTCTGTCACGGCAAGCGGCGTGACGATATCGCGATCGTCGCCCTGCGTTTTCTTTAAATGGGATAGCGAGGCGATGGACGATCTCGCATCCTATCCCCTTGGCGAACGCGTTTGCACGACGGCGCGTCATGCGACGTTTTACCACATAGCGGGTCCCGCCGATGGCCCGGCGATCGTGTTCGTACACGGTTGGCCTGAGATCGGACTCGCGTGGGCGCATCAGATGCACGCGCTTGCGGCGCTCGGCTACCGGGTCGTCGCGCCGGATCTGCGAGGCTCCGGTCGTTCCGCGCCGTACCGAGTGCACGACGCGTACGCGCAGCGCGAGATCGTCGCGGATCTCATCGAACTCATCGATTCGCTCGGTATCTCACGCGCACTCTGGGTCGGGCACGATTGGGGCGCGGCGACCGTGTGGAATATCGCGCGCCATCATCCGGAGCGTTGCGTTGCGGTCGCAGCGCTCTGTATCCCGTACGCAACATTCGACCGAGGGCTCGAGACACTTTGCGCACTCGTCAACCGCAAGCAATATCCGATCGAGACGTATCCAGCGGGCCAATTCGAATATATTGCGTTCTATCACGAACATTTCGAGATCGCGCGCGCCGTCTTCGAAGCCGACGTCACGCGGTCGATCAAAGTGCTCTTGCGCGCGAGCGATCCCTCACATGCGGGGAACGTGTTTTCCACGGCGTTCGTGCGAAAAAAAGGCGGCTGGTTCGGTGGGCGAGCCGCACCCGACGTGGCGCTCGATGCAACGATCCTAAGCGAGAACGATCTCGCTGCGTACGTGCGCGCCTACGAACGTTCGGGGTTCTTCGGGGCGTGTTCGCTGTATATGAACGATGCCGACAACGTTCGCTATGCGGATGAGGCGGTGTCGCAAACGATCGACCTGCCCGTGCTTTTTCTTTCGGGACTTTATGATTTCGTTTGCGATACCGAGCGGTCGTCGCTGATGGAACCGATGAAGGCAGCGTGTGCCGATGTGACGATCGAGACGATCGCATCGGGACACTGGATGATGCACGAACGCGCGACCGAGACGAACGACGCGCTGACGCGCTTTGCGAATCGCGTTTTCCGGCGCGATCCGGGTGTTTCTTCGGTCATGTCAAATGGGTGATACGCAAGGGCGCAAGAGCGGCGGCGCTCGGACGTGTTATAAGAAAAGCGGGGCGCCAAAAGCGGCGTTCACAACGAAGAAAGCGGCCGAGCGCGCGATCCCTAAGACGAGTAAGGGTCTCGGTGCGTATGCGTGCACCGCGCATGGTTGGCATCTCGGGCATTAGTTCGGGCGCATCGCGCGAGCGTTACGCAATGACGGTCGAAAAATCGCTTGGAAACGCGTCGGGGGGCGTGCCGTCGGCCCAGACGGTGTGCGTTTTCGGATCGAGAACGACGACGTAGGATGCGCCGTATCCGCGATAACGCCGTGCTTTCGCGATCGTGGCATCGATGCGGTCGCTCGATGAGACGAGCTCGATGCAAACGTCAAGAACGATTGGTGCGTAGTGTTGGCGTTGGATTTCGGAGAGTCGTTCCCAACGGTCGCGTCGGATCCAGGACAAGTCCGGGGAGAGAATCGCTCCATCCGGCATGGTAAATCCGGCAGACGAATCGAACGCCTCGCCGGCATTATCGATCGCATTCCAATTTCCGATCAAAAGAGCTAGCCGTAAACTACGACGTCCACTTTCAGAACTCGTCGGACTCATCGTGATCGTCCCATCGGCTTCACGCTCGATCTGCCAACCGGGATTTGCGAGCGAGAGGCGCTCGACATCGTCGAGTGTCGTTGGAGCCGGCACCTTGGCGACCATGGCATTCCCCTTTCATTCATGGTTTGTGCTCTTTCGCGAACGTCCCTCGGCTCGGCGCTCTATGCCTCGAGCGCGAGCGGCGCGGGGAGTCGGGATGTGTCGATGATACGGGCGTGCGCCGGCGCTTGGGTGAGATCGACGACGCTCTCCGTATCGCCGCGTAGGGCGACGATTTTTCGAGCTTGCGGACCGAGGCGACCCTCGTAGCTCGCGACGGCATCGTTGTATTTTTCGACGGCGCTGTTGAGCGTCGCGCCGACTCTGCCGAATTTCTCCGTAAACGTGCCGAGGCGCGAGACGAGCAGACGCGCCTCTTCGAGAATAACGGTCGCGTTTTCACTCTGTTTTTGTGCGGCCCAACCGCGCGAGAACGCTTCGAGATACAGCATGAGCGTCAGCGGACTCGCGATAAGGACGCGCGCCGCGCGTGCGACTTCGAAGATCTCGTGATCGCGCGCGAAGAGGGTTGCGAGCATCGCTTCGATCGGAACGAACATGATCGTCCAACCAATGCACGCGGGGCCATCGTGATAGCGGCGCGCACCGAGAACTTTGACATGACTGCGAATTGCGGCGACGGCTTGATCGAGCAGCGGCTCGCGCTCGGCCTCCGATTGCGCGGAGACCGCTTCCTGATAGCGCGCGAACGGCACCTTCGCATCGATTGGGACGGTGAGATTACCCGGGATGTGGAGCACGACGTCGGGCCGACCCGTTGCATCGGTGCCGTAGCCCGATTGCTGCGTCTCGAAGCTGACGTGCTCGGTCATGCCCGTGAGTTCGAGAAGGCGTTTGAGCTCGAATTCGCCCCACGAGCCGCGTGCTTGCGAATGACCGAGGACGCGTTCGACGCGCCTGGTCGCATCATCGATGCCGGCCATCTTCGTGCTCAGACTCTCGAGTAGGGTCGCGACCCGCGTTTGATCCTCGATGCGCGCGGTGCCGAGATCGACGAGTGATTTGCCGAGAAGATCGAGACGTTCGTTGAGCGGGGTGACCTGCGCCACGAGCCGTTCGGCTGCGGTTTTGACGAGTACCTCGCGTGCCTCCGTGACATAGGTTTGGGCGACGCGCTGCAAGCGTTCTTCGACATCGCGTTCGCCGAGCTTCATCTGCGCGATCGTCGCCTGGACGGTCGCCGTGGCGACCCGTTCGGTTGCGAGATCGGCGTCGCGCGCAGCGAGCGTTTCCCGAAGCGCACGCGCGTCGTTGGCGTTCGCGCGAAGCACGGTCATCATGAGCAATACGGTCGCGACGATCGCGCCGAGAACGAACGCGATGACGGTTGTGAAGTCGAGAGCAGATGCGGTCATGCACCCGAGTATGCATGGTGCGTGTGCCATGCGTGTGGCACTCGGGTGGCGTACTGTAACCGAAATGCTCGCTTTCGAACTGACCCCGTTGCAAGCGCGTGCCGTACACCACCGCGGCACCAACGTCGTAGTCGAAGCCGTGCCCGGATCCGGAAAAACGCGCGTCATCGCCGCGCGCTGTGCCGCGCTCATCGCGGCGGGAGCAAGCGCATCGGAGATCCTTCTTCTCACGTTTTCACGGCGTGCGGTCGGCGAACTCCGCGTGCGCCTCGGTGAGCGGCTCGGAACGGGCGCACTTCCCGATATCCGCACGTTCCACGGCTTTGCCGCGCGGTTGCTCGCGGAGACGGGTACGGGCGGTCACTCGCGGCGCCTCCTTACGGAACCCGCGGAGCGCGCGCTCTTCGATTACGTGCTTGCGACCACGCCGCTCGTATCGTTGCCCGCCGCGGTCGCAAAGTCGCCGGACTTCGCGCGTGAAGCGTCCGTGCGCGTCGATGAGATTCGACGCGCCGGGCCGGCCGCAATCGACGCACTCGCCACACGCGCGACACCCCGATTACGCGATGTGATCGCGCTCGCACGCGCACAGCGCGACGTCCGCGATCGCCTCGCGGTCGCCGATTACGACGATCTCGTCGCGCGCGCGGTCGCGATCGGCTCGCAACCTGCAAGCGAGGTCGCACGGACGCTGCGCGAGCGGTATCGCCACGTGCTCGTCGATGAATTTCAGGATACGGATACCTTGCAATTAGCGTTGCTCGCGCTCTTCGATGCCGAGATCTTCGCGGTCGGCGATTCGGCGCAGGCGATCTACGGCTTTCGCGGAGCCGCGCGCGACGCGATGACGCACGCGCGCGATCGTTTGAAGATGCAGCGCTTGACGCTCGATGAAAGCTTTCGATGCCCGCCCGAGATGTGCGCGCTCGCGGCGTCGACGATGCCGGAGACCGTCGCGCTTACATCTCGCGTCGCGACACATGGGACGATCGTCTTCCGACGTGCGGCGACGCCGCATGACGAAGCCGCGCTCATCGGGGAATCGATTGCGAGCGCGCTAGAGCGTGGCATTCCCGAGACCGAGATCGCCGTACTCCTACGGAGTGCGGAGCCGTTGGCATCGCTCGTCGAAGAAGCGCTGCGCGCGCGGAGCATCGCGGTTTCACGTGCGGGTGGTGAGAACGTCATCGACGATCTCGTCGTCGATGCGACGTGCGCGGCGCTCTCGGCACTCGCGCGACCGAACGATGCCACGCGATGGCAACGCCTGCTCGCGCATCCCGCGTTTGCGTTGCCGCCACTGGACGTGCGACTCGCCCTGGGTGCATCCACCGCATCCGACCTTGCGTCGATGACGGCGCTCCTCGATGCATTCGGCGGTCCCGCGCGCGAAGCTGCGATGCGACTCGCGACGGGCTTGCGTGCGGCCGCAATATTCTGGCAGGGCGACGACATTGCCCGGGCCGCGAAAGCGTTCGTCGCCGATTCGAATCTGTTGGCCTTCGCGATTGCGGGCGACGAGGATCGCGCGCGACGGACGAGCGGTCGCCTCACGAACGTCTTCGACGCGCTCACCGACCTACGCGATCTCCACACGCGGCTCGGACGTACCACGACGTCGGCCGCACTTTTCGATGCATTTATCGCCGGAAGCGATGCATGGCGCGCCCAGGATGAGGCGTCGGATGACGACGGCGGCGTGCGAATCTTGACGGTCCATGCAGCGAAAGGCCTCGAATTCTCATTCGTCGTCATCGGCGATGCCGTCGATGGGCATTTTCCGCAAGCGTGGCGCTCGGATGCGCTCGTTTCGACCGAGGACATCGCGCTCGCTCGGGACTGTGGCGTGGATTTGGGGACGCGCGCGCCCGAACACGATCTCGAAGAGCGGTCGCTCTGGTACGTTGCGGTCACGCGCGCGAAATCCGAACTGCTGGTGACGTGGTCGGAACACGGACTCGACGGTTCGCCACACGGGCCGAGTCGGTTCGTGCCGCTCGATGCACGCACGCAAGAAGCCGAGCGCGCGAGTTTTCGCGGACCGCTCGTGTACGTGCGCCCGAACGATCTTCTCGATGCGCAGCCGCTCGTGGCCGCACACCCGATCCGCCCGATTCGAACGAGCGCGATGGACACGTGGTTCACGTGTCGACGACAGTTTTATTATACCGCGCTCTTGCAGATCGGATCGTCGACGCGCGGCTACCACGCGAAGCTCGGCACGCTCGTGCATCGCGCGATCGCGGAGTTTCATACGGTCACGAACGATTTTCGAACGGTCGCGGAAGGGGAGCACGTTGCGTGGGAACGCGAATTGATCGAACGTGCGGAAGCGATCGTTGGCGAGCCGGACTTCGATGTTTTCGAATCGACGCTCGAAACAGCGGCGGCACGGCGAAGCGCACGGCGGTTGTTGGGACGATACGCGCGCCATCTCGAAGACTCCGCGCGCGAACCCCGAGGTGGGTTTCGCGTCGTCGGCATCGAGGAGACCGTTCGATATCCTATCGACGACATGCGTTTCTCGGGTCGCATCGATCGGATCGACGAACGCGACGATGCATCGATCGTCCTCGTCGATGTGAAGACGGGCAAACTCAAGGCGGAAAATACCATGGCAAAGGCGTTTCCGAAGATCGCCGAGCTCGTCGATCGTGGAGCACTCTGGACGAAAACCACGCCCCGTGCGAATCCGCAGCTCGCACTGTATCGGCATGCCAAACCCGCCACGCGCGAACTCTACCTGGCGCGCGATCCGAAATCGGGACCCGACGAAGACCGCGCGCATGTCGATCGGATCGCCTTTCGGTCAGATGACGATGCCGGTATCGCGACGCTCGCGACGATCGACGACGTGCTCGAACGCACGTTTTTCGAACCGTGGCGGTCGGGTGCACTCGCGGCACTCGAACCCACGCGCTTCGCACGATCGTGCAAGCTTTGCGATTTCGTCGCGGTTTGCCCGGGATATCTCGAGGACGAGGAATGAACGCGAATCTTTGGCGCACGGCACTCGGCGTTGGACGCAATCCCAGCGACGATCAAATCACGGCGATCACCGCGCCGCCGACCGGTCGACATAGCGTCGACGCAGGTGCGGGAACGGGCAAGACCGCGACGCTCGCGCTACGTGCCCTCTATCTCGTCGAATCCGAACAGGTCAAAGCGAATCAGATCGTTGTCGTAACGTTCACGAGGAAAGCCGCAGCCGAAATCGCTGCGCGCATCGGCGATACGCTCGACCGTGCGTTCTTGGGCGATGGACGTGGGGTCCGTTGCACGACCATTCATGCGCTCGCCGCCGATATCTTGCGTGAGTTTGCGTATACGTTCGGATTCATCGCGCCACCGCGCGCGATTACCGACGGTGAGGCGTACGCGATCTTTCACGACGCGTTTGCGGCGCTGCTCGACGATCGGCTCGGCGTCGATACGACCGCGCTCCCGATCGGCGAGATGAGGATCGATCAGCTCGAACGCGATCTCGGCAAGCTGGCCCTGCGACTCAAAGGACACGGCATCTCGCCGGATGACTTCGAAGCGCGCGCGATCGCAGAGATCGACCGGTTCGCAACGTGGGGTCAACTCTGGACGCTCGGTAAGAGCGGAAAGCGAACGGCGCTCAAGCCTGACGAGCCGACCACGCACGAGCAGCGCGAACGCGAAGCCACGCGCGAAGCACGCAACGTCGCCGTCGTTGCCGAACTCTTTCGCGAATTCGACCGCCGGCTGCTCGCGCGCAATGCTGCAACCTACGGCGACCTCATCGGGATGACGACGCGACTCGTGCGCGCACACCCCGACGTGATGGCGCAGATCCGCGCGCGTTATCGCTACGTCTTGCTCGACGAAAGCCAGGATACGAGCGAACAGCAACTGGCGCTCATCGAGACGCTCTTTGGGAAGCCAGGCGACCTCGATGCGGCGGGCATGATGCCCGTGGGCGACCGGCGTCAGGCGATCTACTCGTTCAACGGCGCGGATGAAGCCGTGATGGCACGCATCGCAGCCACGGCCGATGCGACGCATGCGCTGCTGGTGAATCGACGCTCGCCGCAAGAGATCGTCGATGCGGGGCACGAGGTTCTGCGCGTTGCGGGCGTGGCCGACGCGACGACACCGCGACTCGATGCTTCAGCGAAGTCGGCAGGATGGCAATGCGTGCGGCTCCAGCATTTCGCCGCACCGGATGGTGGCGTTGCGGAACACGTCAAAGTCGAAGCGCGCGCGATCGCGGGTGAGATCGTGCTTCTTCTGGCAGAGCCGGGGACGCAACGTGATGATATCGCGATCCTCGTGCGCAAGCGCACGCACGCGGCCGCGTACGTCCGCGCACTCAACGAACGCGGCGTTACGGCCGCCCTCGATCGCCGCAGCGGTCTCTTTCGGTCGGATGAGATTCGCGACGCGCTCGCCTGGCTCTCACTCGTTCTCGATCTCGGTAATCACGCAGCCGCAATTCGCGTTTTACAATCTCCGCTCTGCGGTCTCTCCGATGCAACCGCGATCGCACTCACCGCGAACACCGACTGGCTCGCGCGCGTGCTGCGCGCCGAAACGCTCGACCATATCGACGACGAAACGCGCGCGCGACTCGCCGCTTTCCGCGCGCGGGTGACGGAGATCTTACCCGCCGCCGCGCTCCCGCTTCACCTCGCGATGGCGCAGTTTTCACGCTACGTTCCCATCGCCGCAAGTTACGCACGACTCGGGGAGACGATCGGCGCGCAGGCCATCGTCAATCTCCGTGGGTTCGACCTCCTCGCATCGGAATTCGCCGACGAGCGGCCCGGTGCGCGGCTCCGCGAATTCGTCGATGATATCGAGCGCCGCATCCTCTACGATGATGACCCGCAAGAAGCCGAACTCGATTTCGACGGCGTTCGCGTCCTCACGATTCATCAGGCCAAGGGTCTCGAGTGGCCGTACGTTTTCGTTGCGTGCTCGACGAACGCACAGTACGGTGGCGGCGATCCGACCGATCGCGTCGTGATGTATGACCTCAGGACAGGGACGTTCGCACTCAAATGCGATATCGACGGCGTCGAGACGTTCCGCTGGCTCTGTGCCAAATGCGAGCACGATCCCGCAACGGGCGAACGCCCGGCAAAGCCGAGGCAGAAAATGCTGGCCGAGCGCGAGCAGGCGCGTGTTTTTTACGTGGCACTCACACGCGCGCAAAAACGCGTTTACGTGACGGCGCCAGCCGCTGCACCGGGTAAAGGTGAGGCACCGTACTTACCGCATTTGCGCGCATGGGCGGAATCGTGCGAACCCGGCATCGATCTCTCGTTCGTTCGCGAAACGCGCGAGGCGCCCGCGACGAACGGCCACGCCGCCCTACCGATGCAAACGGCGCGCATCGTCGCATCGGACGCTCCGCCAACGCTCGGGCGGGCCTCGACGTATCGGCCGCGCATTTCGTTTTCTGCGATCGCCGCGTTCGAGACGTGTCCGCGCATGGCGCGCTATCGGTATCGCCTGCACGTGCCGGGTTTGCGCGATGCCGCGCCACGGTTCGTCGGGCTCGACGACACGCAGGGCTTCGCGACGTCGTCGGCACGCGCCGGATCGCTCGCCCATCGCGCACTCGAGCACTGGGGCCGTGCGCGGATCGACGCGCACCCGATCGATGTCGGCACGGCATTCGATACGGCACTCCCGGAGTTTACCGACGTCAGCGATACCGCCGCGCGGGACGCACGGGCGAACGCCGAACGCGCCGTCGAAGCGCTCGCACCATACGACATCCTCGCCGTGGAGCCGACGTTCTCGACGGCTTTTGGCGAGACGATCGTCGAAGGCGCAATCGACGTCATCGCGCGTGACGATCGCGGGCGCATCATCGTCATCGACTACAAGACGGGTCGCACCGCAGGCGAACATTACCGGCTCCAGCTCGCCCTCTATCGCCATGTCGCGACGCTGCGTTATCCCGGCGACGATGTCGACGCGACGATCCTTCGCCTCTCGCCGCAAGCGGCAACGTTCGAGCATGCCGAGCCGATGTCGTACGATGCGATCGCGCAAGCGGTCGCAGAGGTCGGGCTCCTCGAAAGCGACGACGCGCACGTGGGCGCATGGTGCGGGTCGTGCGTGTATCGAGGTGCGCCCTGCTATGCGCCGGAAGCGGAGGCGTGAATATGGCGGACGGCGGCTTTCCGAGCGCTTTCGTTTGCGCTCGTTCGACTTTCGAGTGAAGGGGCGCGAACCTAAGGAGTTTTGAAAATCTCGTGTCCGCCAATGCGTCGCCATCGGATCGCTCGTTCTCGGCCCACATCGAAATACTCGAACGTTGCGCGCCCGTCGGGGCCGCTCGAAGACCACGTCAGCTCCCAAATACCCGGAGCTCCCTCAACGTCTTTGATGCGAAGAGATTTAGGCCATTTCGGACGATCCGCACCTCCCGACGCGAGAAGCTTCGAATGAGCTTCGTTCAACATCACGACGGCTTCGCGTAGTCCGATAGAAAAGATGCGGTTGTCTCGAATTTCAGTTTCGCTCGAGTTCCGCTAAAAATTCATCGCCCGAAGCGAACCTTTTCGTGCGCCCCTTTTCGATATCGTCGTTTGCTTCAGCCTCCATCTTCTGCCAACGCTCGGTCCAAAACCACGCCTGAGTAGCAGCGATTGTCGACTGCGGAATTAAGGTAATCGCACCATCGGTAGTCGCGCGAACTTCGAACAACGATGTCGCTCGGAAAGTCGGCGGCAACGTGATCGTACCGCGGGACGACATCTCCACTAACACTTTTTTCGGCTTAGCGCCGGACGGTACTAGCCTTTTCCCCCTTGCTGCCATTCCCGAATTATAACCGTATCGCGGCTTTACCGCATTTACGGTATTACTGCCTACTTCGATATCGGTATCGATTCCGCGCTCAAGCAGATACGATTTTTATACGTCCCTGGCAGCAAGAGTTCGCTGATTGCAAAGAGCGACTCGCGCGGGCGGCTCTTCGAGGCCGATGATTCCATTTTGAGAGCCACCGTTTCGAAGCTCACAAAGTTCGCGCTCTAAAAACGCAAGCTACGGCGCGT
>ENA-OBIO01000938-OBIO01000938.1-metagenomes-genome-assembly--contig:-NODE-938-length-13028-cov-4.53218_pt1 | contig 13028 bp, 9 predicted proteins | sample MGYA00153383_OBIO01 | MGnify analysis MGYA00153383 | reverse complement strand
CACCGTCGTCGGGCCTTGCGCAGCTGCGGCGGGAGCTGCCGGCACTGCTCGGGCCGGCAACGCTTGAGGGTCGTGCGCGCCTGGAGGACAAGGGCCGGTCGCTGGCCGTGCACGCCCGCGGGCTCGCCGACCCGCAGGCGGTGCTCGACGCCATCGCGCCGCGGTTGCGGGAGCTCGCCGCCGCGCACGGCCTGGAGGTGCATCCCGGCCGGCTCGTCCTGGAGATCCGGCCCCCCGGTCGCGACAAGCGCACCGCGCTGCTGTCGCTGTGCACACCGCTGCCGTCGGCGGTGCTGTACGCGGGCGACGACGTCGGCGACCTGCCGGCCTTCGACGCGGTCGACCAGCTCCGGGCTGATGGCGTCCCAGGGCTCACGATCTGCAGCGACAGCCCGGAGGCCCCGGTGCAGCTGCGCAGCCGCGCCGACCTCGTCGTCGACGGCCCGGCGGGCGTCGTGGCGCTGCTGCAAGAGCTGCTCGTACGCTGAGCCGTGGACCCGACCCGGCAGGTGACCTCGGCCGAAGAGCTCACCGAGCTGCTCGGCAGTCCTTCGCCCCAGGTGGCCGACAAGGCCCGCCGCAGCCTGGACGAGATCGACCGAGCGTGGCTGGCGCACTCGCCGCTCTGCCTGGTTGCGACCGCCGGCTCCGACGGCAGCTGCGACGTGTCGCCCAAGGGCGACCCGGCGGGCTTCGTGCACGTCCTCGACGACGTGACGGTCGCCATCCCGGAGCGACCGGGCAACCGGCGCGCCGACGGCTTCCGCAACCTGCTCGGCAACCCGCAGGTCGGCCTGCTCTTTCTGGTGCCGGGCCGCGGCGACACGCTCCGCATCAACGGCCGGGCGACGCTGCTGCGTGACGCGCCGTTCTTCGACGAGATGACCGTCGCGGGTCACCGCCCGGTGCTCGCCCTCGTGGTGCACGTGGAGGAGGTGTTCTTCCACTGCTCGAAGGCTTTCCTGCGCTCGCAGCTCTGGGACCCGGCGACCTGGGACCCGGGTGCACTGCCGTCGCGGGCGCGGATCGCACAGCGCCTCGAGCGGCCCGAGTCGTCGCTGTCCGAGCTGGCGGAGTACTACGGACCTTCGTACGCCCGCGGGCTGTACAGCTAGCGGGCGGCACGACGCTCGGCGTACGCCGCGAGCTCGGCGACCTGGCCGGCATCGAGCGAGGGCCGGACGACCCGCAGCGCCGCGTCGAGGTGCGCGGCGGTGACGGTCGCGGCCCGCACCGACTCGCGCATCGCCGTCAGCGCGGACTCCCGGATCAGTGCCGCGCAGTCGGCGGCCGAGAAGCCCTCGGTACGCCGGCCCAGGTCGGCCCAGTCGACGGCGTCTACCGGCACATCCTTGGCCGCCGCGCGCAGCACCTGGACACGGGCCTCGGCGTCCGGCGGCGGCACGAACACCAGCCGCTCGAGCCGTCCCGGCCGCAGCAGGGCCGGGTCGATGAGGTCGGGCCGGTTGGTCGCGCCGACAACGACGACGTCGCGCAGCGACTCCAGGCCGTCGAGCTCGGTCAGCAGCGCCGCGACGACCCGGTCGGTGGTGCCGCCGTCGGTCCCGCCGCCGCGCCGCGGCGCGAGGGCGTCGACCTCGTCGAGGAAGATCAGCGTGGGGGCGGCCTCGCGGGCCCGGCGGAACAGCTCGCGGACTGCCGACTCGGACTCACCGACCCATTTGCTGAGCAGCTCCGCGCCCTTGACCGACAGCACGTTGGCCTGCCCGGACCCGGCGATCGCCCTGACCAGGAAGGTCTTTCCACAGCCGGGTGGCCCGTACAGCAGGACGCCGCGGGGCGCCGAGACGCCGAGCCGCGCGAACGTGTCCGGGTACTGCAGCGGCCAGAGCACCGCCTCGGTGAGCGCCGCCTTCACCTGCGCCATGTCGCCGACGTCGTCCAGGGTGAGGCCGCCCAGGCGCAGCGCAGCGCCCTCGAGGGCGGTCGGGCGGACCACCTCGAGCGCCGCGTCGAGGTCGGCCCGCGAGACGGTCGGGGAGTGCTCGTCGCGCTGGCGCACCGCCGCGCGCAGGCCGGCCTCGCGGACCAGCGCGATCAGGTCGGCGGCCACGAATCCGGGGGTACGCGCGGCGACGTCGTCGAGGTCGACGTCGCTCGCGAGCGGCACGGGGGCTGTGACCGAGCCCAGCAGCCGGCGGCGCTGCGGCTTGTCGGGCAGCGGGACGGCGAGCTCGTGGTCGAGCAGGCCGGGGGCCCGCAGGCCCGGGTCGACGGCCTCCGGCCGGCTGGTGGTGCAGACCACGGCGAGCCGGCCGACCCCGATCGCGGTGCGCAGCTCGGCCAGGAAGGTGCTCGCCAGCGGCCCGCCACCGGCGCGCGGGACCAGCGCTTCGACGTCCTCGACCAGCAGCACCGTCGGCGCGCCGGGCTGCAGCAGCGCGCGGACCTGCGCGGCGCCGGCGTTGACCTCGAGCCCGGCCAGCTGTGGGCCCCAGACCCGGACCAGCCGGGCGCCGACCTCGGCAGTGACGGCCTGGACGAGCGCGGCCTTGCCCGACCCGGCAGCTCCGGTGACCAGCACGCCCATCCGGGCGGACGTGCCGAGCCGGCTGAGCAGGTCGGGGTGGTGGAAGCCCAGGTCCAGCCACTCGCGGAGCTGGCCGGCCTGGGTCTCCAGGCCCGGCAGGTCGGCGAGTCGCGGTGCCACCTCGGCACTCGCCACGACGCAGGTCGCGCTGCCGGTCGTGCTCGCGCCACCCTGCCAGCCGACGACCGTCCCCATGGTCACCAGCGCCGGTCCGGGCGGGTCGACCTCGACGACGGTGAGCAGCACGGTGCCCGCGGCGGGACCGAGTCGCGCCTTGAGACTGCGCCTGGCGGTCGCGGGGTCGGGACCGCCCGCCGGGGCGAGGTCCTGCGGCACCAGGCTGGCGTTGTCACCGCGGGTGACGACCTTGCCGAGCATCGCGGTACGCAGCAGCGCCGGATCGACGGCGGCGACGACCGGCGGCTCACCGGTGAGCACCACCGACCGGGCGGCCAGCTCCGGTGCCTTGCCGACGTTGACGGGTGAGCCGTCCCGGATGGCCAGGTTGCCGAGGACCAGCTCGTCGCAGAGCAGCTGCCCCGGCGCGGAACCTGGCGGGGCATGCGCTGCGAGCGCCCCGGTCGAGCGGGTCCCCTCGAGCAGCACCGCGTCCCAGGGGGCGATCCCGAGCGCCGCCATCGCCTCGGGGTGCAGGCGCACGACGCCACGCCGGGCATCGAGTGCGGAGGGGTGCAGGACCGCGGTGAGGGACAGCACGTGCGGACCCTAGAGCGCGCCGCTGACTGAACCGCAGTCCGGCCGTGCGCGAAGATGCGGTGTGACCCGCGACGCTGCTGCCCGGCCCCGGCGTGGGCGGGGGCTACTCGTCGCCGCCGGGGTCGCCGTCCTGGCTGTCGCGCTGCTGGCCGCCGGCGCCGCCCTCGGTGGCCCGTCCGGCGCCCCCGCGACCGAAACGCCGCCGGCCGCGGCCCGTCCGGCCCCGGCCGCTGCCGGGCTGTCGGCGTCGATCGCCGCGCTGCAGAACGACCTGCGTCGGGTGCCGAACAACGACCGGGCGTGGGCGCAGCTGGGGGCGGCGTACGTGCAGCAGGCCCGGCTGACTGCCGACCCCGGCGCCTACACGCGCGCCGACGGCGCCTTCGCCGAGTCGCTGCGGCTGCGGCCCACCGCCAACGATGCCGCGCTGTCCGGCCAGGCCTCACTGGCCGCTGCCAGGCACGAGTTCAGCCGCGCCGTCGAGCTGAGCGACGCGGCGCTGGCACTCAACGCGTACTCGCCGGCGGCGATGGCGACGAAGGTCGACGGGCTGGTCGAGCTGGGCCGGTACGAGGAGGCCCGCACCGTGCTGGAGAGGCTGCTGATGCTCCGGCCGGGCGTCGACTCGTTCAGCCGGGCGTCCTATGCCTACGAGCTGCAGGGCGACGTGGACAGCGCTCGGGGCGCGCTGCAGCGGGCGCTGGACGTGGCCGCGGCCCCGTCGGACCGGGCGTTCGCGTCCTACTACCTGGGCGAGCTTGCGTGGAACACCGGTGACATCGACGCGGCTGCGGCCGCCTATGACGCGGCGATCGCCGCGGACCCGGCGTACGTCCCGCCGCTGACCGGCCGGGCGAAGGTCGAGGCGCTGCGAGGCAACGTCGAGAAGGCGCTCGCCGACTACCGCGCGGCCATCCTGCAGCAGCCGCAGCCGGCGACCCTGGTCGAGCTCGGCGAGCTGCTCGAGGCGCAGGGCCGCGTGGCCGAGGCGCAGCAGCAGTACGCGGTGGTGCGGGCCACCCAGCAGCTGTATGCCGCGAGCGGGCAGGTCGTCGACGCCGAGCTGGCCCTGTTCGAGGCCGACCACGGAGACGCCGCGAAGGCCGTGGAGCTCGCGGCGAGGGCGCACGCCGCCCGGCCGGACTCGATCGTCGCCCAGGACTCCTACGCGTGGGCGCTGCACGCGGCGGGGCGCAATACCGAGGCGCTGCCGCTGGCGAGAGCGGCCGTACGTACCGGCCTCAAGTCCGCGACCTTCCGCTACCACCTGGGTGCGATCGAGGCCGGGCTCGGCGACCGGACGGCTGCCCGCGCCGACCTGCAGGCGGCGCTGGCGCTCAACCCGGGCTGGAACCCGCTGCAGGCGCCGAAGGCGCGGGCCCTGCTCGACGGGCTGCGATGAGGCGCGGGCTGCTGGTCGCTGCGCTGACCGGAGGCCTGCTGGTCGTGCTCGCCCCGGCGGCGTCGGCCCACCCGCTCGGCAACTTCACGGTCAACACTGCCGATCGGATCGTCGTCGGTGCGGACAGCGTCCAGGTTCAGCACGTCGTCGACACCGCCGAGATCCCGACGTTGCAGCTCGCCCAGTCAGCAGACGGCCCGGACACCAACCACGACGGCCGGATCACCGACCCCGAGCTCGCGGCGTACGCGACGCGGGAGTGCGCCCGGGTCGCCGGCCAGGTCTCACTCGTGATCGACGGCTCGCGGGTGGTGCCGACCGTCGCAGCGGCCTCGGCCACGTCGTTGCCGGGGCAGGCCGGGCTGCCCACCTCGCGGCTGGACTGCATGATCGACTCCGGCCGCCCGGCGCGGTCCAGCGTTGCCCTGACCGACCCGACCTCGGCCGGGCGTACCGGCTGGAAAGAGATGTCGGCCACCGCGCTCTGTGGGCGGCTCACCGGCACCGGTGGCCTACCCGAGAAGAGCCCGAGCGCGCTGCTGACGGCGTATCCGACCGATCTGCTCAGCTCGCCGCTTGCCGTGACCTCCGCGTCCTTCGGGGTGTCCGCTGGCGCCGCCTGCCGGACCGAGGGCAACGGCGTACCGGCGCCCTCGACCGTCCTGCCCCGCGGGGTCGACCGGTTTACCAGCAGCTACACCTCCTTTGTCAGCCGGCAGAACCTGACCCTGCCCGTCGCGCTGCTCGCCGTGCTGCTGTCCATCGCGCTGGGCTGCGGGCACGCGGTCGCGCCCGGGCACGGCAAGACCGTCATCGCCGCCTACCTGGTGGGGCAGCGCGGCACCAAACGGCAGGCAATCTGGCTCGGCGCGACCGTCACGGCCACCCACACCGCCGGTGTGCTCGCCCTGGGGGCGCTGCTGACGCTGACCTCGGTGGCGGCGCCCGAGCGGTTCGTCCCGGCGACCGAGGTGGCCTCCGGTGTGCTGCTCGGCGCCGTCGGCGTGTTCCTGCTACGGAGGGCCATCCGGGCGCGGGGCCTGTTCGCTGGCCACGACCACGGCGATGACGGCCGTGACCACGGCGGTCATGACCACGGCGGCCATGACCACGACGGCGGCCATGACCACCACGGCGGCCATGACCACCACGGCGGCCATGACCACGGGACGGACGGCCGCGAGCACGACCCCGAACGAGGCGGTCATCGGGAGTTGGTGCCGGTGGGAGGACAGGCACCCGCGATGGCGCAGCCCGCGGTGGCGGACCGCCGTACGGCCCCGGTCGTGCACAGCCACGGCGGGCGGGCGCACAGCCATCTGCCCGTGGCCGACGCACCGATTGGTTGGCGCACGCTCGCGACGATGGGTATCGCCGGCGGCCTGGTGCCGAGCCCGTCGGCCCTGGTCGTGCTGCTCGGGGCGTCCGCTCTCGGTCGGCCGGTGTTCGGTGCGCTGCTCGTCGTCGGCTACGGCGTGGGGATGGCGCTGACGCTCACGATGGCCGGCCTGCTGCTGCTGCGCGCGCAGGCGGTGATGGACCGGCGCGGGTGGACGTCCGGGCGCGGCTCGAAGGCCGTCCGGGTGCTGCCGTTGGTCACCGCCGGCGTCGTCCTCGTGGTCGGGGCGGGCGTCGTGGTGCGCGGCCTGCTGACGTTCCGCGGACTCGGCTGACCGCTGATCCAGCGTGGCACTCAGCCGCGTACGGCCGCCAGCACCGCCAGCTGTTCGGCCAGCCAGGCGGCGGGCGGCAGGGCGGTGGCGGCTTCGGCGAGCCGGTCGCAGCGCGCCCGCCGCTCGGCCGCGGGCATCAGCAGCGCCGCGTGCATGGCGTCGGCCGTCTGCGAGACGTCATACGGGTTGATGACCAGCGCGTCCGCGCCGAGCTCGTCGGCCGCCCCCGCCTCGCGCGACAGCACCAGCACGAGGCCCTCGCGCGAAAGCACCGGGCCCTCCTTGGCGACCAGGTTCATACCGTCGCGCACCGGGTTGACGACGAGGACGTCGGCGAGCTGGTAGGCGGCCAGAGAGCGGGCGTAGTCGTCGCGTACCTGCAGCACGACGGGCAGCCAGCCGGGTGTCGCGAACTCGTCGTTGACCTCGCGTGCGGTCCGCTGCACCGCTGCGGTGTACTCCCGGTACTGGGGCAGATCGTGCCGCGACGGGTAGGCGAAGGCCAGGTGCACGACCTGCTCGCGCCACTGCGGTCGGGTGCGCAGCAGCTCGCCGTACGCCAGCAGCCCGCGCACGATGTTCTTGCTCAGCTCCGTGCGGTCGATCCGCAGCAGCATCCGGCGGTCGCCGACGATCTCGCGCACGCTGTCCAGTCGGGCGACCACGTCGGCTTGGGCAGCCCGCTCGTGCAGCGCGTCGCCGTCGACGCCGAGGGCGTGCACCAGCACCCGGGTCGAGCGCCCGGCATACGACACCGCGCTGCCGTCCCAGTCGGCGCCGAGCACCTCCACGCAGCACCGGCCGAAGGCTTGCGACCAGCGCGCGGAGTGGAACCCCAGCGCATCGGCGCCGAGCAGCCCGGTCAGTAGCGCCCGGGCGACCTGGTCCGGCAGCACGGCGAAGTACTCCGGCGGCGCCCACGGGGTGTGGCTGAAGTGCGCGATCCGCAGGTCGGGGCGGCGCTCGCGCAGCATCGCCGGCACCAGCGAGAGGTGGTAGTCCTGGACGAGCACCTGCGCCCCCGGGCCGGCCTCGGCCGCCAGCGCGTCGGCGAACGCCCCGCAGTACGCCTCGTACCCGTGCCACTCACGCCAGCTGGCCGCGTCGAACGTCGGGGTCGTGGCCGTCGAGCACAACAGGTGCGAGACGAACCACAGCAGCGAGTTGGCGACCCGGTCGTACGCCCGGTGGAAAACTCCCTCGTCGATGTCGAGCATCCGTACGCCGGGCAGGTCGAGCACGCCCGTACGCAGCGCCCGGCGGTCGTACTGCGACAGCGCGGCGCAGACCCAGAGGGCCTGCGGTGACCCCGCCGCGGCGAGTGCGCTGACCAGGCCGCCGCCGCCTCGTCGCAGCACGAGACGGCCGGCGTCGTCCTCGATGAAGGACGCCGGCCCCCGGTTCGAGGCGAGCAGCAGATCGGCCACCCGGGCAGGCTATCGAGCGGCCCGGTATGGTCGGGACTCACAACTGCACAGCACCGCTCATCCCGAGGGGCACCAGGGACACGGCCCGACGACGCCCCGGCAACCAGCGCGAGCCCGCCATCGGCGGGGCGTGCCAGGTGCCAACTCCGTCCCGCGGCATCGGCGCGCGGGGAAGATGAGGAGATCACCCGCATGACCGCTGTCACAGACCTCACCCGCCCAGCTGCTTTCGCCGAGTCACCCGCGTCGGGTCTGGTCTGCCGCGAGTGCCGCACCGTGGTCCCACTGGCGCCGGTGCACGTCTGCCTGGAGTGCTTCGCGCCGCTCGAGGTCGCGTACGACGAGGACCGGCTGCGAGTGGTGACCCGCGCGAGCATCGCCGCCGGCCCGCAGACCATCTGGCGCTACGCCGGTCTGCTGCCCGCCGGCCAGGATCTAGCCACCCGCGTCGACATCGGCGCCGGCATGACCACGCTGCGCAGCGCACCGAACCTCGCCAAGGCGCTCGGCATGCGGCGGCTGTGGGTCAAGGACGACAGCGGTAACCCGACGCACTCCTTCAAGGACCGCGTCGTGTCGGTGGCGCTCTCGGCCGCCCGCGCCTTCGGCTACACGACGGTCAGCTGCGCCAGCACCGGCAACCTCGCCAACTCGGTCGCCGCGCACGCCGCCGCGACCGGCCTGCGCTCGGTGGTGTTCATCCCGGACGACCTCGAGCGGGGCAAGGTCGTGCAGACCGCGGTGTACGGCCAGACGCTGGTCGCCGTGCAGGGCAGCTACGACGACGTCAACCGGCTCTGCAGCGAGATCGCCGAGAACGAGGACTGGGCGTTCGTCAACGTCAACGTCCGGCCCTACTACGCCGAGGGCAGCAAGACCCTGGGGTACGAGGTTGCCGAGCAGCTCGGCTGGCGGCTGCCGCCGCAGGTCGTCCTGCCGATGGCATCCGGCTCACTGCTGACCAAGGTCGATAAGGCGTTCGGTGAGCTCGGCCGGCTCGGCCTGGTCGAGGCCACCCCCTACAAGGTGTACGGCGCGCAGGCCACCGGCTGCTCGCCGATCGCGACGGCGTTCGAGAACGGCTGGGACACCGTCCGGCCGGTGAAGCCCAAGACCATCGCCAAGAGCCTGGCGATCGGCAACCCCGCCGACGGGCCGTATGCGCTGGACGCCGTCCGCCGCACCGGCGGGGCGATGGGCCACGTCAGCGATCAGCAGATTGTCGAGGGGATCCGGCTGCTCGCCCAGACCGAGGGCGTGTTCGCCGAGACCGCAGGCGGCGTGACGGTGGCGACCCTGCGCCAGCTGCTGGAGCGCGGTGAGATTGACCCCGACGCCGAGACGGTGCTGTACAACACCGGCGACGGGCTGAAGACGATCGACGCGGTCGCCGGGCTGGTCGGCCCGGACGCCACCATTGCCGCGTCGTACGGCGCCTTCGCCCGGACCGGCCTGGCGTGACCCGGGTTTGAAGCGCGCGCTCGGGGCGCTGACGCTGGCCGCGGCCGGTGCGGCGCTGCACACCGGTGTCGTCGTCCCGCGGCGCCTGGTCGTCCGCGATGTCCCGCTGGCTGTCGCGGGCTGGCCCCGGGCGCTCGACGGGCTGCGGGTCGCGGTCGTCGCCGACGTACACGCCGGTGCGCCGTGGGTGGGGCTCGGCCGGGTCCGCGAGGTGGTCCGTCGGGTCGTCGATGCGCGCCCGGACCTGGTGCTGCTGCTCGGCGACCACCTGGCCGACGTCCGGCTCGGCACCCGCCTGCCGCCCGGCCCGGTCGCCGGGGCGATGGCCGCACTGGCCGCCGCCGCCCCGGTCGCGGGCGTGCTCGGCAACCACGACTGGGCGGGCGACGGCGAGGCGGTGCGGGCGGCGTTCGACGACGCCGGCCTGCCGGTGCTGGAGGAGTCGGCGGTGCCGGTGCTCGACGGCCGGCTGTGGATCGCGGGCGTGGGCGACCTGTGGACCCGCTCGCCCTCGGTGCCGGCTGCTCTCGCGGACGTCCCGGACGGCGCGCCGGTCGTGCTGCTGACGCACAACCCTGACGTCGTGCTCGACGTACCGGCGCGGGTGCCGCTGGTGCTCGCCGGCCACACCCACGGCGGTCAGCTCGCCGTCCTCGGCCGGCCGCTGCACCGGATCAGCCGGGTGCACGGCAACCGCTGGCGCGCCGGCTGGTACCCCGCTGACCGGATGTACATCAGCCCGGGGATCGGCACGTCGTCGCTGCCGGTGCGCAGCGTCACCCCCGAGGTGCCGGTGCTGGTGCTGCGCGCGTCGCCATAAGGTCAGCGGATGGACCCCGAGCAGTTGCGCCCGCTGCGCTTCGGCGTCGCCACCTCCGCGTATCAGATCGAGGGCAGCACGACCGCGGACGGCCGGGGGCCGTCGATCTGGGACACCTTCTGCACCCGGCCGGGCGCGGTCGCGGACGGCTCGGATGGCTCGCTGGCCTGTGACGGCTACCGTCGCTGGGCCGCTGACCTCGACCTGCTCGCCGGGCTCGGCGTCGACTCCTACCGCTTCTCCGTCGCCTGGCCGCGGGTGCAGCCGACCGGCTGCGGGCCGGCCGAGCCGCGCGGGCTAGACCATTACGAGCGGGTCGTGGACGGCCTGCTCGAGCGTGGCATCGCGCCGAACGTGACGCTCTACCACTGGGACCTGCCGCAGGCGCTCGAGGATGCCGGCGGCTGGCCGGTGCGCGACACCGCGCTGCGTTTCGCCGACTACGCGGCCCTGGTCGCGGGCCGCCTCGGCGACCGGGTCGCGCTGTGGTCGACGCTGAACGAGCCGTGGTGCTCGGCCTTTCTGGGCTACGCCTCGGGCGTGCACGCGCCGGGCCGGCGCGACCGCGACGCCTCACTCGCCGCCGCCCACCACCTGCTGCTCGGGCACGCACTGGGAGCGCAGGCCGTCCGCGACGCCCTGCCGGGTGCCGACGTCGGCATCGTGCTCAACCTGGCTCCGGTCCGCCCCGAGCCCGGTACCGACCCGCTCGCCGCCGACCTGGTCGACGCCCTGCAGGACCGGCTGTGGGTCGACGCGCTGGTCGACGGCCGCTACCCCGAGGTGCTGCTCGAGCAGTCGCCAGTGCTGCGCGAGGGCGGCGCGGTGCAGGCCGGCGACCTTGCCCGGATCGCCGGCTCGGCGGCCTGGCTGGGCGTCAACTACTACACGCCGCTGCGGCCCGGACCGCCCGGCACGGGCCCGGCCGGCCACGCCGTCGGGCAGGACAGCGCGGCCTACCCGTACGCCCCCGACTTTGACTTCTGCCCCTACCCGCCCTACACCTCGATGGGCTGGGAGACCGACGCGAGCGGGCTCGAGGACGTCCTGCGGTGGCTGGCCGGCCGGGCCCCGGGGATTGTGCTGCGGGTGACCGAGAACGGCGTCGCCCTGCCCGACGACTGGCGGGACGGCAGCGGGGGGGTTGTCGACGACGAACGCACGGCGTACCTGCGCGACCACCTCGCCGCGGTCGAACGCGCCCGGCAGGCCGGCGCCCCGGTGCTGGAGTACCTCGCCTGGTCGCTGCTCGACAACTTCGAGTGGGCCGAGGGCTACCGGCAGACGTTCGGTCTGGTCTCGGTCGACCCGGTCACCGGCGAGCGCACCCCCAAGGCCTCCTACCGCTGGTACGCCGAGCACATCGCCGCTGCAAGGGGCTGACCGGACGTGGCCGACCTGCTCGCCTCCGGCAGCCAGCGTCGGCCGCGCCCCGGACTGCGGGTCGCCGTCGCGACCGTCCTCGTCCTCGCCGTGCTCGGCGTGCTTGCCGACCGCTGGCAGCGCGGCCGCGAGGTCGACGCCCTGGTGGCCCGGGCCGCAGCCGGACAGGAGGCCGTGCGCTACGCCGACGGCCGGGTGCGGGCGGCGCAGCAGTACGCCGCACCCGCGCTCGGCGGCGCGGGCGTACCGGCCGGGGTCCGCACCAGCCTTGAGGAGGTGGTCCGGGGGGCGGCGGGGGGCCGGGTGGCCGACCTGCGCGAGCAGCGCGCTGCGACAGCCGGGGTGGCCGTCCTGCCGTGGCACGGCCAGCAGCGCACGGCCCGGCAGGCCTACGTCGGCTACCTGGACCTGCGGACCGAGTACCTGGCCGGCATCGCCGCCGACATCGACGTGCTCTACCGGCCGCACCCGGAGCTGCTCGCGGCCCTCGAGCGCGCGAGGTCGGCCTATCTGCACGCGGCCGGCGCGCGCGGCGGCGGCGTCCTGGTACTCCCGGTCAGCTGACGCTAGTGCCGCCGCTCCTGGCCTCCGCCGGGCGGCCCGGTGCTGCCGCGGACGATCAGCCGGGTCGGCAGGGTCGTGACCTGGCGTTCACGGGCGACCCCGCGCGCGCCGGCCATCGCGTCGACGAGCAGCTGCCCAGCTGTCCGGCCCTGCTCGCGTACCGGCTGGGCGATGGTGCTGAGGTCGTGGGCGAAGGACATCTCGTGGTCGTCGATGCCCATCACCGACAGCGAGCCCGGCACCCGCAGCCCGCGGGTGCGCGCGGCGTGCAGGACGCCGATCGCCATCTCGTCGCTGGCGGCGAGCACGGCGGTCGGCGGCTCCGGCAGGTCGAGCAGGTGGGCGCCCGCGGCGATCCCGCCCCGTACGGTCCAGTCCCCCTCGAGGATGCACTCCGGAGCCAGGTGCAGCCCTGCCCCGACCAGGGTCTTCTGGGTGCCTTCGAGACGGTCCAGCGCGGTGGCGGTGTGCACGTCGTGCGCGGGGTCACCCCCGAGGTAGCAGATCCTTTGATGCCCGAGCCCGATCAGGTGACGGGCGGCGACCTCGGCGGTCTCGACGTCGTCGATGCGCACCCGGTCCCAGCCGGGGATGTCGAGCCCGACCGTGACGATCGGCACGTGCAGAGCGGACAGCAGTCTGACCTCCTCCGGTTCGAGGTCGGCCGACAGGACCAGCAGCGCATCGACGCGGCCGCGCAGCAAGGCGTGGTCGAGCATCAGGGTGCGCACCGAGGAACGGGTGCCGACGTTGAACAGCAGCAGGTGGTAGCCGTGCGCACGCAGCAGCTCCTCGGTGCCGTCGAGGACGTTGGCGAAGAACCACCGGTTGAGGAACGGCACCACCACGCCGACGACGCGGGTACGTCCGGAGGCCAGGCTCGCCGCCGTCGGCGACACGACGTAGGCCAGCTCCCGGGCCGCCGCCAGCACCCGGCCCCGGGTCGTCGGACTGACCCGGTCCAGGCCGCGCAGGGCGCGCGAGACGGTCGCGGTCGAGACCCCGGCGAGGCGCGCGACCGGATCTCGCA
>ENA-OBIO01000936-OBIO01000936.1-metagenomes-genome-assembly--contig:-NODE-936-length-13039-cov-3.97412_pt1 | contig 13039 bp, 16 predicted proteins | sample MGYA00153383_OBIO01 | MGnify analysis MGYA00153383 | reverse complement strand
TCGATCATCGTGACTTTCATCAAGCCACCTTGATACGACGAGCGGCCATGAAGTCGAGCTTCTGCTTGACCAACTGATTGGCAACTTTCGTGCCGGCGTCCTTGAAGTCAAACATCACGCCGGTATAGCGAAACTGGCTGATCGAACCATCGGGCTCTTGGATGGTCTCGGTGATCGTTCCCGGCAGCGTGTTGACGCCGTTGTAGAAGTCCGATTCGATCTGCGCCCAGTAAGCATCGAGGTTGCCGTTCATGCGGTCAATTTCGAGGCTACCTTTCCAGCCATCGGGAAACACGCCGTAGCGGGTCATGCCGTCGAGTCCCTTGCTGGTGGTGTTCGTGGTCACGGGAGTAGTGTCGAACTTGGTGATGGCCGTAGCGGAAATGGGCAGGATGCCCTTCGAGGTGAAGAGGTCGAGCGATACGTCGCGCCCGACGCTTTGGTTGTTCATTGGCAAGATATATCTCCTAGAAAAGAAAAGCCCGCCAGGCGTGAACCGGGCAGGCTAAGGGGGTGGAAGGACGGGGGTTAAGAGCCGCTGGCGCTGGTCTGCTGGCGGGCAACGAGGACGGACTGACCGCCTTCCAGGTTCACGATGAATTTCTCGATGACGGCGAGGTAACGCACCTTCACGTCGGCAGTGAGGTAGCCGAGTGCGATACGTGACGGGCTGTTGTTGCTCAGGTCGCAGATAACCGAAAAGTCATCGACCTGCGCTTGCGGTTGCAGGTCTTTCATCGCTTGCAGGAAGGTCGAAAGCGTTGCGGAGACTTGGCGGCGAACCGGATCGTTCGACTGCTGCGATTGCAGCTTGCCTACGTAGATGCCCATGCCTGCGTTGAACGTGTACGCGAGATAGTTGGTCATCCGCGTGTAGTTGTCGCCGTTGGTCACCGGGTTGGACGACGAGTTGTGACCGAAGCGCGCGGCGAAATACTTTCCACCGGGTGCCGGGTTGCAGATCACGTCGATGCCGGCTTGGCCCAACACCGTCAGTTCGGCGGCGGAGTACGGCAAGCTCTGCACGCTGCGTTGTGTGGCGACGATGCCGTAGAGCTGTTTGTTGAGCGACGACTGTTCGGGCGAGAGATTCGCAAGCCGGCCAGCGACGAAGCCCTGAGGGGATACAACGCGGGTAATGCCTGCCACCGGGTCGGCCCAGTATATCCAGTCGCCTTGCAAGAGCTTGAATGCGTAGCTGTCGATACCTGCCGTGGCTTTGACCGTGGCGGCGTTGGTGATCGTGTCGCCGGCAGGACCGCAACCGATCATGTAGACGCCTTCGGACAAGGCGAACGAAACAATCGTCGTCCAGGTGCTCGACGTGTCGCAGTCGGCCAAGAGACCGATGGAGGCGCCGGTATTGCGCAGGGCATACATGCCGGTGCGGGTGCCCGTGTCCACGCCAATCAGGTTGGTAGCGGACACGCCTGCGCCGTCAGTGCCAGCAGTGAAGGCGTACGAAGCCGTAGCCAGCGCAGTGACGCCTGCACCAGCAGAAGCGACGACCAACTGCGATATTCCGCGTGCCGGACCCGTGCCGTTGTTGATGGCTGCGGCCATGTTGACCCACAGCGCGTTGCCCGTGCCCGCAATGTTGTCGTAGACCTCAGGGACCAGACCCGGCAATGCGATGGTGATGCGCGAGGTGTTCGCAGCGCTGCCGGGGCCGGTCGATGCGACGAGGGCATTGCCGAGCGTGCCGGTGTACTTTGCGGTGAGCGTCAGGCAGGTGGACAGGATGATGACCGAGGCAGCAAGGTCCGTACCGTCGGTGACGCGCACGCCACGGAAGTTGCTCGCGCCTTGCAGCACGGCAGTGGCGACGTGCGTGCCCATGTCGTATTTGCGGTTCTGGATGGCGCCGAAGTTGATGGCGTAGTCACCCATCGACCCCAGGATCACGGGCGAGTTGACCGGACCCCACTGAGCCGTTCCGACGACGCCCAGGATGTTGGTCGGCACGCCGTTGAGCAGCGTGACACTCGGTGGAACGATCTGGACATACAGATCGGGTACGACGAGCGCCGTGGTATTGATTGCGCCCTGCTGGAAAACTGGCATATCGAAGCTCCAAAAAAAAGAGCCACTCGAAAGCAGCCCGTAAACGAAAAAGCCGCCCTATCGAGGCGGCTGGTGATGAGTGAAAGCGCGGCTTATTCGTCGTGCGGAGCGGGGGGCGCGTACGCGGCAGGCGAATCCGATGCCGCCTTGACGACGCTGTTCGGACGCTCGCCAAGGACTGCGGCGATTTCATCGGTATCGGTGATCGAATCGCCGATGGCGTAAGGCCCGAAGGCGTGGGTAACAACGAGCTTCATGTGAGCCTCACTGGTTGGAAAAGGAATGCCCTTGTGGGCGGGGTGATTGGCTACGGGTATGCGGTCCCAGTCAGGAGCGCGCCGAATGCTTCGATGGATTGACGGTCGGCGTTCGACATGGCGACAGGTGCAGCGCAGACCAATGCGATCTGCCCATTCATTAAGTTGTTCTGCGTAGGAAAGGCGCCGATATTTCCAGCGGTCATCGAAGCGGAGCCCGTCGGGCTCGTGATGGTCGCGGTACTTACGCCCTTGACCCACAAAACCGCCGTGGTGCCGGTTTTCACAACCGCTATGGGTGGCGGCAGCGTGTTGGAAACCGCTGAACCTGAAACCGTGTTGTCACCTGCATCCGAAGTGAACCGGGCAGCAGGCACCCCGTTATTGAGCGCAAGTTGCGGATAGCTGTTGTAGTTCGAGGAGTTGTCGCCGACGCCAAAAATCGTGCGAGAGGCCGAGTTGTCGTAAGCGCCCGCAACACCGATCACGGTACTGTTCTGCGCTTGTGTGAACACACGCCCCGAGGTCAATAATTGACTGCCCGACAGCGCCAAGACGTAATACCCTGCTCCATTCAGCGCAATCGTTGGGCAACTAATCACTGTGCTTTGGGTCTGCGGGTACGTGTTGCCGTTTCGGTCCTTCAGATACCCGACCTGACTCCCTGCGCCTGCCTGAATTGTTCCGGCTGCGTCCGTAAAAACGTTGCCCGTGAGGTCGGAGGCATTCCCAAGAAACCACAATGAGGCGTTGTTTGCTGTCGCTGCGGCGAGTGCTGCCGCCTTCAATGTGGCATAGGCTCCCCCGCCTGCCGAAACGTTGTTGGTCACGGCCTGCGCGGCGAATGCCGAGGCATTGTTTCCCGCCAGATCCTTGATCTGATTCGAGCCCGGAACTACGTACGTGATCGTCGGCACATCCGTGCTCACGAATGCACTGGACATTGTGATCGAGACGACTGCCCCACTGATCGACACCGTTGCGACCGTCTTCGCTGAGGCGAGCGTGCCGCCAATCGAAAACGCTGAAGTGGCAGGCGCCGTGGTGTTCAACGCCTTGTTGTAGGTGAGCGCAACGACTGATGGCGATGCGCCGGCAATGAGGGCCGTCGAAAGGACTGGCGGGGTAACGTCTGCGCTCGTGACTGGCCCGACAGAAACAGAAGTTGCGGAAGCGGTGCCGACAGAGTTGGTAGCTGTCACAGTCGCGCTAATCAACGCGGCAAGGTCTGCGGTCACCAGCGCGTATGTCGCCCCGGTAGCGCCTGAAATCGCAGTGCCCCCACGGTTCCAAACGTACGTGTAGGCAGGGGATGGAGTGCCTGTCCATGTGCCGGGGTTCGCTGTCAGCGTCTGGCCGACTGTTGGCGTCCCTGTGACGGTTGGCGCCACCGTGTTTACTGGAGATGTTGATCCTCCCGCGCCAAGGACCGCGACGGCGTTGCCGACCAGCACATTGCCAAGCGGGGAAATTCCGCCGTTGATAGACAGCGTGCGATGCAGCACCACGACGCCGACGGTCGTGTCCGTGCGGGTGGCAATCGTTGCGTACTCAATCGTGAGCTTGATGTCGCGGCGGTAGATGCCTTGCTTTTGCTCGGTATCGACTTGCAGGCTTCCTGCGTACTCGCACGTTGCTGTGCTTCCGTCTGGCATGGCGAGGCGATACAAGCCAGCCAGGACCGGCGTAAGCAGCTTGGCGAGCGGTTCGCGGCGATCAAAGCAATCGGCCCATACACTGATGGTAAAAGTCCGCGCTTCAAGAGCAACTTCGGACCCGCTGGTTCCGCTGGCGACGATCTGCGCGCCCATCGAGTGAGCGCCGGGGACCGTGATAACGCCAGAAGCCGAAGAAGCGGATTGATTCGCTGACACCAGCGTGGCAAGCGATGCGGCGATGGTCGTGAGCGTGTCTGTGACCTGCACCCCGTAGGCGTAATCGACTCCATCCACCACGATCACGACAGCCTGAGGAACCGAGACAGTGCCGCCGATGGTGATGGTCTTGCCTACCGGCGTAACCGTTGCCGTGAGCGTCGGAGCCGGTGCGACCAGCACTTGCCAATCAGGAATGCGCCGGGTTGTGATCTTTTCTTGCGGTGACGGAAAAATTGTCACGTTCGCAACATGGGCGGCGAGGTCTGCGGACAGCGCAGCGGGTTCCGGCCATCCCTGATAGACCTTGGCCTGCACACCACCTACGGGCGGCTGTGACGTGCCCGATGGATAGATTGCGGCCACGCACACATTCACGAGCGCGTTCGCTACGTCGGTGAGGTCGGCCATTAAATGTGCGCCTCTTTGGCGTTGATGCGCCAGCCTGCATCGGTCAGCTCTGCGCCTTCGATGATGTAGCGCCGCCCGAGGTCATCGAGCAGCACGTCACTGGCGTGGATGACGACAGGAACCGATGCGGGAAGCAGGATCTGAAAGCCTGCGTTTTTCACCGCCATCGGCAGCACGGATTGATTGTCCGAACGACCCAGGAGCAGGATCGATGCAGGCCATCCAAGCGTCAAAGCGCTGCCCGTGATCGTGCCGAGCGTTGCGGTTTCTTCGGTGATGCACACACCGCCGTACGGCTGTGCGCCGGTCGGGTTCGTAGGGGCTGCTTGACGCAACAGGGCTACTTTGCGATTGCACTCGACGCACAGAATCGACAGGTGCAATTGCTGCTCGGCGATGAAGAAAATCCCCTGAGGTCCGATGAGGTAGTCGCCCTGCTGGGTCAGCGTTCCATCGAACAATCCGTACCACGTCGATTTTCCGTACTTGTTCGGCTTGATGTACTTCCAATCCTCTGCGTTGAATGACGCGAGCAGGGAAAACACCTTGCTATCTGAAGCGAGCGGGTTCGCTGGACCCGTTGGGCGGTACACGTCATTGAGCAAGCCCAGGCGCACGGCAGCCTTGCCGTACCCGCGATTGATCCGGCTTCTGAGCGTGAGTGCGTCCATGTCAGACGACGAAGGTAATGCCGCTGGTGGCGCTTGACAGGTCCGGGCCGCGCTCGATGCCGAGGAAGGCGCAGAGGTCGCAGCGCATGCGGTTCAGGAGACGCTCGCGGTCGCGCTGTTCGTTCTTGTTGTGCGTCCAGACCGCCGCCACATCGGTGTCGAGGTTGCCGCTTGTGCCGTACAAAGCCGATTCAAGCGCGTACAGGCTATTGGCCGACGTGAGATAGACCAAGCGCAGCGTGGTTTCCTCTTCGGTCGCCAGATTGCTCAGTTTGAATTCGAGCGTTCCATACGCCTGAAAGAAGCGATAGCCGAAAGCGGGCGAAGAAATTCCCCCGAACGCTCCGTAACCGCAGAAGCGGCGCACATCCACTCTTTCCTGATTTGTCAGCATGGCGTCAGTCGTACGAGACGGCGACCGTCTGCCCTGTACCTGGCGTCACGACGATGCCCGACAGGATCGGGAAGTCGATTGCGTACACGCCCACGGCGTTGGGGATGACAAACACTTGATTCGATGCGGCTGCGGCGGCGATGCTTGCGACGTCGTTGACGCTGCCGGCTGTCGAGCCTGCGACGAGCACCGAGACCCGCGCGAGGCGGCGCTGGCTGTAGCTGCTGACCGTGGCAGAACTCACGAGCGTGGCGGCAGCGATGTTCAGCATCGACTTGGCGCCAGAGATTCCGAGACCTTCGCTCATTGGGAAACCTTCACGTAGTAGTTGGCGGGCGCATCGTGCTCGATGAGCATGTCGATGTCCTTCTTGGCGGTGACCGTCTTGCCTGCCGGCCACGTCATGAGCACGCCATTGCGCGACAGCACGAAATCGGCGTTCAGGATGACCAGATCGGGGGCAAGTTCTTTTTTTGCCATGTCAGGCAATCGGGCAACCGGCTGCGGTCATGGCGGCGAATTGATCGGCGCTCACGACAGCAGGTTGACCCAGCACGTAATCCGTCAGCACGCCGTTCCAGCCAAAGGAAAAGTTGGCCGAAGGTGTGCGCAGCGGGACCGTGGGGAACTGCGCCATGTAGTCCGTCGCCAACTCAGTAAACGTGTCGCCGGCTGCGGTGTCGGCGGTGATGGTTGCGGGCATGTTGTCCTCAGACGATAGGGGCCGACATCGCCGACAACGCAGCCAGGAGGGCCGGCGTGGTGATGAAGGGAACGTTGCGGGTGAACGAGAGGGTGTGCCCTTGGAAGTGCATCGAAAACGATGTCGTCGGGGTCTTGGTGTTGCCGGGGAAAGCGGCGATCAACTGGGACGGCGTGTTCGATTGAACGACGCCACCAATGGCAACCGGGATCGTGTCCGGCACATTGGGGCAAGTGAGGGACATGCGACCTCCAAGTTAAAGGGGAATGGGGTGCAGCGGACCGAAGCCCGCCGCTGGTCGCCGTTTAGGCGGTTTCGATGACGATGCCGCGCTTGAAGTAAGCGTTCGATGCGGTCGGCACGATGTTCAGGTTGGTTGTCTGGTCCGAAGGAGCGCAGAAGTCGCCAATCCAGTACCACGACTGGGCGATGATCTGGCCCAGGCGGTCGAGCGGCGGACGGGTGACCATCGCCACTTCGTCAACCACGGACACGATCTGCGACTCGTTTTCGAGCATGGTGCCCATGCCTTCGAAGTCGCCTTCGATCAATGCGCCTTGGATCACGAGGATGGGGCGGCGAACCGTCACAACCACGTTGCCCGAAGGTGCTTGCACGGGTGCTTCCGTGGTCGGCACGAAGTCGATGCCGAGCAGGTTGAACACCATGCCATCGACGTACTCTTTTGAGCCGTACTGGCCTTGGAACAGCGTCTTGAAGTCCGGGTCGGCGAACAGTTGGCGCATGGACTTGTTGTCCAAGAATGCCTTCATGTTGCCGGCGTCCATCGGTGCGTTGTTCCGCAGTTGAGCTTGTGCATCGAGCAACAGGCCCATCGTCAGAATGTCCGCACCGGTCAGGGCGGCGGTGGTCGCACGGCCCGAAGGACGCAGGATCGTCGCGCCGTTGAAATGCACCACTGCGTTCAGTGCGGTGCCGTCACCAACCGACACCGCCGAAGCGAACGTCAGCGTGCCCGAGATACCACCGAAAGCGGTCGAGCCGTTCGAACCATCGACGGCCACGCTGTTCAGGGCGTAGACGCTGGCGCCGACCGTCACGTTCACGGGGAACGATGGCGACACCGAAACGACTTGGCCCACGGCGTTGAACGTGGTCTGGAAGCCGCGCACGTCATCCACCGCGATGGTGACGTTGGCGCCGCCAAGCGTGGTACGCACGCGGGTGTTGCCACCCATGTAGGCGTTGAACAGCTTGTTGCGCGCGATGCGGTCGAGCGACTGAGCAGCTTGCGTTCCGTTGACGCGGGCATTCTTCAAGAACTGGTCGCCGAGGCCGACTTTGTTATTGATGATGTTCAGGTCGATGGTGTCGTTGTACTGGTTGAGGGTCAACGTGTACTGCTCAACACTGAACGTCGATGGCGTCATGCCGTTGTCGAGGTTGGTGTTGTTGGTCGGATTCGAAGGCGCAGTGATCGGGCTTTTCAGGCCGGCACGGGTCTTCGTGATCGTCTCGCCGATCTTGTTCGGCACGGTCTCGCGGTCCGCAATGGAGCGGTAGGCGAGCTTGGATTGCAGGGGTTCTTTGAACTCCTGCTCCAAGAAGTTTTGCTGGATGATGCCTTGCAGTGACGCAGGGAAATTTTGAATGGACAAGGAAGACTCCTAAGGATGAAAAAAAGGTTTTTTCAGCCCTGGGTGCCTGACCCCGATAGCTACTACTGACAGTGCGAACGGCGGGCACTGTGGCCCGCTGATTGCTGGGTTACGCGCTCATCTTTGGCAAGATTCCGCGACGAATATCTGCACGCGCGGCTTCGTATTCCGCTTTGGTCATCTCGGTCGCGCGCTTGTGTGTTTGCACTCCCGGCTTCGGCAATACCGCGCTCGGGAGACTGGTGCTGCCGACGGCCCCGAAGAGATACGGCTTGGCTTTCTTCAGCTCGGTCATCAGCGCTTCAGCACCTTCGACTTCGCCGGCTTCGTTCAGCTTCACTTTGGACAGATCGGCCAGCTTCAAGCCGTCCAGATCCACCATGCCGGCCTTCATGGCTTCGGCTTTCAATTCGCTGCGCAGGATGCGTTCGTTCGCTGCCTGCGTGGCGGCTGCAATCTTGGTTTCGGCCTCTGCGGCTGCTGCGGTCACGGCGGCGGTGGCTTCGGCGAGCTTGTCGTCGGAGGCTTTGCGTGCGGTGCGCTGTGCGGCGCTTTCGTGGCGCAGTTCCTGCACGTACTCGCGGGAAAACATCTGCGGTTCAGGCGCTGCGGGTGCAGCCGGGGTCGGGGTCACCACGGTGGTTTCTTCAGGCATCAAGCCCTCCAAATGAAAAAGCCCGCATCAAGCGGGCTGGGTTGTTGAGCAGGACGGGCCTACTCGGAAATCTTTACTTGCTTCTGCGCTTCGGCATTGCGCGCGGCCATGTCGGCATCGGCCAGGGTTTTCTCTGCCACCGGGTCTTCGATGTCGTACTCGTCGCACAGAATCTTGATGGCGGTCTCGATGCTCATCAAACCGCCATCACAGAGCTTCGTGAGCGTGTCTGCGCGCGTCTCCATGTCAATCAAGGTCGGCGCGTACCACGCAGGCCAACGCAGGCTCAGAGCGGGGTTCTTGCCCAGCTCGGGGATCTTGGTGCCGTCTTTCAGCATCAGCGGGAACTTGGCGTGTGCTTTAACCAGCATGCGAAGAAGGTCGAGCAAACCGCCCTCCCCGTAGCTCACACGCAGCTTGTCGGCGAGCCAGATCAATTGCTGATTCATCATTTCGAGCGCTTTGCCCGAAGGTGCGGCCATGCCCTTTTCGCTGTTCGCGCGGTTGCCGTGCATTGACTCAATGGTCAGTTCGCGCAACAGGCGGACGTAATTGATGACGGCTTCGACGGCAGTGCCGTTGATCTCCAACATCTTCGCGTCACCATCAGGACCGACGACGATGGCATTGCCTGCGCCGCGAATCAGCGTGCCGTTCTCACCGATGGCAGGCTCTTTGATCAGCAGCGTGGGGTCGCTCGAATACTTCAGTCCGCGTCCAGCCTGGGACAGCTGGTAGTCCATCTCGATATTGGTGTCGATGGCTTCGTTGGGGAAGGTGCAAGCGCCGTCCACATCATCGCCACCGGGCAGATTCAGAATCCACACCATCGGCACGAACCCGAGGCCGTGCTTTGTGCTGCGGGTTTCGTCGCGTGCCGGGGTTTGCTTCTTTGGATCGTTGGTGACTTCAAGCGGCAGATAGCAGACCTCTTCGAGCAGCGTCCAATCCCGCTGCACCCAGTAGTCAGCCTCGTCCTTATCGGCGGCGAATCCTGCGGCCTTGAGCACCTTGCCCTTGACCTTGTATCGCTCGGTCACCAAAAGCAGCGTGTCGGGCGCAACTGGGTTCCACGTCGGCGTGAGGTACGCAGTCGAGAGCACCGACACGAACGGGCGGTTTTGCAGCACGCGCAGAAGGATTGCGACAGAGCCGACCGAACCACGGGTGACGGCATCGACAAACACTTCGTTGAGCTTCAGCTCTTTTGCAAGCGCTTCGATGCTTTCCTTGGCCGTCTTGTCATCGCACTGGATGCTCGGGAAATGTCCTTCGCTAAACAGCAATGAGGCGCTGTCATCCACCACCAGACGGCACAGCCGATAACGCACCGAAGGACGGCGATCGCGGATCGGGATGTACTCTTCGTTCGGCGCCTTTTCCTCATGGAAGGCGTGCATCAGCCGGTCGTAGATCGTTCCGTCCAGCACGCGCGACAGCAGCGACAGCTTGTAGGCGCGGTCGGGCAAGTCCTGGTCTTTCGGCCAGGTTTGCTGGATGGTTTTAAACATGCGGTTATCGGCTCATCAGGTTGAAGGACACGGAGCGCGCGGGCGCGGCGGGGGCGATCAGTTCGCCAAAAGCTCGACTGAGCGCGTCTACCTGATCATCGAAATTGCCATTCGGGAACATGCGCAATTCGTTCTTGAGACTGTCGTTCCACGGACCGCGCAAAAGCGATACGTTGCCGACGTTGATCTGTGCGGCTACAGGTTCGGCGCGGGTTACTTTGTCGCCGGATTCAGGGGAACTCGTCACCCGAAAGCCAGCCATTGCGCGCGTCAGGTAGAGCACTTGCGTCTTGCCGGCCTGTCCGGGATCTTGCGGAATGCTCACCCGCGTCGGCAAGCCATCGGCGGCGGCGGTGTTTCTGATCACTGCGTCTCGTTCGTCGGGTCCAGCGCGTACGCGAACTACGTCGGATATGACGAATTGGCCGCTGTCGAGCTTTCCAAGTCGCAGGCCGGCAGTCCAGTCGCCGTCCGTTGTGCTCGCCAAGTCCCAGCCGCGAACCCACTGAATGCGCTCGGCAGGCAGTGCGTCGATGACTTTTAGTTGGTCGGGCTTGAACACCCCGCCTTCTGCCGGTGCAGGGCGCTGCATGTACTGCCCCGAAAACACGTACGGGCTTGCAGTTTCCATGCGGCGCAGAACGTCAAGCGAATGCTTTTCGGGCCACAACGCAGTGCCATCGGCCTGAATGGCGGGTAGACAGATGTGCTCCCACTTTTCCCCGTTGCCGCCATCGATTAACCAGCCTGAAAGGTCACTTTCGTGCAACCTCTGCATGATCAGTATCACGGGCGTCTGAGGCGAATTCTTGCGGCTTTCGAGCGTGTTCTGAAACCACTCGATCACGTTCGCGCGCATCACGTCTGACCGGGCCTCGTCGGGCTTGTGCGGGTCATCGATGATGATGGCACCGCCGAACCCTGGTCTGTGCTTGCCAGCGCCAAAGCCGGTGATCGTGCCCCCGGCCCCAGCCGCGTACATCACGCCGCCCGAAGTCGTCGTCCAGTGCGCTTTCGCTTCGTTCGCCAGCTTGCACCCGGGGAATATCTCGCTGTACGCCTCGTGCCGAACCATCCCGAGGACGGCGGCGGAGTTGTTCACCGCCAGCGTCGCCGAATAGCTTGCGTGGATGAATTCAGCATCAGGCACTTGGCCCAGCGCCCACGCAATGAAGTTGACGACCGCCAGCTCGGTCTTGGAGTACCGGGGCGGAATGTTGATGATTAGCCGGGTTGTCTCCCCCCGATAGACGCGCATCAGCGCATCGCAGACAACCTTGTGGTGCGGGCTCTGCATCCACTTAAAGCGGCGACGTTGCAGGAACATCCAGCGGCTGAAGAAGTAGAGATCCGCCTGTGCCAGCTTGCCGGCTGCGAACCGCTCTTCAGCGCTGTACTCGCGCACCTCAAACTCCGGCAGCTACGTCGCGCGCCACCTTTTCAAACGCTTCCGGCGTCATGTTCATGCCGACGATGGGGCCGCGATTGGCACCAGTGATCTCGGTCTTATCGACGTACAGGCCCGATGCCTTGCCTCGTGCGATCTCGGCTGCTACTGCGGCAGCGAACTTGCCTTCACCCTCTGCTGCAAGACTCAACACCGACAAGCGCGACAGGTGGCTTTCGAGCGTGACATGCACCATCTCGACAACGGGTTTGCGAAGCTCTGCGACCCTTTGCGCGACCTTAGCGTCAGCAGAAAGCTTGCTCGCGTTTACGTTGATGCTCGACGCCTTCATATTCCCCGTGGAATACGCCGTTCGGTAGGCGTCCGATTGATTCATTCCAGACGCTACGGCCTGCGCGAACAGTTCCTGTTTTGGCGTCATATGTTTGGCGTGTCAACCAAGCGGAGCAGTACGGTCGCTTCCACTGCCGGATTCAGCGAGGTCAATAACAGTGCGCGCACGATGCAGATAAGGAACGGCTGTCCCGTGGGGATTACTCCACCGCTGATCTGAACCTGTGCGACTTGTCCAATCGGAACGGTGCGGCCATCGGAGTAAGTAACTGCTGCGCCGTTGGGGGATGCGGCTCCAAAAACTAAGCCACCTTGATCGGCTGTGATGCTGGTGACGCTGCTGATCGTCTCGCCCTTTGAGAGCAGGAAAGAACAGTCGATGTCGTAGTAGCGGGCGTCTTTTGTGCGCTTGTCGAGAATCTGGCCCATCACTTGCCGATCTGCTGCAAAAAGTTGAAGGGGTATGACATTCTTATCTTGCGTTCACGGTGTAGTGAGTTCCGCGCGCGTCAACGACTGCGTGCGGGGTTCGGGCATCTACGAGCCAATGATCTCCAGGCGGGCGCAGCGGAGTACCGACGTTCACAGCCGGGGACCGTCCCGCAAGATTCACCATCCCGACATTTGGACTGAATACAGCATTGCCGCCTTGCGCAATCGACGGCGCGATTCCTGCGACGATGATCTGAGCCGGCCCAGTGCTGATCGACTGGTTGACGGTCTGAATAATCGATGGCGTCTGCCCCGCGACTGAAAGACTGCCTGCTGCTGCACTGACTGCCAGCGGTTGCGCAATCGTCGGTGCGTAGGCGCCAATGGATATTGCACCGGTCGCTGGACTGAGGCTTGCAGACGCCGTTTGCAGCATCGCCGGAACATATCCAGCGACCGCGATACCAGCGGCAGAGGGAGACAATCCCGCATTCGCCGAGTTGCTGACTGTGGGCGCGCCGCCTGCAATGGACAACACCACATTGCCCGGCGTCACGGCCCAATTTACAGACTGCGCGGCGATGGGCGAGAAACCCGTCACAGCAACGCTGCCAACGTTCGGCACGAGCGCTTGGTTCAGCGTCTGAGCGATGACAGCGGCATAACCCGTAAAGGCAATCGAACTGACGCTTGGGGTTAGCGTTTGT
>ENA-OBIO01000934-OBIO01000934.1-metagenomes-genome-assembly--contig:-NODE-934-length-13091-cov-2.67498_pt1 | contig 13091 bp, 13 predicted proteins | sample MGYA00153383_OBIO01 | MGnify analysis MGYA00153383 | reverse complement strand
GGGCGGAATTAGAAGTGAGGTAAGTGCAAAAAAAAAGCGTCTCTACAGTGTAGAGACGCTTTTATATTTGCGGAAAATACGCAGCAATTAGCAATGAGCTATTAGCTTTAAGTTTTGAGCTACAATTGAAGAGGGCTCATAACCCATAGCTAATAGCTCACAGCTAATTAATCGAGTTTAAATTTAACTGGCACGGTGTATGCAACACGCACTGCTCTGCCTTGCTGTCTTCCTGGTTTCCATTTCGGCATACCTTGAATAACGCGCACTGCTTCTTCCGAGCAACCTGCACCTACACCACGTTTAACAATAACGTCTGTAATAGAACCATCCGTGTTGACAACAAAACCAACATAACAAGTTCCTTCAACGCCGTTTTCACGCGCGATAGCTGGATATTTGATATTACTACTCAAATATTTAAACAACGCAGCCTCACCATCAGGAAATTCTGGCTTTTGCTCAACCACCGTAAAAATCTGATCCACTTTAGGTTTCTCAGGTTCTTTTTCAACGGGTGGCGGCGGCGGCGGCGGCGCAACGGGTGCAGCATAAGTTTTTACCGAAGTATCACCTTTAACCGTCGTTGTACTCACGTCAATATTCTTTGGAATATCGGGTGGTATTGGAGGTTGATTTTTAGGCTCTTCTTTTTCAACCACTTTAGGCGGCACAAATTTAATTTGTGGCTTTACGGGTGGTGGTGGTGGTGGCGGTGGCGGTGGCGGAGGTGGCGGAGCAGCCTTATCGATTGGCGGTGGAGTAGCCAACTCGACAGGCGTGTAAACCAATTTATCCTCTTTTTTGAATGCTCTACCTAAAATTTCAGAAATTATAGGATAAGCCAACAAAAGCGCAGCCAACCTCTTTCCCTACACGACGCTCTTCCGATCTTTATTGCCATAAATTTGGCGCAAAAAATAACTCCCGTAGGCTTTATTACGTCCCTCAAAAACGACATCGTCGAGAGACATTTTCTGGAAATCTTTTGATACTTCCATATTGTACGGTGATTTAAATTTTTTTAATTAATAACTAAAAAAGAAAAATTAAAAACGAAAAATTAAAAGTATAAGGATTTTAATTTTTAATTTTTAATTTAAATTTTAGCCTGATTTTTATTTATTTTTTAAGTAAGCCCATATTCTCCATGATAGCAGTATCAACTTTATCGCGGTCAACTAAGGCATACGATTTGACCTTACTGATACGCATTTCGTCGAGAATATCTACCATGTTTTTATACTTAGCTTTGGGCGCGCCTTTAATTAATACTATCAGAGAATCCTTGTTGCCAAAACGCGGATCGGCTGCGACCGCATCTTGACGGAACCTGATGGCACCACGTACACCTTTCGCGGAAAAGTCAGTTGAATCCACTTTTAAATTGCCTTTAGCGAGATCTTCGTCGGAAATTTGATAATAATAAATTTTATCATTTTCGCCTAAAAGAATACTCATTACACGCCCTTTATTTACAACGGGATCATTCTTATCATCTTTTTCCTTTTTGGCAGGTTTCAGAATTTCCATTGCCTTAGGTTTTGCAAGCGTTGTTGCCAACATGAAAAACGCAATCAATAAAAATGCTAAATCAACCATCGGTGTCATGTCTATCGCGGGGGCACCTTTTTTACCACTTGCTACTTCTGACATTTGACATGAATTTTAATTGTTAATGATTAATGGTTAATGGTTAATGATTAATGGCAACGGTTTATAAAATTAACCATTAACCATTGATAATTAACCATTAAACTATTCTTTCTCGTTCTTAACCGAAGTTACCAAATTAAAACGATTAGAATTAGTTTTTCTAAGTGTTTCAATAACAGCATCTACCTTATCGTAATTAGCGCCTTTATCTGCTTTTACCGCTATAACAAGTCTATCGTTTAATGAACGAGCAATAACGATAAGTTCGCCTAACTGATTTTTAGCTGTATCAGACCCTGTTTGACCAGGTAAAATTTTGGCATCGGGGTTACATTTTAAACCTGGTTGCACAAAACTGTTTGATTCTTCTGGATTAAGTTTGAGCAATGCTGGCAACTGCTCTAACGGAACACCGAACTGATCTAAATTTACAAAACGTTTTTGCATATTTCCATCGACAGTGAAATTATAACGTCTTGAAATTTCATCGAGCATAGCACTTCGCGTCGGCTTATCATCTACACCCATAAAAATTCTCCCATCATCGCCCACCGAAATCAATAAGATATCTTTCGCAGGAATGTTTGTTACGGCACCCGACATTGGTATATCTACCTTGACAGGTTCGTTGGGTTTAAATTTAGCAGTGAGAATAAAAAACGTGAGCAGCAAAAATCCAACATCGCACATAGCCGTCATATCCATTCGGATATTCTGCCGTTTTACGTCTGCTATTTTTTTTCCTGACATGACTTGATTAATTAAAAATTAAAAATTGGTTAGTTTTTAGTTGTAGGTTTTTAGTTTTGGAGTGCGCACAAACGAACAACTATCAACGAACAATTATCAACTACTTGCCGTGGTTAGCAAGTGTTTGTGTCATAATAAATGATGATTCGTCAATGCGGTATTTCATAGCATCAATACGCGCAGTGAAATAGTTGTAAAGAATAATCGCTAAAGCAGACGTTGCGATACCTAAAGCTGTGTTGATTAACGCTTCAGAGATACCGTTTGCTAAAGCTGACGAGTCACCCGCACCTGATGTACCCAAGGCTGCGAATGAACGAATCATACCGAGTACTGTTCCTAAAAGTGCAATTAAAGTACCTACCGAAGCTAAAGTTGAAAGAATCGGCATGTTGCGCTCTAAAATAGGCACTTCTAATGCTTTTGTTTCTTCAATTTCAGTTTGGATAGAACTTACTTTTACATCCGTTGAAAGACTCGAATCGTTTTGTACTTCTTTGTACTTCGATAAACCGCTGCGCACCACGTTTGCAACAGATCCTTTTTGCTTGTCGCATTCAGCAAGAGCTGCATCTACGTTACCGCGATCTAAATTCGCTTTAATACGCTTAATAAATTCTGCCAGGTTACCACCACCTGTTGCAGCATTCAATGTGAGATAACGCTCAATTGAGAAAACAACAACGCATAAAAAGCACGTCATTAAAATAGGTACGATAAATCCACCTTTGTACATTAAACCTGGAACGTTGCCGTTGAGCACACCTTTTGTGTGGTCGCCGCCTTCGAAGTGAGATCCATCACCCATGTAGAGGTGATATACAAGTTCTGACAGAACTAACGCACCAATAATTACTGCTGGAGCAAAGATTGCGTTGTTACCTGATGATTTGGCTTTTACAGCCGCCGGAGCATTGTTTGGCTTAGACATAATCCAAAAATGTTTTAGTTTTGAAAAGTGATTTTTGAAAAAAGTTTTTAAGTTTTGTTTTGAAAATAAAGAACTTCATAGAGATATAAATGTGCTTTGAATTCCAATACAACTGCAATAATACAATTATAAACTGATTTACCTAAACACTCTGAAAAAAAATAGATTCTTGCATATTAGTTTTAACTATCTTTTTTCAAAAACCCTTAAAAATTTTGCATTTCCGCGATGTCAAAGAACTTTTTTAAGGCGTTTTTACCAACATCGCCTATAATTGTTACCCTTTTATAGCTTAGATGATTTTTAAGTTTATTTTGGTGTGTGGGAATTTATTTTTTTCAAAAATAAATATGCTTACCATTTTCGTTTTGATATTAACCAACAATTGAAAACTTCTCTTTAAAACAACTACTTTTGTTACTTAATTATTCAGCTATCTAAATTTTTAAAAATGATCCGTTCCGTTATTGCAGGCATAGGAAAATATTTACCCGCGCGCGTTGTCACGAATGCCGATTTAGCCCAATTCATGGACACATCCGACGAATGGATTCAAGAGCGAACGGGTATTAAAGAACGACGATACGCGGAAAAACATTTAGAAACTACGACGACAATGGGTGCGCGCGCTGCTGAAATTGCAATTGCGCGCGCAGGCATTACGCCGAACGATATTGACTTCATTATTTTTGCAACGCTCAGTGCCGATTATTATTTCCCTGGTTGCGGTGTTTTGGTGCAGCGCGAACTCGGCATAACAAAATCGGAAATTGGTGCGCTCGATGTTAAAGTGCAGTGTTCGGGTTTTGTGTATGCTATTTCGGTCGCCGATCAGTTTATTAAATCGGGGATGTACAAAAATATTTTAGTCATTGGCGCAGAGATGCACTCGATGGGTCTCGACTTTTCAACGCGTGGCAGAACGGTCTCCGTTATTTTTGGTGACGGTGCTGGTGCGGTAGTTTTGCAACCTACTAAATCGAAAAAGCGTGGCATCTTAAATACTAAACTGCACAGCGACGGCACTAACGCCGAAAAACTTTCGATGATTAATCCTGGCTCGCACGGAGGTTATCATTTTAATAAAATGGGACAAGACATTGATTTTGGTTTTCCAGATAAAGACGTACTGGGCGAAATTTTTATGACACAAGGAATGCTCGACAATGCGCAAAATTATCCCCTCATGGAAGGTCAATTGGTTTTTAAAACGGCAGTTCAAAAATTTCCTGAAGTGATTTTAGAATCGCTACACGCCGCCAATTTGCAAATCAGCGACTTAAAAATGTTAGTGCCACACCAAGCCAATTTGCGCATCAGTCAGTTCATTCAAAAAAAATTAGGATTGCAAGACAGCCAAGTCTGGAATAATATTCAGCGTTATGGCAACACAACGGCTGCCTCCATTCCTATTGCTTTGTGCGAAGCTTTTGAAGCAGGTGCCATTCAAAAAGGTGATTTAGTTTGTCTCGCTGCGTTCGGATCGGGATTTACGTGGGGCGCAGTTTTGATGAATTGGTAATTAAAAAGCTTTGAGTTATGAGCCTTGAGCTATAAGCTGACAAACAAGAGCAGCTCAAAGCTCAAGGCTCATAACTCAAAGCTTTTCAATTAACTGACAAATAGAATTAAAAATGGCATCTATTTCGCCAACGCCATCGAGTTTATACGTTTTGCCGAATTTCGCGTAGTAATCAGCCACTTGTTCGGTTTCACTTTTGTAAACATTGAAGCGTTTGCGAATGATCGTTTCATCGTTATCGTCGGAGCGACCAGAAGTTTTGCCGCGCAATAAAATACGTTCCGTGATATGATCTTCATCAACGACTAATTCAATGAGGGCTTTAATGGCAGTATTATTTTTAGCAAGCAGCGCATCCAATGCTTCCGCTTGAACAATATTGCGTGGGAAACCATCGAAAATAAATCCAACAGCATTTTTATTAGAAATTACCCGTTTTTCGAGCATCGAGATTGTAACTGAATCTGGAACCAATTGCCCTTTATCCATGTAGCTGCGCGCTAAAATTCCGAGTTCAGTATTATTACTTAACTCGTAACGAAACATATCGCCCGTAGAAAGATGCACGAGATTGTATTTTTTTACTAATCGCTCAGCTTGTGTTCCTTTTCCAGAACCTGGAGGCCCGAAAAGTAAAAGATTTAACATAGAATTTAGGTTGATTAGTGAATTGCGATTGCAATTTTACAAAGACTTACTTATTTTACAAAGCAAACTATTTAATTTAGCGCAAAAAGGCGATTAAATATTTATGTTGGATTATTCTATCGGGATTTCGACCGAAGAGATATTTGGCGCAAATTCCTCCGCACGCGGCGGATTGAATATATTAGAAAGGCGATAGAATGCAAAAATGATGACAACGCCGCAAAATATGGAAGCGTCAGCTATATTAAAAATGGCTTGAAAGAAAACAGAACCACCCAGATACGGAATAGATTTCGGAATTTGAAACATCGGAAAGTAGAGCATATCAACTACTCGACCTTCTAAAAATGGGGCGTAGCCCTGCGCGGGCAAAAATTTAGCTGGTCCGACAATACAAAGGTAATCGGAGTTAGAAAAAATGATTCCGTAAAAAACAGAATCGATAATATTACCAATAGCACCTGCCAAAACGAGTGAATAACCTAAAAGTAAACCGAATGCGACACGATACTTTATAGTAAACGCAATATAAATAAGCGCGACAATGGCGAAGAGACGGAAAATACTGAGAAACAACTTGCCAAACGCACCACCAAACTCTAAACTAAAAGCCATGCCGGCGTTTTCGGCAAAATTTAAACGTGCCCAAGGCGCACCAAAAATTAATTTTTCTTCACCTAAACAAAAATTTGTTTTTACATAGAACTTCAGTGTTTGATCTAAAATAAGAACGATTAGAACAATGAGAATTATTTTAAAACTATTTTTCACGAAACGGAACGATTAAATTTATGCAGAAATTTTGCAAATTGGAGTAAGTTGGTTCTTTTTAAATATTATTCACCAACAATAGTATCTGATTTTAGTTCTAATTTCTCAGGTTCGGTATTAAAAAACCGACGATAAAACAAAAAAATTATTGTCACACCAGTTGTTATAGACGCATCTGCTAAATTAAAAACGGGTTGAAAAAACACAGAGCCACCAAAATAAGGAATAGATTTTGGAATTTGGAACATCGGAAAATAGAGCATATCAACCACACGCCCGTGCAAAAAATTAGCGTATCCACCTTGCGGTGGCAAAAACTTAGCAGGTCCGGTGATGCAATGAAAATCGGATTCAGAAAAAATTAAACCATAAAAAGCTGAGTCGAGAATATTACCGATGGCACCCGCTAAAACGAAAGAGAAGCCTAAGAGTAGCCCCAAAGGGATAATTTTTTTAACGGTAAGCGCAATGTAAATCATTAAACCAATGGCAAATAAACGAAAAATGCTTAAAAATAATTTTCCGACTGCACCCCCATATTCTAAGCCAAATGCCATACCTGGATTTTCTACAAAATTCAGTCGCGCCCATTTCAAACCCAAGAGTGGTCGCTCTTCGCCGTAACAAAAATTGGTTTTGATATAAAATTTTAGGGCTTGATCTAAAAAAAGAACAACCAATATGATGAGAATAACTTTTAAACTATTTTTCACGCTGCGGGTGTGATAGGGCGAATTAATAAAAAACGCGAAATTAATATAATTCTGCAATTATTTCTGTTTTAATTCGGTTGGCAATCCGGATTAATACCGACGATATAGTTTTTCACGATTTGTAATTCAATGGCAGTTTGTGCGCCTAAAAAATCTTTAAAACTTGCATCCGTTAAATTTGTTTGTGCAAATTTTTGATATTGTTTCGCCAAAGGCAAATAGCTCCAATGCCATTTTTCTTCGTTATATCCCGTTTTGCGATTTTTGGTATAAGGCTGACAAAATCCGAATTGCGCGGCATGGGCTTGCAACCACTTATAAACTTTTAAACCTTCGCCATGCTCGAAATAAGAATTCGTGACAGCCACTAAATCTACTTCAGTTCCCCAATGATGCCGACTTGCACCGGGCATAGCGCTAAATTCTAAAATTTTTTTTGAGCGCGCGTAATCCGTCGGTTCGTTTTTGTAAGCGCGCCATTTATTTTCCCAAATATTTTTCTGATAATCAAAATTACGCGTCGCTGAAAGCACGTTGAGCGTTACACCGTTTTTAGCCGCTTCTGTAAACATTTTTTTTAGCTGTGTGTAAGTTTCTTTGCGCAGAAACATTTTCTTTGACGCTTCAACTGTCCGTGCATATTTTTTTTCAATCTTTATAAAATCAATACTTTGAGCAGGTTCAAATTTACCCGTTACGTAATTAATGGTAGGCGAAATAGTTTGGCTTCGCACTTTAAAAACAGGTAATAACATTAAAAACAAAAAAAATGAGAGCTTTAATGCCCAATTAAACCGTAATTTATTGTCACAGAAATGTAGTTTTGTTAAAAAAAAATCTTTTAGCAACTGAATTTTACAATACTGATTCATTTAATTAAATAATTTATTTCAAATTTGTCATCACGTAAGTAAATTTGTATAATTTCACCCCTCGAAGAAATATAATTGACAAGATTTAAACTCACTACAAATGACGTTTCATAAATACGCACAATACGCACTTATTATTCTGTTTGCCATGTGCATGAATGCACTGCAATCACAAAATAAAATTAGTGGTAGCATTAAAGATAGCACCAACAATGAAGCAATGATTGGCACTACGGTACTTATTAAAGGTACAACAACTGGCACAGTCACTGAACCTGACGGTACTTTCAGTTTTGAAACCGTTGAAAAATTTCCGCTCACCCTGCTTATTTCTTTCAGTGGTTACGCATCTAAAGAAATTATTGTTACAACGGCAACACAAATGCCGATAGATATAAAATTACAATCTTCTACGCAAAATATTGACATAATTGTCATTAAAGGGCAACGCGTTTCTGAAAAACAACAAGAATCTGCATTGACGGTTGAAAGTATGGATCGGTTGGCGATAAAACAAACGGCTGCGCTGAGTTTTTACGAAGGTCTCGGTAATTTAAAAGGCGTTGATTTAACAACGGCAGGTCTCGGTTTTACGATTATTAATACGCGTGGCTTTAACTCAACGAGTCCTGTCCGTTCGCTCCAAGTTATTGACGGCGTAGATAATCAAGCGCCAGGTTTAAATTTTTCGCTCGGTAATTTTCTCGGTAGTTCAGAACTTGATGTACTTAAAGTAGATTTAGTAGCGGGTGCAAGCTCAGCGTTTTACGGACCAAACGCGTTCAATGGCGTAATAAGCATTGAAACAAAAAGCCCATTTTATTCGAAAGGACTTTCAGCGAGTGTTAAAACAGGCGAAAGAAATTTAGTAGATGTGGCAGTGCGATATGCGGATGCTTTTAAAAATAAAGCAGGGCAAGATATTTTTGGTTATAAATTTAATTTCTCTCATTTTCAAGCACACGATTGGGAAGCAAAAAATTATGATCCCGTTTACGGCTCACAAGATAGTAAAACAAATCCTGGAAGATACGATGCTGTTAACCGATATGGCGATGAATATGAAGCTACTTTCGATTATACTGAAATCAGTAAGGCACAGCCTTGGAATTTTATGAATTTAGGTTCATTCCATAGGACGGGCTATAATGAAAGTGATTTAGTAGATTACAATGTACAAAACAACAAAGCCAACGCCAGTTTTTATTACCGTTTAAATCCAGCGGCGGCAGATAAATCAACAGAATTAATTTTATCTTCGAGTTTTGGAGGAGGTAATACAGTATATCAAGGCGATAATAGATTTGCTTTAAAAAATATTCTTTTCTTCCAAAATCGTTTGGAAATTCGCCAAAAAGATAAATTTTTCCTGCGCGCTTACGCCACGAATGAAGACGCAGGCGATTCTTACGATCCCTATTTCACTGCCCTTTTGTTACAAGAACAATCTAAGCAACCTGATGCATGGGGTCCAAATTATGTAACTTATTGGCAACGCAATATTGTGCCACACGCTCGTGAGTTAGGTTTTCCGCAATTAACGACAGTTTATGATCCTATCACGATGCGTCTGACAAATAATTTTGACCAAAATGCTGCCAATGCTTTTTATGTAAAATATAATGACTCACTTTTTAAATGGCAGAATGATGCTCGTAATTATGCAGATACTTCAAATACGAACACGCCATTTTTAGTGCCAGGAACTACAGCTTTTCAGAAAGCATTAAATCAATTAATTACTACTAAGTCTGGTAGAAGAACCTTAGGAAGTGGAACAGGTTTTTATGATAAATCGGCACTTTATCACGTTCAAGGAGAATATAAATTTAAACCAAGCTTTGTGAATGAGTGGGTGGTTGGTGGTAATTACCGTTTATACACACCTAAATCAGCGGGTACAATTTTTTCAGATACAGGCAATGTTGTTATTACAAATTCAGAATTTGGACTTTATACAGGTATTGAAAAGAAATTTGCAAATGATAAGTTTAGACTAAACGCTACGTTGCGTATGGATAAAAACCAAAACTTTGATTATCTATTCTCTCCAGCTGCGTCACTCGTCTATCAACCCGATAAAATAAATTATGTGCGTTTGAGCTTAAACTCAGCCATTAGAAATCCTACTTTAAATGATCAGTACTTGAATCTTAACGTGGGTCCAGCTATTTTGAAAGGTAATATTAACGGCACCGATAGCCTTATCACCGCTGGTTCATTTGTAAGTTTTTTAAATGGTGGGCGCTTTACAGATTTATTACGTTATTTCAAACTGAATCCGATTAAACCTGAAAAAGTAAAATCAATTGAAGTAGGTTATAGAACGACATTGTTTGGAAACACCTTCATTGATATGAGTTATTACTATAGCTACTACACTGATTTTATCGGTTATCGCGTGGGCGTAAAAGCAGATATTTTTGCATCCAATTTCAATTTGCCTCGCAATATTCAAGTTTATCGTTTCGCTTCTAATGCTGAAAACTCAGTCACAACACAAGGTTATTCGGTCGGCATAAATCATTATTTTGCCAAATATTATCAAGTAGCGGGAAATTATTCGTGGAACGTGTTGAATACAGCGCGAACCGATTCAATAATTCCAGCGTTTAATACGCCACAAAATAAATTTAATTTAAGTGTCTCGGCGCGCGATTTACCGATTAATAGTTCAACAAGTTTTGGATTTAATATGACTTATAAATGGATTCAAGGATTCAATTACGAAGGTTCTCCGCAATTTACAGGTTTTGTACCAACGTATGATTTAGTGGATGCACAAGTAAGTTTGGGAATTCAGAAAATAAATTCAACGCTTAAACTTGGTGCATCAAATCTTTTTGATAATCAACAGTTTCAAGTGTATGGCGGACCGAGAATTGGTCGGATGGCGTATGTGTCAATTTTGTACGAGTTTAATAAAAAGTAAACTTGTTTCTTTCATTTTTCGCCCTAAAATTAATAATAAATCGATTCTAAAATTCAAAAAAAATGATTATATTTGTACAAAAAATTAAATGCTTCAAACATCGAGTCAACCTATTTTAAGGGTTTTTAAAAAAGGAGAAGAACCCGACGATGTGTTGTATTGGTTAAGTCGCCCACCAATTGAACGCATTATAACGTTGGAAGAAATACGAAAACAATATAACGATTGGAAATATAGTTCTGGGCGAGAATTTCGCAGCGTTTATAAAGTTGTTAAACGCAAACGAGGTTAAGTAGCTTGTCATCGGCGGTTTAATTTTTTTAATAGCAATTAAAGGATAAAGCCGATGTACAGACACTTTCTAAGAAAAACATAAAAAACTTAAGAAAAATACTTAATTTTACTTCAAAGGTTCAAGTTTCATTTTACCCAACATTAATTCGATATTGTAATAGAATTGTAAAATATTTTAGCGTTTTAGTTAAATATCTTGCAATTAATATGCTTTTATGCATTTTTTAATTTTCTTTGCAGCGTGAAGTATATTTGCCAAATTTCTAAAATTTAAATTATTTAATCATTCAAACAAGTTTATGAAAAAAGTTTTTTTACTCCTTTTTGCCGCTGCTTCGATATGTGTAAACGTATCTGCGCAGCGTTATCTTACGCCTCAGTTTACTGATGTCACAGTTCAAAGCAATGTAATCTATGGTCAAAATTTTACAGCTTTGACGCTCGCAACAATTAAACACACTTCCCGTCAACCTTTAGCGTGCGATGTATATACGCCAAAAGGTGATACGGTAAAATCACGCCCAATTGCAATTTTTGTTTCTGGAGGAAATTTTTTACCAGGTTTTGTCGTGAACAGACCAACAGGTAGCAAAACAGATTCTGCTGTCGTCGAGGCGTGCGTTCGTTTTGCTAAATTAGGCTACACCGCTGTTGCTGCTGATTATCGTACAGGTTGGGATCCAACAAATTCATCGCAAACTGCCCGCGTTTACACCCTTATAAATGCTTCTTATCGTGGTTTGCAAGATTTACGTTCATGTATTCGCTATTTCAAAGCGAATGCAAGCAATTTTGCCGTTGATACTAATCGCGTTGCCGTATTAGGATTTAGTACAGGCGGTTATGTAGTTTTAGGAACTGCCGGCGTAGATGCTTATACTAAAATTGTTACTACTAAATATCCAGCTGGTAAATTTACAGTGCCTATTTCTGCAACACAAGCTATTCCGATGATTATTGAAGGAGATAATGGTGACATTGAAGCTAAAACATTAGCATTAGCACCTGCTGCAAGTGCAAATCCCGTTTCTCCGTGGCCCGCAGGCGACACAATGTGTGTACCTAATACACCTGGACCGTCTTCAAAATTTCAGTTAGCTGTGAATTTTGGTGGAGCAACAGGTGATTTAACTTGGCTCGATAAAAATACACCGCCAATCATTAGTATTCAACCACCAACAGATCCGTATGCGCCTTACGTCAGCTATGTATTACAAGTACCAATTGGTGGAGGAAGATCACTTCCTGTTGTAGAAGTGCAAGGTGGCTATTTAATTCAAAAAACTTTAGATTCTTTAGGCGTTACGGATGCTTGGAAGAAATTAACTGCTCAATACGATCCTTATAAAACATTAGTGGGACCACGTAACGCAGCAGCGAGTTCATCCGTAACAGCATCCGCTTATTTCCCACCGATTACTGGCATATCACCTCCAGGTTTATTTCCAATTATGGGAAGATTTACTAATGATTCTGGACCATGGGAATGGTGGAGTTTCGATAATGCTACGGGTGGAAACGACTCAACAAATATTTCTGGCAATGGAAATATGAGTTCAGCACGCGCTAAATATCCTGCTACTGCCGATAATAAATTGGCAACTGCAGAAGCAGCACGTACAGCGCGAATTTATATTGATTCGATGGTACAATTTATAGCACCGCGCGCTTGTATTACGCTTAAATTACCTTGCGCAGCTTTAGTAACCGGTACACAAGATTTTCTTTCTAACGATACAAAACTTGCTATCTATCCAAATCCAACATTTGCATCCGTTACTTTCCAAAGTGAAGTATCAAACCGTATGCAAACAATTGAACTTTACGATTTGTCAGGTCGTTCAGTGCGCACAATTTCTAAAATTAATAGCGACACGTACACTATTAATCGCGAAGGTTTGGCACAAGGAATGTATATTGCAAAAGTGCAGTTCGATGGCGGATTGTTGACACGTAAATTAGTTTTCCAAGACTAAATTTAGTTGTTAGTTGTTAGTTGTTA
>ENA-OBIO01000931-OBIO01000931.1-metagenomes-genome-assembly--contig:-NODE-931-length-13144-cov-3.29452_pt1 | contig 13144 bp, 11 predicted proteins | sample MGYA00153383_OBIO01 | MGnify analysis MGYA00153383 | reverse complement strand
GCGATCGGCGCGCGCCCGTGCGCATGGCCGATGCGACACTCGGCGCAAACGCGTTTCGCCGCGAATATCAACGACCGGACGGCGACGTTTGGAAGACCTTCCAAAGTGAAACGTGCCGCCGCACGTGAACCCGAACCCGCTCTTCGCGCCGCAATGCGTCGACCTCGAGGTACGCGCCGACGGGACGCGCATCATTCGTTCGCGCGAGCCATTGCGCGCGTTCGCACCGTCGGCGAACGCCGCGCTCTGGAACGGCGCGCGCGAGTATCCGGCGCGAACGTTGCTCGCCGAACGTCGCGACGATGTTCGTGCGGTCGCGTGGAGCGAACTCTCGTATGCCGAAGCGCTGACGCGGGCGCGCCGAATCGCTCAAGGACTGCACGATCGTGGAGTCGCGCGCGATCGACCGCTACTCATCGTTGCCCGCAACTCGATCGTGCACGCTCTTCTGAGTTTCGCCGCACAAGAGATCGGTGTGCCGACGATTCCGCTTGCGCCCGCACGCCTGCGCGATCTCGGCGATCCACACGTCGACGCGATCGCCGAGATCATCGCACGTCTGCAACCGGCTTGCGCGTTTGCCGAAGACGATCGTGTCGCCGCGCACCTCGCAACGCGATTTCCGAATCTCGATATCATCCGCGACGTTACTGCTCTCGAAACGACGCCGACCTCGATCGTCGAGGAGGCCGCACGCGCAGTCGATGCCACGACGGTTGCGAAAATTCTCTTTACGAGCGGAACGACGAACGCGCCCAAAGGCGTGATCACGACGCACGGCATGATCGTCTCGAATCAAGTCGGTTTCGCGCAGGTGTGGCCGTATTTCGATTCGGAGCCGCCGGTGCTCTGCGACTGGCTGCCATGGACGCATTCGTTTGGTGGCAATAAGGTCGTGAATTTCGTTGTCCATCGCGGCGGAACGCTCTATATCGACGACGGCGCACCGACCGAGACGCAGCTTTCCCGCACGCTTGCGAATTTACGTGCCATCGCGCCGACCATGTACTTTAATGTCCCGCGCGGGTATGCGATGCTCGTCGGTGCCCTCGAAAGCGACGCCACGCTCCGCGCACATTTCTTCTCACGCTTGCAACTCGCGTTCAGTGCGGCAGCGGCCCTGCCGGAATCGGTCTTATCGCGATTCGCGCAGCAATGCATGCGCGAAACCTCACGGTGCGTTCCGCTTACCGGCGGGTGGGGCCTCACCGAGACCGCGCCTGGAGCTTCGCGTACGCGGCCCAAACGTCACACCGGGCTACGCGTGCGATTCCGCCGCAACCCGCGCGGCATTCGATGAAGAGGGCTACTTTCGCTCGGGGGATAGCGCCACGTTCGTCGACGAGAACAAGGTCGATCGCGGCTTTACGTTTGCGGGTCGTATTGCCGACAATTTTAAACTTTCGAGCGGTGTGTGGGTACGTGCTGCAGCGCTACGCGATGCCATGCTCGATGCCGCATCGCCGCTTCTCGCCGACGTCTTACTCACGGGCGACGATGCCGATGACGTCGGTGCGATCCTCTTCCTCGCATCCGGTGTTCTGAGTAACGCGGAGACGCGTGCCGCAATCGTTCGCGGGCTCGCAACGATCGCATCGCGGGCGAAAGGTCGCAATTCGCGCATCGCTCGCGCGCTCATCGCGCGCGAAGCTCCGTCGGTTGCAGCGGGCGAGCTCACCGCCAAAGGTACCCTCAACCGAAACGTCGCCCTCGCGCGTCGCCATACCGATGTCGCGCGTCTACACGCTCGCGAAGCCAACACCGATCGCGAAATCTTGCGGCCCTAAAAACGCGGAGCGTCAGCGCGTCCACGACGGCTCGGCCGCAACGTCGATACCGAGGCGCGTCGCGGCATCGGCAAGTGCTTCGCGTGTGACCGTCCCACCGCGCGCGAGCGCGGCGAGCGCCGCGTATGCGATGGCATTCCCATCGACTTCGAAGAACGCGCGCAAGTCCGCTCGCGTGTCGCTTCTCCCGAAACCATCGGTTCCCAGTGCCACGAACGGCGCATCGAGATGGAGTGCGAGCGGCGCGACGTAGGCGCGCACGTAGTCGCTTGCAGCGATCACAGGCGCTTCGCCACCCAAGAGCGCACGCACGTGCGGGACGCGCGGCTCGGCGAGCGGATGGCGGGCGTTCCAGCGATCGCAGGCGCGTGCGTCGCGATCGAGTTCGGTATAACTCGTCGCGCTAAAGACGTCGCTCGCGATACCGAACTCACGCGCGAGGAGTTCGCCCGCCGCCAGCGCTTCGCGCAGGATCGGACCCGAACCAACGAGTCGCACCCGCACGTCCCCCTCACCGATGCCTGCCACGCGATAGAGGCCGCACACGATATCGTCTTCGATGCCCGTCGGCATCGCGGGCTGGACGAAATTCTCATTCGCTACGGTAATGTAGTAAAAAACGTCTTCGCCTCGCTCGCCCATCGCGCGCGCGCCGCAGTCGACGATGACCGCCAGCTCGTAGGCGTACGCGGGATCGTACGCGCGGCAATTCGGCACCGTCGCCGCGACGACGTGGCTCGATCCATCTTGGTGCTGCAATCCCTCGCCACCGAGGGTCGTTCGCCCCGCGGTCGCCCCGATCAGGAATCCGCGCGAACGCTGGTCGGCGGCGGCCCAAATGAGATCGCCGACGCGCTGGAACCCGAACATCGAGTAGTAGATGTAGAACGGCAACGTCGCAACGCCGTGCACGCTATACGACGTCGCAGCAGCAACCCACGACGAGAGTGCTCCGGCTTCCGTGATGCCTTCCTCGAGCAGTTGGCCGTCAGTCGCTTCGCGATAGTAGAGCATCGACTCGGCATCTTGCGGTTCGTAGAGTTGACCGAAGGGCGCGTAGATACCGACTTGTCGGAAGAGATTATCCATCCCGAATGTGCGCGCTTCATCCGCGACGATCGGCACGACGAATTTCCCGAGCGCCGGATCGCGAATGAGCCCCGTCAGCATGCGCACGAATGCCATCGTCGTCGACATCGGGCTCGTGCTCCCGGCAAGTGCGAATGCGGCATACGATGCGATCGGCGGAATCGCAAGTGGCGCGGCCGTCGATCGTCTCGTGGGGAGATAGCCGCCGAGTTCCTCGCGTCGCGCGTGCAGATAGCGCGATTCGGCGCTTTCGGGCGCGGGCCGAAAGAAACGCATCTCGGCGAGATCGTCGTCGGAGAGCGGTAATGCGAAGCGATCGCGCATATCGCGCAAACCTTCGAGATCGAGCTTCTTGTGTTGGTGCGCCGTCATCGACGACTCGGCGCGTGCGATGCCGTAGCCCTTCTTCGTTTTCACGAGAACGACGGTCGGACGCTCGCGATGCGCGCGTGCCGCAGCGAATGCCGCATGCAATTTCCGCACGTCGTGACCGCCGCGATCGAGCGCTTCGATATCCGCCGCGCTCATGCTCCGCGTCAACGCCGCGAGTTCGGGATCTCGGTCGAAGAAGTGTTCGCGATTGTACGAGCCGTCGTTCGCGCCGAGCGTTTGATACGCGCCGTCGACCGTCTCGGCAAATCTGCGGAGCAAGACGTTTTCCGTATCGCGCGCGAAGAGCGCGTCCCACTGCGAGCCCCAGAGCACCTTGATGACGTTCCAACCCGCGCCTGCGAAGAGCGATTCGAGCTCCTCGATAATGCGGCCGTTTCCACGCACGGGGCCGTCGAGGCGTTGTAAATTGCAGTTGATCACGAACGTGAGATTATCGAGCCGCTCGCGTGCGGCGAGCGTGAGCCCGCCGATCGATTCGGGCTCGTCCATCTCGCCATCGCCGAAAACGCCCCACACATGGCGCTCCGACGTATCGGCGAGCCCGCGATGGCCGAGGTAGCGCATGAAGCGCGCGTGATAGATCGCGTTGATCGGGCCGATGCCCATCGAGCCCGTCGGAAATTGCCAGAAATCCGGCATGAGCCACGGATGCGGATACGAGGAGAGGCCTTCGCCGCCAAGCTCACGTCGAAAATTCGCGAGCTTCGCTTCGTCGAGGCGGCCTTCGAGAAAGGCCCGCGCGTACACTCCCGGCGCCGAATGCGGTTGAAAAAAGACGAGATCGCCCGGCCGTTCGCCATACGATGCGCGGAAGAAATGATTGAAGCCCGTTTCGAAGATTTCAGCTGCCGACGCGTAGCTCGCGATATGGCCACCGAGATCCCCATAGGCGGCGTTCGCCCGCACGACCATCGCGAGTGCATTCCAGCGTACGAGGGACGCGATGCGTTTCTCCATCGCCACGTCGCCGGGATACGGTCCCTGTCGTTCGAGCGGAATCGTATTGCGATACGCTGAGGGTGCATTCGAGGGATCGAGCCCGAGGCGTTCGGCATCGAGATCGAGCGAGCGGAGCAAGAACCGCGCTCGCTCCGGGCCCGCGGTAGCGATCACGCCGCGTAGTGCGTCGAGCCACTCGCGCGTTTCGGCGGGGTCGGTATCGTCGCTTGGGCGCAGAAAATCGAGCGGAAGCATCGACCCACATTGCGCTTTGGCAAGCGACCGTTCCCGCGCGGAAACGGCGATCGTTCCTCCTCATAAGCGGTAGCCACTTCGCCAAGACGTCACACATGCGACGTATGGCATCGGATTCGGACCGGAAGAAGTCTCCCCCGGAGCGGGTGTCCGGAGCCGACAAACCTACAATCCAAAGGTAAACTGTCGCGGCCAATCACGATAGTTGAAGACTTGACCTTCTTGCCGGACGCGCGCGATCGTCGAACAATCGAGATCGCCGTAAACCCACCCAGGGCGATCGAGGTCGCCCGTCGCGAGAATCCCATCATCGGGATAGCCGTAATCTACTGGCGTGAAGATTCCGGCCGCACCGACGTTGATGTCGACGGCCTCCGACCACGGCGCGAGCCCGACGGTCGATGCCTGCACCACGTAGCATTGATTTTCTAGCGCCCGCGCGCGCGCGCCGATGCGTACGCGGTGATAGCCCGCGAGCGTATCGGTGCAACTCGGAACGACGATGAGCGTCGCCCCCGCCTCGACTTGGGCCCGCGCGATCGCCGGAAATTCGCCGTCGTAACAGATCGCGATGCCGACAGCCCCAAATTCGGTTTCGAAGACCCGCGCGATGTCGCCGCCGGAGATGCCCCAACGCTCGTTCTCGAATCGCGTCATCTGCAACTTATCTTGATGATCGTGCGTACCGTCGGGTCGGAAGAAATACGATCGATTGCGGAATCCGTTCGCATGTCGTACGGGAATGGTGCCGGCGACCACGTAACACGCGTGGCGCTTCGCACGCTCGGCGAACGTCGCAACGAACTGCGGAACGAGTTCTTGCATGGCTTCGAGTTGTCGCTCGAGCGAGCCATAAATTTCAGGACCGAAGAGCGAGGCCAATTCCATGCTGAAATATTCGGGAAAGACGAGAAAGCGCGCGTTATTTGCGGCGGCTTCGGCAAACCAGGCGTCGATTTTTCTCTCGTACGCGGCATAATCGTCGAGAAACGCGATATCGTACTGCGCGGCAGCGAGACGAAATGGTTGCGGCAATGTTTTCAAGCGCGCGCGAGTTCTTTCGTCCAAAAAATCATCGGCTTTTCGCTTTCGTGCACGTCACCGCAATCTTTCCAAGCGTAGCGCGCGACGAGATCGGATCGTTTGCGATACCCAAAGGCTTCCCAGATCGTATCGAGGGGTTCGTAATCGTGCGGTCGCGCTGGATGATCGGCCGGCCGGTCGACCGCACAAAACGCGCAAACGGCAAAGCCCGTTTCGCGTGCGAACGTTTCGCGCTGCTCGAGAAAACGTCGGTAGATACCGCGTCCGCGATACGCCGGGCGCACGAGCGATTCGCCGCAATAAAAAATGCGCTCGATCGCTTCACCCGTAGCTTCGAACGGCGCGCTCGTTTCATGAGGCTCGGCAACGAGTGGCGCGCCCGTCGATGCGCCAACCACGCACCCGTCGGGTGCGAAGGCGATCAGCGCGATGCTTCCCCGGGCTCGGACGTAGGTACGAAGGTACCGCTCTTCGTAAGAGCGGTCGCCGTCGTAGAGATAGGGGAAGGCGCGGAATATCTCGATGCGTAGCGTCGCGAGCGCATCGAGATGTGCGGCAATTTCTACGCCGACGAAGCGTCGGACGTCGATCGCATCCGCGCTCACGCGCCCCCGACCTGCGCGACCCACTGCGCGAGACTGTAGTAATTGGTGATGCGAGCGATCGCACCATCGCGAATTTCGAAGAAGGCGCCGGCAGGCAAAACGTAGCTCTGTCCACGCGCCTCGGGGAGGCCGAGATCGCTCTTGAGATAGGCGCCGTGGACGACGAATTCCGCAGCGGCCCGCGTCCCGTCGGCAGTCGCCATGACGACGATGTCGGTGAGTCGTTCGGCGTAGCTTGCATTCATACGTGTCATAAAGGCGGCAAACGCCGTGCGCCCGACTTCACGCTTACCTTCGTTGATATCGTGGACGACGCCGTCGGCAACGAGTGAGACGAACGCCGTCATGTCGCCCGCGTTGAAGGCAGCGTAATAGCGCCCGATGAGGGCGATGCTGGTTTGTTCGATGATGGTCTCCCGTTGCGTCGGTGTGCGATTTGCGGAACCGCAAGCGTTCGGTCGGTCTCGAATACGGATATGGATGCTTATCGCCAGCTTCGCCGCCACGCACGTCGCTCCGGTGCGGTCGTTGTAGCCGCAATCGCGCTCGCAACGCTCTCGTCGTATACCGGCGCACTCGCCGAGGATACGGGATTACCCGAACCCGTCGGCATGGCTGGCGATCCGAGTGCCGCCCTCGTGCTCGCCGGCAATCGCGCCTTCCTTCACGGCGATCTCGTGACGGCGACGCGTGATTACCGCGCGGCCCTCAAAGGCCGCCCGACCCTCGGCGTTGCCGAGTTCAACCTCGGCCTCGTCGAGATGCACGGCGCTGGGAAATCGAAGGGTCTCGCCGATATGGATCGTGGGATCGTGCTCGCGCATGAGAACGGGATGACGGCACGGTACGTCGCAAAATTGCGCGCGCTCCGTGCCGCGTTTTCACCGCTCGCCGCGATCGAGACGACCTAGCGCGAACTTCTCGCCGCGACTTCGAGCGTCGGGTAATCGGTGTACCCATGCTCGTCGCCGCCGTAGAACGTCTCCGGATCGGGTTTGTTGAGCTCGGCACCGGTGCGGAATCGTTCGACGAGGTCGGGATTCGCGAGAAACAAAACACCGAAGGCAACGGCATCGACGCGGCCTGCCGCGATCGCATCGATCGCCATCTCGCGCGTGTAGCCGTTGTTTCCGATATAGGTGGTGGCGATACGTTTACGAAGTGCGACGTAATCGACGCCGCCGAGATCGCGTGAACCGCCCGTTTCTCCTTCGATCACGTGGACGTATGCGAGCTTTAGCTCGTTGAGACGGTCGACGTAATAATCGAAGAGCGCGGCCGGATTGCTATCGCCGACGTCGCCAAAATGCGTTTCCGGTGCGATGCGAATTCCAACGCGATCGTTTCCAATCGCCTCACATACGCCGGCCACGACTTCGAGTGGAAAGCGGACGCGATTCTCGATCGAGCCACCATAGTCGTCGGTACGCGTGTTCGACTTATTTTTGAGAAATTGATCGAGTAGATAACCATTTGCCGAATGTACCTCGACGCCATCGAAGCCCGCGGCAATCGCGTTTTTTGCACCCTTGCGGAAATCGTCGACGATCCCCGGAAGCTCGTCCGCGCGAAGCGCACGCGGCGTTGGACAGTCGACGAAGCCGGTGTCGTTGTACGTCTTCGAGCTAAATGCAACCGCCGAGGGTGCCACGGGAAGCTCGCCGCCGGGCTGGAGCGATGAATGCGAGATGCGGCCAACGTGCCAGAGCTGCAAAACGATCTTGCCGCCCGCCGCGTGCACTGCATCGGTGACGAGTTTCCAGCCCGCAATCTGCGCATCGGAATAAATGCCAGGCGTATAGGCGTAGCCTTTGCCTTGCTGAGAGATCTGCGTCGCTTCGGCAATAATGAGGCCCGCGCTCGCACGCTCGGCGTAGTAGCGGGCGTTCATCGCGTTCGGAACGTCGCCATCGTGGTCGGCACGGCTGCGCGTGAGCGGCGCCATAAAAATGCGATTCTTCGCGGCAATCGCGCCGAGATGCAGCGGTTCGAACAGGGGAGCCGCGCTAGTTTGGTCTTGGGCCATCGTGAAAGCATTCTCCGTGGATTACGCGCGCCGGAAAGGCCGCGAGAGCAGTATGGACATTGGTCGGGACACGATGGTATTCGCCGTGGTTTCCAAAGGTCGCATGTGCGGTCGCGCCCACACCCGTGCAATGAGGGCTCGCAAATCGCGATAAAACATATCTTCGTGAGCTTATTGACAATATGGACTTTACTTGTTTGAAAATTGGGCGTAGACTTCGGGTGTCTGCAGACAGACTGGGCCCCAAAAAGTTTAAGGAGGGACGGATTGACCGTAGCAGATCCACCCAATCGAGATTCGGGAAGCGCCACAACTCTAGCCACCACACGGTGAGCCTAACGCCGACGGACGTTTTCCGTTAGCGCGCATCCCGCACAACACTTGGAAGCCGTGGGTTACACCACGGCTTCTCTCATGCGCGCCAGTCGGTCTAAGCGTTACGGAAGGCTAATAAATCGGCATTTACTTTTTCGGCTTCGACCGTGCACATGCCGTGCGGAGCACCCGGATAGATTTTCAGCGTCGCGCGGGGCGCTATTTTCGCAGCGAGCAACGCCGAATCTGCAATCGGAACGATCTGGTCGCCGTCGCCGTGAAGGATCAGGGTCGGTATCGTCATTTTCTTGAGATCGCCCGTGAAATCGGTCTCGGAGAATTGCTTGATGCAATCGTACTGGCCCTTGATGCCACCGAGCATTCCCTGTCGGAAAAACGAGTCGATCACGCCCTGGGACATCTTCGCTCCGGGTTTATTATAGTTGTAAAACGGGACCGCGAGTTGTTTGTAAAACTCCGCACGATCGGCAACGACATTCTTACGAATATCGTCGAAAACGCCAATTGCCAAACCGCCGGGATTTGCCGCGGTTTTGAGCATGATGGGCGTGACGGACCCGATCAAAACGGCCTTCGAAACGCGCTTCGTCCCGTGGCGACCGATATATCGCGCCACTTCGCCGCCACCAGTTGAGTGCCCGACGAGCATCACGTCTTTGAGATCGAGGGCTTCCATGAGCGCCGCAAGATCGTCGGCATACGTGTCCATATCGTTCCCGGTCCACGTCTGCTCCGAGCGACCGTGACCACGACGGTCATGAGCGATCACGCGAAAGCCTTTGAGACCGAGAAACAACATCTGACTATCCCATGCGTCCGCCGTGAGCGGCCAACCGTGGGAGAAGACGATCGGTTTCCCCGATCCCCAATCTTTATAGAAAATTCGCGTTCCGTCAGCGGTCGCGATCGTCTTTCCGACGGTAGCATCCGATGCGGCTACGACGCGCGCGGCGGGCTCTGTCGCTCCCGCCGTCTCCGCCATTCCAAGAACGGCCGCGAGCCCACCAACTCCCATCAAAACGTTGCGCCGCGACGCTATCGAACTCTCGGTTTTCACTAGATTCTCCCATAAACGAACAGTTGCGGCGCATAATGCGGCGCGGCACCTGTTGGTTCCACGACGCGCGAATCGCGAGGGAGACAAACCGCGTGATTGCCCGTGCCTATTAGGCATTATCGAACCGAGGGTTAGCGATTAAAAAAACTTGGGCGTCGTTTCGGAGCGTTTCGGAAAGTGAGGCTATACGGACGATACTTCATTAAAAAATAATCGCAAGAGCGATTGTTGGATCCGTACGAGTCGAGCGTCCCAAAGAGCGTTACAGAGTTCGTGGCCGCGAACCACGCCCTCGAACTTTATCACGAATGTTTCGACGTGCGTCGTGTTGTCGTTGGAGTCCGTCGCGCTATTTCCGACGTTGCGAGTGATTGGAGGTACGTTGGGAATTCGAAAGCTCGCGTCGCGATTCTCACCGCCGCCGCAACCGGCGACGAGGTCGACAACGATGCTCAGAATCGTTTTGCGATCAATCGTGTCTATGCGAACCGGAAGCATTGCGCCGTAATCCGTGCCGCATGTGCTGGCGCCCGAAACCAAAACCCGCTTACGAACCGACCTCTCGAACATACGGCGCAAGGTACGGTGCCGTACGGCTTTGAGCGTTGCATGCGACTTCGTTCGGCGTACCGGAGGCGACGATTCGGCCGCCCTCGTCTCCCGCGCCCGGACCGACGTCGATCACCCAATCACTCTCGGCGACGAGGCGCATGTCGTGCTCTACCACGAGCACGGAATTACCCGCGCGCACGAGCACGTCGAGCTGTGCGAGCAAGACGTCGACGTCGGCGGGATGCAAGCCCGTCGTCGGTTCGTCGAGCACGTAAAGCGTATCGCCGCGATGCGTTCGTTGTAATTCTGTCGCGAGCTTGATGCGCTGCGCTTCGCCACCGGAAAACTCAGTCGCGGGTTGTCCCAGCCGCAGATAACCGAGACCGACCTGACGCAGAACCTCAAGCGATCGACATACCGATGGCTCGTCGTTGAAAAATGCCCACGCCGCATCGACCGTCAGCGCGAGGACGTCCGCGATCGATTTATCGCGATAGGTGATCTCCAACGTTTCGGCATTGTAGCGCGACCCGCCGCACGTCGGACACGGGGCATAAACGCTCGGCAGAAAAAGCAATTCGACCATCACGAAACCTTCGCCGCTGCATGTCGGGCAGCGGCCTTTGGCGACGTTGAACGAAAAGCGACCCGCATCGTAATGACGTTTGCGCGCTTGCGGCGTAGCAGCGAAGAGCTTGCGCACCGCGTCGAAAAAACCCGTATACGTGGCGAGATTCGAACGCGGCGTTCGACCGATGGGTTTTTGATCGACGCGTACGAGCCGCTTGATCGATCCCGTACCGCCTTCGATACGTCCATCGGTCTCGGTCGTCGGTTCGGCTTCCAGCGATTCGGTCGGATTCTCGACGTCGCGCGCGACCGGGGCGCCAAGGTGCGCCGAGACGAGATCGACGAGCGCTTGGCCGATCAAACTCGATTTGCCGGAACCCGAGATGCCGGTGACCGTGACGAGCGCGCCGAGCGGCACGTCGATGTCGAGCGCACGCACGTTGTTGCGCGTCACGCCGCGAAGGCGCAGCCATTGCGCTGGTATACGGCGTTCGGTCCGCACCGGCGCGCGCGTTTCGAATAGATGCCGCGCCGTTGGCGAATGTGCGATGTGCGCGAGTCCGGGCAGTGCTCCGCTATAGAGAATGCGACCGCCCGCTTCGCCTGCGCCCGGTCCGACGTCGACGATCCAATCCGCGTGACGGATAACGCTCGGTTCGTGCTCGACGACGAAAAGCGAATTCCCCGCGGCCTTGAGTCCGTCTAACGCCCGTAGTAAGGCCTCGGTATCGGCGGGGTGCAAGCCAGCCGACGGCTCGTCGAGCACGTACACGACGCCGAAAAGATTCGACCGTACCTGCGTCGCCAACCGCAGGCGTTGCAATTCGCCAGGCGACAGCGTTGGTGTGCTGCGTTCCAGGGTGAGATACCCGAGTCCGAGATCGATCAACACGGCGAGTCGCCGAGCGAGATCGTTTGCGATGCGTTGCGTGACGATCGCGGTCTCCGGATGTGCGCGAGCCTCCGCTGCGTCGCCATCGTGCGCGTTGCCACGCGCATACGTTGCCATCAATGTCGCGAGCTTGCCGAGCGGCAAGCGGGTCAACGTAGCGAAGTCGCGTCCTGCAAAATGCACCGAAAGCGATTCGCGCCGGAGGCGCTTTCCGCCGCAGAGCGGACAATCGCGCACCACCAAATACCGCGCGACGCGTTTCTTCATCAGATCGCTTTCCGTGCGCGCATACGTTTGCAACACGTATCGACGCGCGCCCGAGAACGTCCCTTGATAGCTCGGCTCTTCTCGGCGTTTGAGCGCCCGTTGCGTCTGCGCGGGTGTGTACCCGGCGTAAACGGGCACGGTCGGCGTTTCTTCAGTAAAGAGTAACCAGTCGCGGTCCTTTTTTGGAAGATCGCGCCATGGCACGTCGACGTCATAGCCGAGCGTTACCGAGATGTCGCGTAAATTCTGGCCATGCCACGCCGGCGGCCATGCCGCAATCGCACGTTCGCGAATCGTCAAGGACGGGTCGGGCACCATCGACGCTTCGGTCGCTTCGATCGTGCGCCCCAAACCATGACATTGCGGGCATGCCCCCTCGGGCGTATTGGGCGAGAACGCCTCTGCGGCGAGATGCGGTTGGCCCGGCGGATATGTTCCAGCACGGGAGTACAGCATACGCGCGAGATTCGAGAGCGTCGTGACGCTACCGACTGACGAGCGGGTCGTGGGCGAACCGCGCTGTTGCTGGAGGGCGACCGCGGGCGGCAGACCGTCGATCGCGTCGACTTCCGGCACGGGCATCTGATGGAAGAGGCGCCGCGCGTATGGCGACACCGATTCGAGATAGCGGCGCTGTGCCTCGGCGTAGAGCGTGCTAAATGCTAGCGAAGATTTGCCCGACCCCGATACACCCGTGAACACGACGAGCGCTCCACGCGGGATCTCGAGATCGACGTTTTTGAGATTGTGCTCGCGCGCGCCCCGGACGCGCACGTAGCCGTCGGGCACCGTCATGACCATTCACTTACCCAGAAGCGCGCAACGTCAAGGCTCGCGATCTGACGTGTAGCCCTGAGTTTAGCCGCGACTTGGCAAAGAGACATGATTACAGCCTACCGTGAAGTGCACTCTTTCGGAGTTGGTAGCTAAAACAAAAAAGAAGGCTCGCCGTGTCGGCGGACCTTCTCCAGGCGTCTCCCAAGCGAGATTTTTATATCTTCATTGGGAGAGAGCATACATTTGGAGCTACATCCCAAGGGAGATCGGTATCCCAAAAGAGATTTTCTATATTAGCGGAGTGCAACAAGCCGCTTGAGTTTGAGGTTCTCTTCGTGGATCTGGCGCAGTTCGCGAATCTCGGTTGTGACATCGAGCCGAAGTTCTGCTTCCGCGTATAGAACTTTGGAGAGCCTAAGCTTGCGTGTCATTTCGTCGTTGTGGTTCGTCAAAACGCTGCCGTTCGGGCCGACGCAAGGGACTCATTTGACCTAAATGATCAAATAATCAGCGCAATTTAATCTTGACCTATTGTTTTTAAGAAGTGGGCAGAAC
>ENA-OBIO01000927-OBIO01000927.1-metagenomes-genome-assembly--contig:-NODE-927-length-13174-cov-2.40918_pt1 | contig 13174 bp, 10 predicted proteins | sample MGYA00153383_OBIO01 | MGnify analysis MGYA00153383 | reverse complement strand
TTCTGCCCCATTTATGGCAAAAGCTAGCTCATCCCTGCTTTCGCGCAATGTCTTAATCATGTTTACTTTATCTGTAGTATCGGAGCATACTACAAATACACCAACTGCATTACCTTCCTCATCATTTACCCTGCTATAACTGTAAGTCCAAAAAACATTTTCTAATTTTCCGTTTCTTAAAATTGGAAAAGATTGGTCTTGTTGCAAACTTGCTTTTTCTCCATTTTTAACATTTTTAATAACGGGTAATAGCGTATCCCATATTTCTGCCCACACCGCTTCTCCTGATTTTCCAATGGCTGGGTCTTTGCTACTAATACCTAAAATTGGACTAAAGGCATCATTGTAAAAACAATAATATTCTTTACCCCAAAAAAGAAACATGGGAAAAGCAGAATTAATTATTATGCTGAGTGTTGAACGAAAAATAGGTGACCAATCTTTTACAGAACCCATTGGATGACTGCACCAGTCTACCTGCTTTAAAAGTTGAGCTATTTCTCCTTCATTATTTAAAAATTTAAAATAATTATTTTCAGTTGTAGGATTTGTAGCCATTTTGTTATTTTGGAAATGTTGTTAGAGGATAAATAAACTTTTAAAAAAATAATTACCCATCATTTTAAAATTTAAGCAAATGCATTTAAATTATTATAAATCAATATTATTAAGTTAAGAACAAAGTAATTGAAGGGTGGGGTAACCCTTTACTTAAAATACTCGCCACAGCTAATCCCTCGCCAGCGTTTGTATGCCCACCAACTATTAACTAAACGGCAATAAATTGTATAGTATTAAAATTATAAAACACCATTTATTGTTATTAATAAAAATTCAAAATTTTCTCTATCAATCCTGATTTTTTATTGATTAAAATTTTAAATAAAACTTAATTTAATAATGTTACAATTTTTCAGTTTTTTTGATGTTTACTAATTAATTAAAACAGGTCAATATCAATAGTTTAAGCTCATTTTTTTTAAAATATAATAGCTTGAGTTAATTTTAATAATTATTTACTTAACAAAAGTATTTTAATGATATAAATTTTATTAAAGCAGTTACAATACAATTTAAGAAACTTAAAATTAATTTTTATTTTACAGTAAAGCAATATATTTTAATACGCTTTTTTTAAATAATATTTATAAAATTTTAGCTAAATATAACTTGTAAAAAATTTAATACCTTCAATTCCGGGCATGTGAAAAAAGCTGTAAATAATAATTAATGTTATGCCCTTAATATCACTAAAGTTTTAATGGCGTCAATAGTTCATAAATAATTAACTATTGCTGATTATTAGCTTTTACACGCCAAATAATATTACTAACATCATCGGCAACTAACAAAGAGCCATCCTTTAAAACAGTAACCCCAACTGGTCTTCCATAAACTTCGTCTTTTAATGGATCTGCAATAAATCCGGTTAAAAATTCTTCCGGTGCCCCCGAAGGTTTTCCATTTGTAAAAGGTATAAACATTACTTTATAACCTGCGAGTTGTTGGCGATTCCAACTGCCATGCTGCCCAATAAATACGCCGTTATGATATTTTAAGGGGAATGTACTTTTATCATAAAATGCCAGACCAAGCGAAGCTGTATGGGCTCCCAACGAAACATCGGGAATTATTGCTTTGGCAACCATATCGGGGCGGGGATCGTCTTTCATTCTTGGGTCAGTGTGCTGTCCGAAATATGAGTATGGCCATCCATAAAAACCACCTTCCTGCACACTTGTAAAATAATCCGGAACCAAATCATTACCTAATTCATCTCTTTCGTTTACAGCTGTAAATAGAGTATTTGTGCCGGGCGCCCATCCCATACCTACCGGATTTCGAAGGCCGCTTGCAAAAATCCTTTCTCCGCTTCCGTCTAAATTTACTTCAATAATATTTGCTCTGCGCTTTTCATTTTGCATGCCATGTTCGGCTATATTACTGCCTGAACCTACAGTTATGTAAATTTTATTTCCGGCTTTATTAGCAATAATATTTCTTGTCCAATGGTTATTATATCCTCCTGCCGGTAGATCAACAATTTTTTTACCCTTACCGTTTAATAGGGTATCGCCTAAATTATAATCAAATTGGTATAATCCATCAGTATTAGCCACATAAAAATGATTGTTTAATTGCAACATTCCCAGAGGCTGGTTCAAATTTTCGGCAAATGTAAAGCGCATTTCGGGCCTTCCTGTTTTATTATAATTTCTTAATAATGTAATGCGGTTTTTACTTTCACCCAAATGTTGTGTACTTATTTTTCTTGATATTTTAGCTCCGAATTTTAATATGCCCGATAAAATTGTATTTGATTCTGCAATAAAAATATCCCCGTTACCAGCTTCATAAATCCATCTTGGGTTAACAAAATCATCTGCAAATTTGGTTACAGTAAATCCTACAGGTGCTAATGGTGTTCTGCCTTTAGTCCAAGGCAATACTTTGCTAAAATTTTTAACAGATTTACTTGTGTAAGGTTCAGGTAAATTAGTTTTGTCATAGTTGGTTGGTTCAATTTTTGAACCGGTAGATGAACTGCAATTCATTAAAAACAAACATGCTGCAATACTAGCAAAAATATTATGTTTGGGTTTTGTCATTATTAAAATTTTATCGTACCCAAAATACAATTAATTATTAGCTCTTTGTAATATCTTAATAAATAAATAAAGTATATGTAATGTTGATTGTTACAAAAGATATACGCTAAAATAATGCCTCTCTAATTTTTATTCGCATTGTAAATTAATTTTTGTGTAATGCCTTTCAATTTTTTATTAAAATTGTAAAAATCCCAATATATAATTTGTCGGCTCTTAAACAATATAATTCTTAAAAATTATGATTTTAATTAGCTTTTAAACAAGCATTTTTTAGAATAATACCGTTTGGTATATTTTATAAAAAATAATTACAATTATTAGTAGCGAGATTATTCGGGTATTTTTTTTCGTAGAAATCCCAATTTTTTTAAAACTGTAGAATAATTTCTTAATTTAAGTTTATTTTATTTATACAAAATCTATAAAAGGTGATGGCATAAAATTTTCAACTATTTTTTAAATAAAAATAATATTATGAATAATACAAAAAATTTAAGTTCAACCGAAGGAATAGATAAATTAAAGGATTTGGTTAAAGAAATTGACATTTGTTTATTTTGTACCAATTTAAAAACAAATGATGGTGCTACCTGCAGGCCCATGGCAGCACAGGAAGTAGATGCTGCTGGTAATATTTGGTTTTTTAGTGACATTCACAGTGAAAAAAATACCGAAATTGAAAAAGATTCAAAAGTCCAGTTGTTTTTTTCTCATCCCGGAAAAAATAGTTATTTGGTGGTAAATGGTAATGCTGAAATAATTTTAGACCAGCATAAAACAGATGAAATTTGGTCACCACTTGTTAAAACATGGTTTAAAGAAGGTAAAGAAGATCCAAATCTTTCCCTTATAAAAGTCGAAACTTCTAATGCTTACTATTGGGATTCTAACGGTAGTAAAATGATTAACTTTTTTAAAATGGTTGCATCTGTAGCAACCGGTACCACTTTGGTTAATGCGGAAGAAGGTGCAATAAATTTAAAATAATTATTTAATATTAAAATTTATTTTATGGCAGTTAAGAAAAAAATGGAAAAAAATTCTCTTGTCAAAAATATTAACGCTAAAAAGAAAGCAGGCAAATCAGCTACTAAAGCAAAATCTACAGTTTCAAAAGAGGCCTATGCTGATATGAAAGCTGGTTGGGACGATAAAAAAAAGTGATAAATATATTATTAATTTAACCCTTGTCGTGATGCATGGATTATGCAAAAAATAGTTTTGCTCCAAAATGTCCGGCAAGGGTAAAAATTACACACCTCGTAATAACTCCTGCACAGCACCAAAAAATTAATTTATTAAGTTGAGCATTAAATCCCAACCCCACGGCTATACATATTGGAGCTCCAACTAGTAAGGTTCCTAAAAAGCCAAGTCCAATAATTCCAAACTTATTCCAAATTCTGTGTGCTACTGTATCTGTTTTAACTTCTTTTACTACAGTAATTTTTCTAAATCCTGAAACCAACCTTTTAATAGTTTCTCCTAAAAATACTACAATAAAAATACCTGCCAACCCGCCAAATGCACTGGCAAAAAATATTATCCATGGCGATAATTTAAACGCAAAACCTGTTGGTATAGCAACATATATTTCAAAAGCAGCCAAACTGGCTACTGTTAATATTTTTAAAAACATTTGTTAAAACTTTTTGCAAAAATAGTTTAATGCAGGGTATTTATATAAATAATGTGTTCCGCAGTTTAAAAATAAATATGACATGTAATTTATTTAAAATATGATATAAATTCAATTAAAAACCAATTGTTAACAGCTTAAATTATGTTTTAATTGATTAAACTCAGTGAATAAAACAACATCTATTATAAAAATCTTTTTATGAACAAATCAATATTTAATTCACACGTTGTTCTAAGTTTAATTTTATTACAATTAACAAGTCTTAACCTTGCGGCGCAGCGTAGTAATCATGGTAATGGTGGCCGGGGAGGTGATTTAAAAAATTATGCCGGCGGAGGAAGTTCATCCGGTAATTACCGGGGAGCAGATTTGTCGTCAATGAGGAATAATAGTAATCGTAGTGACAATAATTTTAGGACGGGTAATGCTATAAATTCTGTAAGACCAGTTTTAGGAGGAGGAGCAGGAGGGAGAACTTTAAATTCTGCAACTTTTTCTTCCCGTAATAATTATGCGAATTCCCGAACCAATATTTCAATAAATATTGGAAACAATATGGGTTATGGTGGTTATAATTCTTACTACCGGTCTAATTTTTCCTATAATTATTATCCAAGATATAATTATAGCCCTATTTATTATTCACCTTATACCTACATACATTACGGTCCATTATTTGGTTATAGATTAAGCGTTTTACCTTTTGGTTATTATCCGTTTTACTTAGGGTACGATCCTTACTATTATTACAATGGAATATACTACCGTCCTTATGCAAATGGTGGTTACGAAGTAACACCGCCCCCATTGGGTGCAACTGTTAAACATTTACCAGATGGTAATAAAGAAACAACAATAAACGGACAACAATATTATGAACTCGGTGGTACATTTTATCAGGCTGTTTACAATTCTAAAAATAAATTGCAGTATGTAGTTGTAGGTACTAATGGTGTCATAAATCAGGTAGATGCTACCCAGCCAATTGCCCCTGCAAAATCACAACAAAATATAATTCCTTTGCCTGATCAGCAGTTACAACCACAGCAAATGATAACTAATAATTTAAATCAGTTGCCTGTAAATACTAAAGTAGTAACCATTCAGCAAAAAAAGTATTATGTAGCTCCTTCAGGCGTTTATTATCAGGAAATTATTGGAACAGATAATATAATTTTTTACCAACCAGTAGGCGGTTTAAATGCTGAGGATTCTCTTTAAAATAATTAAATAATTTAAAATTGATTATTAAATTAAAGCAGGTCATTGTGGCTTGCTATTTTAAATTAAACGTAAATTTTAATCAAAAAAAATGAAAGTCTCTATATCGTTTTTTTTATGCATTACGCTACATGCAAATTTTACTAAACTATTTTATTAAATGGAATTGGGCGTTCCCCAAATCCGTCGCTGCGCCGGTTGGGGCCGGGCTTTTCGTTGCAAGTCCGCGGTTGGTACTTTTATACTTTAAATATAACAATGCGGGCTTTTCACTGCAATCCCTAACGCGCCTTTAAAATAAAATGTAGTAATATAAATAAATTTCTTTTGCACAAAACTTAATAATTATTATACATATTTATAACCAATAATGAAAATAGCGCTACCAATTTATATTAAAAATTTGCATAGAAAATGAAATATTAATAGGTAATAATACTAAAGTAAAGTACAATCTATCAATGTTAAGAAGTTATCTAAAAATAACATTAGTGGGGTATATTAAATAGTGTAAAAAGCGTTACCAATGCTTACAATATAAAGGGGCACACTGCCTATTATAATATTATTTACAAAAGAAACCGGAGCATACAATATGATATTATGTTTATACTATTTGCAATCGGGCATAATGAACTTATTTAATAAAACATGCAAAATAATTACATATATTTCATGCTATAAATATTACTGTAAACGACCTTATCCTAAGTCAATAATAAAATCCTGATTAAAATAAAATAAAAATATCAACCCTGGTTTTTCCAGCGTTGATATTTTTAAAGCATGCTTCATTATAATGTATGCACTTTCACAACTGTGCAAATACTTTATTTAAATGCTACTAATTCTTTTTCTGCTTCAACTGGTGAACCAGGGTGTAGTTTATATACTACCACATTGTTTGAGGCAATGTTTTTTATTGAAACAACTATTTCTTCATCTTCGCCGGCAACAACATTTGCTTCGTTACTTACAAATTGATACCTGCGTACAGATGCTTTACCTTTTACAACTTCAGTGTAAATAGTATTGTATTTATCAGTTATTGTAACTTCAAAAGCTTCTGCCTTTTCATTTGTAAAAGACAATTGAAATATTGGAGCATTATTAGCTACACCCAGATATTTTAAATTTACCGGCAAATTGGTAGTTCCATCAGCGGCAGTTGCTGCGGTTGTAAATGATACACTAAATAGTGTTACAAGTGCTACAACAAAAATGTTGAAATTGATTTTTAAATTTTTCATGATTTTAATTTTAATTGTTAAATGAATAATTGATGATTCTATTTTCATTAACAGCGATCGTGGAAAAGTGTACGTACTTCTTTTAAAAATTCTTATCTTATGGCAGGCAAATGTTAAGATAATTATTCTAACTTTTATTTTTATAAAAGTGTTGTTTTATTATTTTGATATTGTAAAAGTAGGTTGGTGATAACTGCTAAAAAAATCAATTTAAGTATACTTTCATCTCGGTTAAACTAGTGATAGATCTTGCAAATGACTGCTGGTGAAGGGTTTCAAAAATAATTTAACATGATGCCCAACCTATTTTCAGTTATAATTTGAGCATTATTTTTTATTTTTTTAACATTTATATATTTTTTAGTAGCGGCAGAATATTTTTTGTAAAACTGAAAAGTTGTATGCGCAACAGTAATTAATTAATTTAAGCTGAATTAAAATTCTAAAATTTATGCATTTAGTTCAGCTGTATTTTAGGTTTATGGGCTTATTGTATTTAATACCAATCGGTATATTTTATAAAATAGAAAAAGTTCAATTAAATTTAATTAGTTTAATAAATTCGTTCAAAGTTTATCAGCTTTACGCTTTGGGGTTATGCTAATCTCCGGTCAATATTGTATTTCTTCTTTATTAAAAGTATGAATTAGTTATTATTATTTCCTTTGTTTATAGATCGGTTTTAATTTTAAAATTATAAAGATATTTTTAACATATTTTGTAAATAAACTTTACAAATAAATTAAATACCGATAAACAGATCATAAATAATTATGATAAAAACAAGTTCATTTATAAAATAAAAAAGCTTCCATGCAGGAAGCTTTTTGTATAATTAAGGTTGCTCTATTTTTAAGAACAGATCTTCCACTTTTTTTCTTGCCCAGGGCGTTTTGCGTAAAAAGGTTAGGCTCGATTTTACACTCGGGTTCACCATAAAACAATTGATTGTAATTATTTGTCCAAGTGTGCAGCGGATCATTCGACATCATCTTATTATTTTTTTTTTATTATTTTACCGGAACAGCACTCATGTAAAAACTAATTTTACCACCATTCATTATTTCAGGATGGGTTATAGTAAAGCCTTTTAGTAGTTTTCCGTTTAGTAATATTTTTTGAATGTACACATTTTTATCTGACTGATTTATAACCTCAATAAAAAATCTTTTACCATTGTCTAAATTTATTACAGCTCCATCAACAGCAGGACTTCCAATTGCATAATTAATTGAACCAGGCGCAACGGGGTAAAACCCCAGACTGCTAAAAATGTACCATGCGCTCATTTGTCCGGTATCATCATTACCACCCAAACCATCAGGTGCCGATTTGTATTGCATCTTTAATATCATTCTTATACGCTCCTGTGTTTTCCATGCTGCATCAACCCAATTGTATAAATAGGCGATATGGTGCGATGGTTCATTGCCGTGTACATATCCGCCAATAATACCATCCCTTGTAATATCTTCCGTTTCTGCAAAAAACGCATCCGAAAGTTGCATGGTAAACAAAGAATCAAGGTGAGCTGTAAACCTCTCTTTACCTCCCATTAAATTAATTAATTGCATGGGTGCATGTGGTACGCATAAACTATAAACCCCTGCCCGTTTGTACTTAAAGGATCAAAATCTTTTTTAAAACTTCCATCGCTCATCCTTGCATTCATAAAGCCCCTGCCTGCATCATATACATTTTTATAATTTTCGGATCGCTTAATAAATTCTTTGTAAATATCAGTACGGTTTAATTTTTTTGCTAATTGTGCAATGCACCAATCATCATACGAATACTCTAATGTGGTGGAAGAGCCAACTGCATTTTTATCAACAGGGATATAACCCATATCCATATACAATCCAATGCCATCATAGCTTCTATGGCACGCCGTGGCCACACATGCCTCTAATGCTTTATTGGCATCTATACCTGTAAAATTGCCTTTTACAATGGCATCAGCAATAACAGATACACTATGGTAACCACTCATACACCAATTATCGTTGGCAGAATTGCTCCATACGGGTAATAAATGTAAATTGCTTTGGTTGTAATGTTCCAGCATAGATTGCAACATATCTACCGCGCGTTTTGGCTGAATAATATTAAATAATGGGTGCAATGCACGGTAGGTATCACATAAAGAAAAAGTAGTGTAATTAGTAAATCCTTTTGCGTGGTGAATTTGTTGATCAAGCCCCTTATATTTTCCATCAACATCCATATATATTGTAGGACTAATAAATGCATGATACATGGCAGTATAAAAGTTTTCTTTTTCTTCTTTATTACCTTTTATAACTATTTTATTAAGTTCTCTATTCCATGCAGTTTGTCCTGATTTTTTAATGGTTTCAAAATTCCATCCCGGGGTTTCTGTACGCATATTTAATAACGCTCCGGCGGTACTTACAGATGATAAAGCAAATTTTATTTTTATTTTTTCGTCAGATGTTGTTTTAAAATCAAAATGCATTCTTATTTGTCTGCCTGCAATTTCCGGAAAGTTTTTTCGCTGGTCAAACTTGCCCCAAAAGCCATGGTACACCTCTTTTTTTGAAAAATCTTTAGCTCCGTATTGAGTAAATCGTTTATTAAATACCATCGCAAAATAAACAGTTCTGGTTCTTGCCCAGCCATTGGTTTGCCTGTAACCGGTAACCAGGGTATCATTTACAATGGTAACATAGGTCCAAACATTTTTATCTTCATAATTATAAATACCGCTCATCAGGTCAAGAATAATATGAGCTTCTTCTGTAGCAGGAAAACTGTATTGGTGAAACCCAACCCTGTTAGTAGCGGTAAGCTCCGCTAAAATATTATAATCCTCCAATTTTACTTTATAATAATCAGCTGCAGCAACTTCATTATTATGCGAAAAGGAAGAACGAAAACCACTATGTGGTTGATTGGCCATGCCGGGGTTTAATTTTAATTCACCTGTTGTTGGCATTATTAAAAAATCGCCAAGGTCGGCATGGCCGGTACCGCTAAAATGGGTATGACTAAAACCAACAATTGTTTTATCGTCGTATTGATAGCCTGCACAATATTTGTATACATCCGGGTTATACTTTCCATTGTTTTCATAAGGAATGGTATCGGTATCCGGACTTAATTGTACCATTCCAAATGGTGTTGTTGCGCCGGGGTATACATGCCCCATTCTTTGTGTGCCTATTATTGGTTTTACAAATTGAACTAAATTTTCTTTTTGTGTTTGTCCCCAACAAATAAAAGTGCCTAAAAATAAAGCTGACACAAAGAATTTTTTCATTTTTTAAAATTTGCTGAATTATTTAGGTGAATTGTATATTTTATTTTTTATATACCGGACTTAAAGGGTCTGTCGAAAAAGAATAAGGAAAATCAGTTACTGCAATACCCTTTTTCTTATTAGGTAGCTTTGTCATGCTCATATTAAAATTTCCACCTTTTATAATATCAGCGTGGTTAAGGTAATTTTTATCATAAGGTAATCCGTTTAATATTGCTTTATCTACATACTTATTAATATTACTGTTGTTAGTTGCATTTATAATAAATTGCTTTCCATTATTTAAATGCAGGGTAATTTTTTTAAACAGCGGAGCACCTAAAACATATTGATTGGTAGCCGGACAAACAGGATAAAAACCCATGGCTGAAAAAACATACCAGGCCGATGTTTGTCCATTGTCTTCATCGCCGCAATAACCATCAGGTGTGGCTTTGTACATACGGTTCATTGTTTCTCTTGCCCAGTATTGAGTTTTCCATGGTTCGCCCGCATAATTATACAGGTATATCATATGTTGTATTGGTTGGTTGCCATGTGCATACTGCCCCATATTTGCAATTTGCATTTCTCTTATTTCGTGTATCACTTCGCCATAATAGCTTTCATCATATGTTGGCGGAAGGGTAAAAATTGTATCAAGCATTTCAACAAAATTTTTTCGGCCTCCCATTAATTTACTTAGTCCTGCTATATCATGAAATACCGACCAGCTGTAATGCCAGCTATTACCTTCTGTAAAAGCATCGCCCCATTTATAAGGATTAAATGGAGTTTGAAAACTGCCGTCTTCATTTTTTCCTCTCATTAAATTTACAGAAGGATCAAATAAATTTTTATAGTTCATGGACCTTTTGGCGTAAATGTCAATTTCTGAAGCTGGTCTGTTTAAGGCTTTACCCAGTTGGTAAATAGTAAAATCATCATAAGCATATTCTAAAGTACGTGCGGCATTTTCGTTAATATTTACATTGTAAGGGATGTACCCTAATTTGTTATAAAACTCAACACCCTTGCGACCAACTGCATCTAAGGGGCCTTCATTATTTGCACCATGCAGCAGTGCTTTGTACAATATATCTATATCATAACCACGCCCGCCTTTTAAATACGCATCTGCAACTACCGAGGCAGAGTTATTACCTACCATTACATTTGCGTAGCCGGGGCTGCTCCATTCGGGTAACCACCCGCCTTCTTTATAATCATTAATTAAACCCTGTTGCATCTCTTTATTAATATCAGGATAAACCAAATTTAAAAATGGATACAGTGCACGAAAAGTATCCCAAAATCCTGTGCCGCCAAATAAATATCCCGACATAACCTTATCGTTGTACGGACTGTAATGAATAATATTGCCGGTAATATCCTTTTCATACAATTTATTAGGGAAAAATAACATCCGGTACAAACAACTATAAAAAGTTTTTAAATTATCGACAGTGCCACCTTCAACCTGAACCCTGCTTAAAGTTTTATTCCAAATATTTTTTGCTTTAGTTTTTACTGTCTCAAAATTATCTTTTCCAACCTCTCTTAAATTAACTTCAGCCTGCTCAAAGCTAATAAATGAGGAAGCAACAGTAACATTCACCGCCTCACCTTTATGGGTAGCAAAACCTATAATGGCGCCAACATGGTCTGCTTTGTACTCGATGGTATCTTTAGCAAGATGGTTGCCGTACCAGGTGTTGGCTTCAGAAAATGCTTTGTCAAAATAAAGAACAAAATAATTTTTAAAGCTGGTCATTTTACCATGACTATGCTTTGTACTGTAACCAATAATCTTTTTTTCTGCAGGTATTATTTTTACATAAGAACCTTTGTCAAAAGCATCCAGAATAATGTAGGCATTATTGGTTTTGGGGAAAGTAAAACGAAAACTTGCTGCTCTTTCTGTTGGGGCAATTTCTGCAGTAATATCGTCATCTGCTAAATAAACTTTGTAATAATATGGTGTAGCAGTTTCAGATTTATGACTATACCAGCTTGCCCTTTCCTCCTGATTAAAACGCATTTTACCTGTAATTGCCATTATGGAAAATTGTCCGTAATCATTCATCCATGGCGATGGTTGGTGGGTTTGTTTAAAGCCCCGGATTTTATCTGCGCTATATTGGTATTGCCATCCATCACCCATCTTACCGGTTTGGGGCGTCCAGAAATTCATACCCCATGGTAAAGCAATAGCAGGGTAGGTGTTGCCGTTTGAAAGATCGGGTTTACTATCAGTACCCATTAAAGGATTAATAAGATCAACAGGGTTTTTAAGGTCGTAAACATATTGCGCAGAACAATATAAAACAGCAACGCAAAAGGCTAAAAGCAGACTTAATTTTTTCATATTTTAATTGGTTGTGTAATATATAGTAAACCAAAAAAGTAATATTATTCCTTAATACAGATTCAATAATATAATTATTCTTAAATGATGTTTAAATACCAAAAACGGTAATATCTATGCTGTTTAAACTATATAAATAATAATTTTTATTGTTTTATTGGATTATCATATTTCCAGCTAATAAATTTGAAGTTTAACTGTATTTATTTACGATTTTAATCCGGCAATTAAATTGATAGAAAGTGCTACAACAAAAGTGTTTAACACAAAGGAAAGCAAACTGTGCGCTAATGCTTTATGCCTGATGGCACGATTGGATATCTGCACATCTGATACCTGAAACGTCATCCCAATTATAAATGAAAAATAAGCAAAATCAATGTAGTCGGGGTTATCGCAGCCCGGAAAGTCGAGGCCGCCCACATTGGTTCCCGTGTTTTCATTGTCATCATAATACAAATGCGCATAATGAAAAACATAAGTGGTATGCACCATTATCCACGAAAGCATAATACCTGAAATAATAACCGGTAAGTAAATTGCCTTAGGAATATTAACGGTATCTTTTGAGATGATGAGCATTGTTACGGTAACCATACTTGCAAAAGCAGAAAGGACGATTACAAAAAATACAAAATATTTCCCTCCGTCTTCCATCGTAGCCTTAGCTTTTATTTGTTCCAGAGAACTGGTAAAAAAAACAATCCAGCTTAAAAGAATATAACTAAAAGTAAAAACATCCCATAAAATAGTTCCAATCATCAAGTAATTGTAACTTATTTTTCTGACGAATATAAAAGCAATAATTGCCAGTATCAG
>ENA-OBIO01000926-OBIO01000926.1-metagenomes-genome-assembly--contig:-NODE-926-length-13192-cov-2.99224_pt1 | contig 13192 bp, 9 predicted proteins | sample MGYA00153383_OBIO01 | MGnify analysis MGYA00153383 | reverse complement strand
GATCATATGTTCGTGTGCGATTATAAAAACGGCAAATGGCGCAATCCACGTGTCGTGCCTTATTCTAAAATATCTTTTGCTCCTTCGTTAGCCGCTTTGCATTACGGTCAATCTTTTTTTGAAGGCATGAAAGCGACTAAATTGCAAGACGGAACGCCCGTTTTGTTGCGTACAGAAATGCACTCTAAACGTATTAATGCATCGGCGCACAGAATGAGTATGCCCGAATTTCCGAAAGATTTATTTCAGGAAGCATTGCATACTTTAGTGGGTTTAGATGCCGATTGGATTCCAACAAAACCTGGTGACGCGTTGTATATCCGTCCGTTTATGTTTGCCACAGATGAGTATGTTGGTGTTCGCCCATCGAATACCTATAAATTTATTATTTTTACAAATCCTGTGAGTTTATACTATAACAAACCTATTAGACTTTGGGCAGAAGAAAAATATTCTCGCGCAGCAAATGGTGGAACAGGCGAAGCTAAATGCGCGGGCAATTATGGCGGTGCGTATTACCCAACGGCATTAGCACAAAAAAACGGTTACGACCAAGTGATGTGGCTCGATCCGAATGAACATAAGTACGTTCAAGAAGTGGGTACAATGAATTTAATGTTCGTGATTGATGGAAAGATTGTTACGCCAAATCTGGATGGTTCAATTTTGCACGGCATTACACGCGATTCACTCATTCAAGTTTTTAAAAAACAAGGTTACACCGTTGAAGAACGTCCGATTAGCGTAGATGAAATTTTTGAAGCGCACAAAAAAGGTACATTGCAAGAAGCATTTGGCTGTGGAACGGCGGCTGTTATTACGCCCGTTCAAAGCATTACTTACAGAAATTCTGAAATTACGATTCCTATCGTGAAAAATGGAATCAGCGAAAGTGCAAAAAAATTCATTAATGATTTACGCAACGGAAACGTTGAAGATACGTTTGGTTGGTTAGAGCCAGTAAAGTGATGGAACTCGTTTAATTTTTTTTTTTAACTAAACCTCGTAAGTTTTTAAAAACTTACGAGGTTTAACTAAGAACTTGTTCTAATTGTCAATCATTCATATTTCGGATTTATTTTCCAAAAAAAAAACTCAGCACAAGTGGCAATCCAAACGCCAACAAAACTTCCTGCAATCACATCTTGAGGAAAATGTGCGCACAAATACATTCTCGACACACCCACGCTACAAGCGATAAAAAGACAGCACATTCCGAATAAAATATTTCGCGGTTGCGTAAATGCGAGCGAACTCCATATAGCAAAGGCACTCGTCGCATGCCCCGACGGAAAACTATTCGCGCCTTTAAGTATCGGATAATTTTTTACCCAATGAAACGCCGTCATCAGATGCGATTGATCGAGAATGGTTCCTGGTCGGATATGATGAAATACATTTTTTAGAATAAGCGAGACCAAAAGCGTAATACAGCCTACAACAGCAATTTTAAGCGTTTCAATTTTTTTTTTCTGAATAAAAAACAGCGCGCCAAAAAATAAGTACGGATAAATATCGCCTAACTCAGTTATCCATCGGAAATAAAAATTTAAAATATCGTCGCGATGCGCGTCAAAATAAAATAATGGTTCAAACTGATTGAGATTGATAGTGAAAGCGGTTGCCCAAACTAAAGTAACGCCATAAACTAAATAATAAAATTGTTGCGCTCTAAAAAATGAAAGCATTGAAAGAGTTGAGAGTTGAGAGTTTAAAGTTAAGAATAAAAAATTTATCCATTCTGAACTTGTGCTATTTTTTTAGAACGGAAACTTTTTAAAAATTCGCCTAACTTTTTAAACGTTGCGATTGATACAGACATTTTGTAATCATTCAAGGCGCGCCAAGTTAAAACCACCGCAAAAGGCAGCATGATAAAAACAGGAATGAATGCCGCTTGAAAGGCGCTGAGCGTATCGTTTTCTTTTAAATTCTTACAATATATGAGGGATACCATGAAAATCATAAAAAAAACTATGGAAATCAGAAACGGATAACCGAAGCCACCTTTCTGAATAATTGCACCCATCGGTGCGCCGATAAATAAAAAAACCATACAGATGACGGCTAAACTGTATTTCAAATACAACTCGTACAAAAATTTATTTCTTGCCGATTCAATAATATTTGTACTACTAAGTGTTGATTCCGAAAGTGATTGTATAGAATGCGCCTTCGCACCTGCATTACTGAAAAGCCGCGTCTTATCAGCAAGGGGTAAACTGTCTAAATAAGTGTAAAAATTATTTTTGAGTTGCTTATTTACGAATATACTTGAGTCAACAACTTTGGCTGGAAGAGGAATTTTATTATTTTTAACTTGTGCTATCTTGTCATTCAATTTATTACTGAAGGGCGTTTCTATCAAATTATTTGCACTGCGCAAGCGAATAGAATCGAATTTATGAGCATCAATATTATTTACTTTGCCATCGTTTATCGGGATTGGTTTTTGTATGAATCTTGTAGGCACGGTTGCATCAACTTTATCTTTTGAAATTCCCTTCCCAGAATAGGAATTACCTAAATCAGTTTGCGGCATTGTTTTTTTAATTATAGCAATCGCGTTACCAACATCTTTTGCAAAATCGGCGACATAAGATTTTTTTTTCCGCTTCAAAGAATCGTTATATTCCAAAATTTGGTGCACGGTCTGGGTTTTTTGGTTTCGTTTGAATAAATCCTCGTCCGTTTTTTGGCGTTCAAATTGCGTGAGATCAAAAAGTTTTTGCCACGTTTTAAATTTTATGCGTGTGAACGGATAATGATCGCCACTCGAAGGCGTATTTTGTGATTCTTGGAATTGCGTACCGTCGTTCAAATTCATCACAATAAATTGTTTATCGTCTGTCGTAAACATTTCGCCTTGTTTCGCATACGTTTGATTAAACAACGCGGTGTTCTTATCCTTGTTTCCATAAATAAAAATATCTCGCAAGTGCCGACTTTCGCTGTCTTTATGTTTAATGAGCAATGTATATTCCGCAAATTCGTCGTTAAAAACATTTTCTTGCACTGTCAGCGCGGGTTTACTGCGTCGAATATCGTAAAAGCGGGAGTAAAATTTTAAATTCGCCCAAGGAATAACTTTATCGGAAGTAAAAGCTGAAAGGATTGAAATGCCAGCGATGATAATAAACAATGGTACACAAACGCGCAACAGGCCTACGCCCGACGATTTAAAACTCGATAGCTCAAACCTTTCGGCTAAATTACCGAGCACCATAACGGAGGAAATTAAAACACCAATCGGCAAAGCGAGTGGCACCATCGTCATTGAAAGATAAAAAATGAGTTCAATCAATTCAAAAATAGAAAGCCCTTTACCCATTATTTCATCTATCCAGAGCCACATAAATTGCAAAACTAAAACAAACAAGCCCACGCCAAAAGCCACCAAAAAAGGCGGTATAAAAGAGCGAATCAAAAATTTGTCTAAAATTTTCATATTTTGTAGTGCACAAAAGTAAATTAGAATTTACACAATTAAAGCTTTTTTTGAATCGTGATTATGAAAATTCTTTAATTCTATAAATTTTACGGAACTTTGCGCGTATTATTAAATTTTAATTACGAACAATTGGCTCTTAGCTCGTGGCTTTTAAATCAAAGCATGCATAATAATAACGCTTTATCTGACACAAACGTTGTTCAACAAACGAAGCGATGGATAGATATTTTTGTTTTGGGTTTAAAACTTTGTCCGTTTGCGCCGCCAGTAATTAAAAACAATACGGCACATTATGCTATATTCAGGGATGATAAACTGAGCGCATTTAAAGTTTTTTTAGGAAATGAATGTACGCGATTGATAAATGATAATTCAATTGAAACAACATTTATCATCACGCCCGAAAGTTTTCTTGACTATGATAAATATTTAAAGGTTTTAGATCGCGCTAACAATTGGCTTTTAAAATTAGATCCAGATGCACTTTTTCAGATTGCCTCTTTTCATCCTGATTATCAATTTGCAAATACAAATTATAATGATAACGAAAATTTTACGAATCGTTCACCATTCCCAATTTTTCATCTATTGAGAGAAGGCTCAATTACAAAAGCAGTGGATTCTAATATAATGAAAGAAAACATTGGCGAAAAAAATGCTGCCATGATGAAAAAAATGGATTACAACTTAATTCTAAAATTACAAAATGACATTAAACGATAGAATAAACGCGCTTGTCCAACTTGGCGCATATTTACGCAATCCTGACGAAGCCTTAGAAACAGTGATGTATCGCGCAGAAGCAGAAAACGGTTGGTTTACAATTGCAAATCAGCAGCAGGCGATAAACGAAATTGCGCAACAATTTTTAGACGAAAATAAACTGCGTGATTGGCTAAAAGGTTATACTATTTTAGATGTGCCACCACCAAAAATTATTGCGCTCATTTTGGCAGGCAATATTCCATTAGTTGGTTTTCATGATGTGCTATGTGTTTTTTTGTGTGGTTATAAAGCGCGCATTAAACTTTCTGAGAAAGATTCTGCGCTACTACCGTTCTTACTTTTAAAACTGATTGAACTTGATGCGCACACAAAAACGTATTTTGAAGTTTCGGAAGGTCCTATACGCGAGATTGACGCCATCATTGCAACAGGCAGTAACAATTCTTCGCGTTACTTCGAGGCGTATTTTAGTAAATATCCAAACATCATTCGACGCAACCGAACGGCAGTTGCTGTTTTAAATGGTGCAGAAAGCACAGAAGATTTAGCGCATCTACGCGATGATGTGACAAATTATTTTGGTCTGGGTTGTCGAAACGTTTCACACATTATGGTGCCGAACGGTTACGATTTTACGCATTTGCTCGATATTTTTCATGAAGAAAAAAAACTCGTTGACCACAATAAATTTAAAAATAATTTTGATTACGCCTCGTCAATCATGCTGCTCAATTTAGTGCCGCATCTTGTTACTGCTTCCGCTTTGTTAACAGAAAACGTGGCGCTGACCTCACCGATTGCCGTATTGCATTATTCTTTTTATAATAATTTAGACGAAGTGAACGCTTCGCTTGAAGAAAAAAAAGAAAGCATACAATTGGTTGTCTCCAATGAAAAATTATCGTTTTCACCGACTTTAAAATTTGGCGAAGCGCAATCGCCACGATTGAATGATTACGCCGATGGTGTGGATACGATGGCGTTTTTGACGGCACTGTTTAAACCGTCCGTAATTTCTTAAACTATGTACGTCATTATGTCGTAAATTTGCACTTCAAAATTTATTAATGACACACACTGCTGCAAAGCGCGATATACGTTCGTTCAATTCGGAAGAAATAAATAATATTATAGAGAGTTTGGGTGAAAAGAAATTTCGCGCAAAACAAATTTACGATTGGATTTGGACGCAAGGCGTAACGTCGTTCGATGCAATGACAAATTTATCGGTGCTGCTGCGCGAAAAACTTAAAGAGTCTTATTACTTCAATACGCTTACCTTAGATAAAAGTCAACTCAGCGACGACGGCACGTATAAAGTGCGCTACCGTTTGCACGACGGACATTTGATTGAAACTGTAATGATTCCTGTGGCGAGTGATAAACGTTTTACGGTCTGTGTGTCCACGCAAGTTGGTTGCAGTTTGACTTGTAAATTTTGTGCTACTGGACAAATGGGTCGCATTCGAAATTTAGATGCCTCCGAAATTTACGACCAAGTTGTGTTGATGAATCGCTTTACACAGCAAAATTACGAACACCCTGTTACGAATGTGGTTTATATGGGAATGGGTGAACCGCTTTTGACCTATAAAAATATGATGGAAAGCGTGGAACGCATCACTACAGGTTTGACGTTTTCGCCGAAACGCATTACGGTTTCGAGCGCAGGCATCGCTAAAATGATTCGCAAGCTCGCCGATGACAATGTAAAATTTAATCTCGCCATTTCTTTGCACGCCGCCGACGATGAAAAACGTAACGAAATTATGCCGATTAACGAGCAAAATAATTTGGAAGTTTTAATGGATGCGCTGAGTTATTTTTATGAAACAACAAAAAACAGAATCACTTACGAATACATAGCCTTTAAAAACTTTAATGATTCTATCGCCGACGCCTATCAACTCATAGCACTGTGTAAAAAATTTCCTGTCCGCGTAAATATTATTGAATACAACACCGTTGACGGCGTAAGTTTTACAAAAAGCGAAGACGATACGATCAATCAGTTTGCACAAATTTTGAGACAAAATGGTGTCATGGTTACTGTGCGTCAATCGCGTGGAAAAGATATTGATGCCGCGTGCGGGCAATTGGCGAATAAGTAAGGGGTGTTTACATTTTTTAAAATTTATAAAATTCCTCATTTTTTTGCAAAGTAGAATTACTTTACTTAAATCTAAAAAATTTTATCTAAATGTATTACCGTGAGTAGTTTCATTGAATCCATTCAAACTTTTAAAAAAAAGATGGTCGCGTATCTACTGCCTGGTTATTTGGTTCTTACGCGAGAGGGGAAGAAAAATTAAGTAGTGATGTGGATATTATAGTCGAGTTGAACACTGCGAAAAAATATTCAATGTTCGACTTACTTGATATTGCGTTTATTTTGGAAAATAAAATTAAAATAAAAGTTGACTTAGTTGAAAAAGGATATTTAAAAGATTTTGCTTTAGAATCTGCAAGTAAAGACCTAATTAAAATTTATGGATAATCCAACCTCTAAAAACAGAGTTGAACATATTTTGGAAGCTATAAAATTGGTAAGAGAATTTGTTTAAATGCAAGATAAAATAAACTAATCGCTTAATTTATCCTACATCTAAACATATTAGCCACTTCAACCAAAATCAGAAAATCTTTTTAATAGTTTGTACCTTTGCACACTCTAAAAAAAGTTTATGTACACAAACAGCGAAGAACTTTTCAAAAAATCATCGGAATATATTCCAGGCGGTGTGAATTCACCTGTCCGAGCATTCAAACAAGTGGGGGGTTCGCCCGTGTTTATGCACGCTGCTAAAGGTGCTTACTTATTTGACGAAGATGGGAATAAATACATTGATTATATTTGTTCGTGGGGACCGATGATTCTCGGTCATCAACATCCGGATGTTGTGGCGGGTTTAAAAAAACAACTCAGAGTTGGCATTTCCTATGGTGCGCCAACAGTTGCAGAATACGAAATGGCAAAACTCATTTGCGAAAACGTACCAAATGTTGAATTGGTGCGATTTTGTAGTTCGGGTACCGAAGCGTGTATGTCGGCTATTCGCGTGGCGCGTGGATTTACGAAACGTGCTAAAATTTTAAAATTTAATGGTCATTATCACGGTCACGCCGATTCGTTTTTGAAAAAAGCAGGTTCAGGTGTAGCAACTTTGGGTATTCAGGTAGTTGATGGAGTGACCGAAGGCGTTTTGCGCGATACGCTCGTCGCTGAATATAATAATATTGAAAGTGTGCGCGAAATTGTTGAAGCGCATCATGCGGACTTAGCGTGTATTATTGTTGAGCCTGTTGCAGGAAACATGGGTTGTATTGTTCCGACGATAGAATTTTTGACTTATATCCGCGAAGTTTGCAATCAGTATGGAATAATTTTTATCGCCGATGAAGTAATGACAGGCTTTAGATTAAGTTTTGGCGGTGCACAACAAATGCTCGGATTTAATGCCGATATGGTAACGATGGGAAAAATTCTCGGTGGTGGTTTGCCTGTCGGTGCTTTTGGTGGGAAAAAAGAAATTATGGAGCGCGTTGCTCCGCTCGGCAATGTGTATCAAGCAGGAACTTTATCGGGTAATCCGTTGGCGATGACGGCAGGCAGCGTAACTTTAAAAACTTTACTCGCACATCCTGAAATTTACGATATTGTTAATAAAACGACAGCAGATTTAGCAAATGGTTTGCGAAAAGTTTTTTCGGAAGAAAATATACCACACACCGTTAATCAAATTGGATCAATGATAAGTGTTCATTTCGGCGAATTTGCCGTTGTTGATTTTCCAACTGCTGCCGCTTGCGATTTAGAACGCTTCAAACGTTATTTTCATTTCATGCTCAAGAATGGTGTGTATTTACCGCCGTCGCCGTTTGAGTCATGGTTTCTTTCGTACAAACATTCTAAAAAAGATATTGCGCGCACATTGGAGCTATCACACGCTTTCGCGAGACAAGAAACATCTTTTTATTGAACAGAGCCGAAATTAGATATTCAAAAATATCGAGATTAGGATTCTATCTATCAGTTGCTTTATCTTGTTCGGTCTTATTACTAAAAAAGTAGGATATGACCGTCAATAACAAAATTTACGGGGTGTTCGACTGCATTGTCCGGAATCTTATAGCCTGCAATATTCATAGTATGTTTCAATCTCTCACTTGTACTCGATAATAGAATGCTTCCAATCGGATAGTTTTTAACTACACTATCTAAGAGATCAAGAATTTGATTTTATTTCAAGACATAAGTCCTTTGAAAAGCTGGGATTCCAATACTCCAGAATTTATTCGGCTTGTAATTTTATCAAGTTTTCTGCTGTTGTAATTAATTCTGGCGTTCTTTTAGATTATTTTTTAGTATTTTAGAACTAATTTCTGGTGTTACGCAAAGATAATTAAAACACATAAAGTCGTTTAAACAAAAATATTGACTTGTACAAATATTAAATACCAAAACCTTAAACTAATCCTTATCAAAACATTAAATTTGCCCATTAATTTAACTAATTACTTTGTATGAAAAAATTTCTATTTCTTTGTTTTGTTTTTATAAATGTAAACACGTTCGGTTTATTAGCACAACGGACGATTACGGGCATGGTGAAAGATGCCGATTCTAAAGAAGCACTTATAGGTGCTTCTATTTTGGTGAAAGGAACAACTAATGGTGTAGTGACAGATGCTAACGGTCTATTTAGTTTGAGCAACGTACCAACCGATGCAAAAACGCTTGAGATTACTTTTGTCGGTTATTCTACGCTTACACTTGATTTAACTTCGAGCACAATATACGATATTGCGCTTTCAAGTGGAACAGAACTCGACAATGTTGTCGTTATTGGATCGAGAAACCAAACGCGGACAAAATTACAAACGGCTTCACCCGTTGATGTTATTCCTATAAAGGATGTTGTGAATAATATTGGGCAAGTAGATTTAAATCAAATTCTGACCTATGTAGCACCTTCCTTTCAATCAACGCGTCAAACTATTTCTGACGGTTCCGATCATATAGATCCTGCGCAACTGCGCGGATTAGGTCCTGATCAAGTTTTGGTTTTAGTAAACGGAAAACGCAGACACCAATATGCTTTGGTGAACGTTAACGGAACCGTTAATCGCGGAACAGTAGGTACAGATTTAAATGCTATTCCAGCTACTTGTATTGAACGCATAGAAATTCTGCGCGATGGTGCAGCAGCACAATACGGTTCGGATGCAATTGCTGGGGTGATAAATATTGTTTTAAAACGCAGTTTAGGACTTACAGGAAACGTAAGTGGCGGTGCGAACGTAACGAGTTATCAGAAATATTACGCGATTAATCGCGTCAATCCCAGCGCGTCGCCTTCATCAACCAATGATTACACCAATGTAACAGACGGTCAGACGTATCAAGCAGGATTAAATTATGGCATCGCAATTGGTTCTAAAGGCTATTTAAATGTTACGGGTGAATATACTTATCGCGATCAAAGTAATAGAACAGGCGTATTTACTGGTCAAGTTTGGCCCAGCGTTGGTGGGGTTGATAAAAGTGATTCCATAAACACTTCAAAAGGTTTAACGCGTGAAACTTTCGATATGCGCGTAGGTAACTCAAAAGTGAGAGGTGGTGGCATCATGTACAATTTATCTATTCCGTTCAGCACCGATTTTGAGTTTTATTCATTTGGTGGATTTAATAATAAAAAGGGAGAATCTGCTGGTGTGTATCGCTATCCAAATGCGATTTCTGGAGCGGTTCGCACAAAAGTATTGGCACAATATCCGAATGGTTTTTTACCTTTAATTAATACAGACGACTTAGATTTAAGTGGTGTCATTGGTATTCGCGGAAAAATAAGTGATTGGTTCGTTGATTTTAGCCAGAACTTCGGACAAAATACTTTCGATTTCAACATCACTAATTCAGCTAATTATTCAGCCATTGCCGACACTACGGGTAAATTTTCTTCATTCCAAACACAATTCGACGCTGGCGGAATGAAATTTTCGCAATACACGACAAATCTGGATGTAAGTAAAAAGCACGATATTCTTGAAGGATTAAATACAGCCTTTGGTGCAGAATATCGCATTGATGGCTACGATGTGCGCGCAGGCGAAGAGGCGAGTTATTCTAACTATAATTTAAAATCGGGTGTTGCGGCAGGTTCGCAAGTATATGCAGGTTTTTTACCGCAAAATGCCATTTCTAAAACCCGTAGTAGCTTCGCTATTTACAGCGATAACGAATTAGATATAACAAAAAAATGGTTGCTCGCAGGTGCTTTGCGGTTTGAAAACTATTCCGATTTTGGTTCAACGCTGAATTGGAAATTGGCTACGCGGTACAGTTTGAATAATTGGCTTTCTGTTCGTGCTTCAGCGAGTACAGGTTTTAGAGCACCTTCACAACAACAAAAATATTTTGCTAAAACAAGCACTTTATTTATTGGAAGTAGTTCAACACCGACAGAAGTGGGAACGCTCACTAATGATTCTAAAGCAGCGCAAATTTTAGGAATTCCACAGTTAAAACAAGAAACATCTTTCAGCATTGCAGGTGGAATTACGGCGAGACCAACTAATAATTTAGAAATTACGCTCGATGCTTACCGTGTTAAAGTAAACGATAGAATAATTTTGACGAACAATTTTAGCTCATCGTTCTTCACAGACCCAACAGTGAAAGATCAACTTTTACAATCGGGTGCACAAGTCGTCAATTTTTTTACAAATGCCATTAATACCATTGCAAGCGGTGTTGAAGGGGTAATTAATTATGATACTAAGCTCGGTGAAGGGAAATTACGCGCAACGCTTTCTGGTAGCTTTATAAATAATGAAGTCGAAAAAGATGCTAACGGTACTGCGATTATTAAAGGCTCCGATATTTTAACAAAAAATAATCAACTCCCCTATTATTTTAACCGCGAAGACCAAAGTAGATTAGAAGTGGCATTGCCGAAAGACAAAGTGAGTTTTATGCTAAATTACAATATTAATAAACTTAATTTCATGGTTCGCGCTACCCGTTTTGGTGCTGTCACATACTTAGATTCATATTACAGCGCTAGTACCAATTTATATGGCGACCCAACTGACCCGAAAAACTGGGCAAAGAATGCGTTTAATAACAATACCGTTGAAACTTTAGACCAAGTATTTTCGCCTAAAATTGTAACCGACTTAACTGTTAGTTATAAGTTTGTGAAAGCGTTTACACTTGCAGTTGGTGCTAATAACATTTTTGATGTCTATCAAGATGTTAACGCTAATAGCACAAACATGAGCGCGGGTAGATTTATTTATTCGCGCCGGGTTCAACAAATGGGTTTTAATGGGCGTTATGTTTTTGCGCGTTTAGCATTTAATTTTAAGTAGAAAGAATTTAAACCTACATTTGTGGCTGTCTAAAACATTTAGTTTTGGGCAGCCATTTTTATTTTTAAAAAAGATGCTTCAACAACTCAAGTATGCCGAGTACAAACCGCAACTCTTAAAACTACCCGTTTTTTTTATTTTAGAAGATGTAAATAGCTATGATAACGTCGGATTAATTTTTAGAAGTAGTGATGCCTTTGGTATTAGTAAATTAATTTTAACGGGCTCCACTCCTACTCCACCACATAAGTTGATTGGTCGTTATTCTGGCGGTTGCGACAAACACATTGCGTTTGAATATTTCGAGAAAAGCAGCGAAGTCATAGAATTTCTAAAAAAAGAAGGTTATTTTATCGCTGCGCTTGAAATTACGAATAAAAGCAGCAATATTCGAGTAAAAAATTTTAGAATTATTCCTAAATTAGCTATAATTGTAGGCTCTGAGCGCGTTGGCATAAAACAAGAAACGCTCAATGCCTGCCATGAATCAATTCATATTGAATCTTTAGGTTTTGGTTTATCTATCAATGTTGCCATCGCTGCGAGTATTTGTATGTTTGAAATTTCGGAACAACACAAATAGTTGACAATTGATAGTTGTTGGTTGATAGATTACGATTGAACCTGCGACTATCAACCAACAACTATCAACTGTCAACTAAACTAAAAGCTATGTTTCTAAAAAAATATTTAATTGTGGGATTTTTTTCTTGGCTAAATTTTTTCATTCCAAACCATGCGAGTGCACAACCGAAAATTTCCACTGACTTATCAACTAATAATTGGAAATTTAAAACAGGCGATAATAAAATTTGGTCAGTAGCTGCTTTTGATGATGCCGCGTGGCAAGATATAAAAGTCGCCAATTATTGGGAATCGCAACTCGGTGCAGAGTTCGATGGCATTGCTTGGTATAGAACGTCGGTTAATATTCCTAAATCGTGGAGACGTGTTATAAAAAGATCCGATTCGTTGACCTTAAAATTAGGTAAAATTGATGATGCAGATGAAGCTTTTTTTAATGGTATTCTCATTGGCGCAACAGGGAAATTTCCACCAGAAAGTATTACTGCTTATGATGAAGAACGGACTTACTTTATTCCTGAAAATTTAATTAAATATGATTTGCCAAATACTATTGCTGTTCGAGTGGCTGATTGGGGTGGAAACGGTGGAATGTACGCCGGTGAATACACGATTGCACCCTCAAATTGGTGCAACAAAACAAAAATTGAATTAGTTTGCAATTCAAACAACTACAGTTTTGCAAAAGATTCAGCCGTTCAATGGTCAGTCAATATAAAAAATAACAGCCGAGACGACATTGCAGGCGTTCTTACGCTTGAAGTGACTACTTACGCTGGCGCATTAGTTGCTACTCAAACAAAAAACGTACAAGTTTTATCTAAAAAAGATTTTAAACTCAATGGACTCAACTTTGGTATTTTACCACCAGATTTCTATCACATAACAGTAAAATTAAAAGACTCGGATGGATTAGAAGCTAAAAATAAATCTGGTTTCGCTGTCGCACCCGATTCACTTCAAAACATAGAGCATACTCCTTCGGATTTTCAAAACTTTTGGCAACAAGCGCGAAGTGAGTTAGATTCTGTTGCACCAGAATATAAATTATCA
>ENA-OBIO01000925-OBIO01000925.1-metagenomes-genome-assembly--contig:-NODE-925-length-13201-cov-5.42515_pt1 | contig 13201 bp, 10 predicted proteins | sample MGYA00153383_OBIO01 | MGnify analysis MGYA00153383 | reverse complement strand
CGTCTGCCGGCCCGGGCCCGACGGGGGGAGCCCGTGATGCGACACCGCGATCCGGACCGAGCCACCCATCGGTCTACCTCGCGCCCCCGGGCGCGCACGGGGGGCGACCGGGGCACCGCCACGGCCGAGACCGCCGTGGTTCTGCCCGTCCTGCTGGTCGTCCTGGCGATGGGCGTCTGGGTCCTGGCCGCCGTCGGCGCTCAACTGCGCTGCACGGACGCGGCTGGTGTCGCTGCCAGAGCGGCCGCCCGCGGCGACGATGCGGCGGCGGTACGGCGGGCCGGGCTCGCGGTTGCTCCCGGGGGTGCCGAGCTGCAGGTCACGAACACCGCAGACACCGTCCAGGTCGTGGTCCGCGCCAAGGTCCGACCGTTCGGCGGGGCGCTCGCGGCGCTGCCCGCACTCGAGGTGTCCGGTCGGGCCGTGGCCGCCCGTGAGGACCGGGTGGGCGCGTGATCCGGCCGGACGCGTGCGCCCACCAGCGGTTGGCCGCTCACTTGGCCGGCCACATCGCGGCGGCCGGCCACATCGGGCCGGCCGGCCACCTTGGCCGGAGCCGGGCGCACCCGGCGACCCGCGACGCCGGTGATGCCGGTGCGGCCTCGGTGCTCGTGCTCGCCTTGGCCAGCGTGCTGGCACTGATCGCGTGCGTCCTGGTCGCCCTCGCCGTGGCCGGTACCAGTCGGCATCGTGCCGCGGTGGCCGCCGATCTCGGCGCGCTTGCCGCAGCCGGTCGCGCCCTGCAGGGTCCGGCCGCCGCCTGCGCACTGGCCGACCAGATCGTGCGCGCACAGGGCGGTCAGCTCACCGGCTGCTGGGTGGATGGCGAGATCTCCGAGATCGAGGTGAGCGTCCGACCAGGCGGCACCGTCGGGATGCTGGGCGCTGCGCGGGGCCGTGCCCGCGCAGGACCGGCGGGGGCGCTGCGCCCGCCTGGTCGGTGATGACTACAGCAGGCTGTCCACCCGGTGCACAGCACCGCACGGGACATCCAGCGCGGCGTGGTGCTGACGGACGGCGTCCTCGTCGGGGGCGTCCAGAAGGCAGTAGACCTTGCCCTCCGCGTTGTGGAAGAGCTCGATCTGGCGCACTCCGAACTCATCGACGGCACCGTCGCGGGCGCCCTGGCCAATCTGCTCAACTGCCTCGGCGGGCAGCTTCAAGTCGTCGTGGAAGTCCATGAACCGTGGCATGTGCCAGCCTCCCGCATCAGCGTTTGGCGGCCAACTGTTCACCTGCAGGACGAGGATGTCCAGGCCGGCCCACTGCCTCAGGGCACGGACAACGCCGCTCGGCCCTAGGAGCGCCGCTGCCCGCCGTCGTCCCGGACCACGGCCGGTCGCTCGCCGCCGGCCAGCTCTTCGCGCAGCCGGGTGTTCTCCTGCTCCAGGCTGTCGGCCTGTCCACGTACATTTTTGACCTCGCGCTTGCGCGTGACGGTCTTCTGCCGCTTGCGCGCGCCGCCGCCGAGCATCAGCGACAGCCCGAGCATGCCGATCACCCCGACGACCACTCCGGCCAGGAAGAGCCCGCCGACAGAGACGTTGGACAGCGACACGCCAAAGATGCTCGCGTCAGGGGCGGGCGTGCTGTTGGTAAAGATGGTGCCGAGCGTGACGAGGGCTGCGACGACGAGCAGGACAGCGCCGAGGACGATCACAGGGAGCTCCGGATTCTGGAAGGGTCTGGAAGGGTGGACCGGGGTTGGGCCGCGTTCCTACCCACCCAGGCCGCTGCTCAGCACCGCATCGAGCAGCCGGACCGCCCCGGCCTTGTCCAGCGGCTCATTGCCGTTGCCACATTTGGGCGACTGCACGCAGGACGGGCAACCGCTGCTGCACTCGCACGCGGCTATCGCGTCCCGCGTCGCGCGCAGCCAGGCCGCCCCGCGGTCGTACCCGCGCTCGGCGAAACCCGCACCGCCCGGGTGACCGTCGTAGACAAAGACGGTGCAGGCACCGGTGTCCTCGTGAAGGGCCGTCGAGACACCGCCGATGTCCCAGCGGTCGCACGTCGCAAAGAGCGGGAGCAGCCCGATCGCGGCGTGCTCTGCGGCGTGCGCCGCGCCCGGCACATCGCCCCAGCTGAGCCCGGCGCTGTCCAGCAGCTGCGCGGACACCGTGTACATGACCGCGCGGGTCCGCAGCTGGCGGGCAGGCAGGTCCAGCGGCTCCTCACCGAGCACCTCGCCGGTGATCGTCCGTTTTCGCAGGAAGGACACCACCTGGTTGGTCACGTCGACGGTGACCAGGGCGAGCCGCACGCCGTCGTGCTGCTGGCCGCGGAGCTCCTGCACCACCCGGATGTCGGTGACATCCCGGGCCGTGGTCGAGAAGTCCGGCTCGTCCCTCCTCACCAGGGCGACGGACTCCTCGAGGTCGAGCTGTTCCACGACGTAGGTCTCGCCTTGATGCAGGTAGACCGCACCGGTGTGCGCCTGGGTGTGCGCGGAGGAGGCACCGACCGTCCCCAGCAGCCGGCCGGTGCCGGTCTCGACCAGCCGGACCGGCGGTCCGCCACCACCGCGCAGGTCGGCGTCGGGTCGCTCGCGTGAGGTCCAGAACCAGCCGGCCGGCCGGGCCCGGAGCAACCCGCGGCGGACCAGGTCGGCGAGCAGCAGCCGCACCTGCAGCTGGCCGGCCGGCGAGGGGTCGCCGAACAGCGGCAGGTCAGCCTCGGTCAGCGGCAGTTCGGCGGCAGCGCAGCACAGGTGCGGTGCAAGGACATACGGGTTGGTCGGGTCCAGCACGGTGGCCTCGACCGGCCGGCCGAAAAGTGCCTCGGGATGGTGTACGAGGTAGGTGTCGAGCGGGTCGTCGCGGGCGACGAACACCGCGAGCGCCCCCTGCCCCGCGCGCCCGGCGCGGCCGGCCTGCTGCCATACCGACGCGACCGTGCCCGGCCAGCCGGTGAGCACGACGGCATCGAGTCCGGCGACGTCGACCCCCAGCTCGAGCGCGTTGGTGGCGGCGACACCGAGCAGGTCGCCGCTCTGCAGGCGCCGCTCGAGCTCGCGGCGCTCCTCCGGCAGGTAGCCCGCCCGATAGGCCGCGATCCGCCGCCCGAGCTCCGGCGCGGCCTCCACCACCGCCCGGCGGGCCGACAGCGCGACGGCCTCGGCCCCCCGACGCGAGCGGACGAAAGCCAGGGTCCGGGCACCTTCCACCACCAGGTCGGCCAGCAGCTCGCCGGTCTCGGCCGTGGCGGAGCGGCGTACCGGCGCGCCGTGCTCCCCGCCGTAGGACGGCATCAGCGGTGGCTCCCACAGCGCGAACTCCGTCGTGCCACGTGGTGACGCATCTGTCCGGACCGCGAAGACGTCGAGCCCGGTGAGTCGCGACGCCGACGCCGACGGGTCCGCGGAGGTCGCCGAGGCGAGCACGAACACCGGGTCGGCGCCGTAGCGCGCGCACACCCGGCGAAGCCGGCGCAGGACCTGAGCGACATGCGACCCGAAGACCCCGCGGTAGGTGTGGCACTCGTCGACGACCACGTACCGAAGGCCGCGCAGGAACCGGGCGAAGGCACTGTGCCGCGGCAGCATCCCGCGGTGCAACATGTCCGGGTTCGTGAGGACGAGGGAGGCGTGCCTGCGGACCCAGTCCCGCTCCTCGCGAGGGGTGTCGCCGTCGTACGTCGACGCCCGTACGGCCATCAGCGTGAGGGCGCGTATGGAGCGCAGCTGGTCGGTCGCAAGCGCCTTGGTCGGCGCGAGGTACAGGGCGGTGGCGCGGTCGTCGAGCAGGAGCGAGGACAGCACCGGCAGCAGGTATGCCAGCGACTTCCCGGATGCCGTCCCGGTCGACACCACGACCGACGTACCGCCCCAGGCGAGATCGGCCGCGACCGCCTGATGCTCCCAGGGTGCCGGGATGCCGGCGAGCGAGAGCCGGTCGACGAGCAGCGGCGGCACCCACACCGGCCAGTCGGCCCGCCGACCGTCCCGGGCGGGGACGTGCTCGACGTGGGTGACGCGCTGCGCCCTGCTGGGGTCGCGCAGCAACCGCGTCAGCAGCGAGCCCGCGGCTGAGCTCGCCGTACCGGTGCCGGTCATCGGCTACCAGTGTCCCAGACCTCCCGCAACCCGCCCGTGCGCCCGGTGCGGTTTGATCTGATCGCGCCGGGCACGGCGCAGCGGCCCCGCGACGGGGCTGACGTCACGCGCACCTGGAGGAGATCCCGTGGACCTGTCCCTGTCGACCCGCTCGGAAGAAGGCCCCGGGGGCCCCCGCACGGTCGTCGTGGTGGGCGGCGAGATCGACGTCTATACGGCGCCCAAGCTTCGTGAGCAGCTGATCGACCTCGTCAGCAACGGCCAGTACCACCTGATTGTCGACATGGAGGGCGTCGAGTTCCTGGACTCGACCGGCCTCGGGGTGCTGGTCGGCGGACTCAAGCGCGTACGGGCCCACGAGGGGTCGCTGCACCTGGTCTGCACGCAGGAGCGCATCCTGAAGATCTTCCGGATCACCGGCCTGACGAAGGTTTTCCCGATCTACTCCTCGGTCGACGAGGCCGTCGCGGCCACGGACTAGGAGGCAGCGCCGCTATGGCCGTGGTCGAGCTGCTGCTCCCCGCGTTGCCCGCGCATGTCCGCACCGCCCGCCTGGTGTGCGTCGCCGTGGCCCGCCGGGCCGGGCTGAGCGACGCACTGGTCGACGAGCTGAGGCTCGCCGTGGGAGAGGCGTGCGCCCGTGCGGTCGGCCTGCACGCCCGGCACGCGCCCGACGTGCGGGTCGCCGTGACCATCACCGATGATCTTCGCGGGCTCACCGTGGCCGTCCGGGACCGCGGACCGGCGGCCGGACCGGCGGTTGACGACATGACCGGGGGGCTGCTCGACGACGGCCCGCTGCAGGATGAGGACGTCGATCCCGACGTGTCGCTGGCCCTGCTCGGCGACCTCGTCGGCGAGGTCGAGGTCAGCCCCGGTGGTGCCTCCGGCACTGCCAGCTCCGGCGGTGCCTCCGGCACTGCCAGCTCCGGCGGTGCCTCCGGCACGACGGTCACGATGCGCTGGCCGCTCGCAGCGCGGCTCGGGGCCGCGGCCACTTCGCCGTAACGGCTCCGCGGCGCGGCGGCCCTGTTGCGGGTGTGTCGCTCGCCGCGAGTGACCGGGGCCGACCGCGGCCCGGCTATGCTCCGGGCCGCTCCCCCTGCAGGGGGGCGGCCGGTGGCGTGGGTGCCTCCGGCCGGCCGGTCGCGGACGCGGACCGGTCCTGCTCGCCAAACCAGGAGGACGCATTGTCCGCGCTCGAGTTTGTCGCGGCCGGGAGCAGCGCCTCCGTCACCAGTGGTGACAAGGGGCTCGTCGTCGGGATCCTCGTGATCTCGCTCGTCGCTCTCGGCTTCGCCGGCCTGTTCGCCCGTGAGGTCCTGGCCGAGAGCCAGGGCACCCCGAAGATGATCGAGATCGCCAAGGCGGTACAGGAAGGGGCGGCGGCGTACCTGCGCCGGCAGTTCTCGACGCTGGCGGTCTTCGCTGCGCTGGTCTTCCTGCTGCTGTTCCTGCTGCCCGCCGACACTGCCGGCGTACGCATCGCGCGCTCGGTGTTCTTCCTGGTCGGGGCCGGCTTCTCGGCGCTGGTGGGCTTCATCGGCATGACGCTGGCCACCCGCACCAACCTGCGGGTCGCCAATGCCGCCAACACGACAGGCACCAAGCGGGCGCTGCGCATCGCCTTTCGCGCGGGCGGCGTCGTCGGGATGTTCACCGTCGGGCTGGGCCTGCTCGGAGCGTCCGTGGTGCTGCTCGGCTTCAACCAGAACGCGCCGAACGTGCTCGAGGGGTTCGCGTTCGGTGCGGCGCTGCTCGCGATGTTCATGCGTGTCGGCGGCGGCATCTTCACCAAGGCCGCCGATGTCGGCGCCGACCTGGTCGGCAAGGTCGAGCAGGGCATCCCCGAGGACGACCCCCGCAACGCCGCGACGATCGCCGACAACGTGGGCGACAACGTCGGCGACTGCGCCGGGATGGCGGCCGACCTGTTCGAGTCCTACGCCGTGACGCTGGTCGCCGCGCTGATCCTCGGCCAGGCCGCCTTCGGCTCCAAGGGCCTGGTCTTCCCGCTGATCGTGCCCGCGATCGGCGTACTCACCGCGCTCGTCGGCATCTACGCCACCAGCCCCCGCGATACCGACCGCACCGGCATGAACGCGATCAACCGCGGCTTCTTCCTGTCCGCCGTCGTGTCCGGGGTGCTCGTGGCGTTGGCTGCCTTCACCTACCTACCCGGCTCGTTCGCCGACTTCAGCAACGGTGACGAGGGCGTCCGCGCCATCAACGGCGATCCCCGCATCTTCGCGCTCGGCGCCGTGGTCATCGGCATCGTGCTTGCGGCAGCCATCCAGGTGCTCACCGGCTACTTCACCGAGACCAGTCGCAAGCCCGTCCGTGAGATCGGCAAGAGCTCGCTGACCGGGGCCGCAACCGTCGTGCTTGCCGGGATCTCGGTCGGCCTCGAGTCAGCCGTCTACAGCGCGCTGCTGATCGGTGGCGCTGTCTACGGCGCGTTCCTGCTCGGCGGCGGCTCGACCGTGCTCGCCCTGTTCGCCGTCGCGCTCGCCGGGACCGGGCTGCTGACCACGGTCGGGGTCATCGTGGCGATGGACACTTTCGGCCCGATCAGCGACAACGCCCAGGGCATCGCCGAGATGTCCGGCGAGGTCACCCCGGCGGGGGCGCAGATCCTCACCGAGCTCGATGCGGTCGGCAACACGACCAAGGCCATCACCAAGGGCATCGCGATCGCGACGGCCGTGCTGGCGGCGACCGCGCTGTTCGGCTCGTTCCGCGAGGCGGTGGTGGGCGAGCTCGGTCCCGACGGCGCGTTCTCGCTGTCGATCGAGAAGCCCAACCTGTTGTTCGGCCTGATCATCGGTGCCGCGGTCGTGTTCCTGTTCTCCGGCTTGGCGATCAGCGCGGTCTCGCGCGCCGCCGGTCGCGTGGTCTTCGAGGTGCGCGAGCAGTTCCGTACCAAGCCCGGGATCATGGACTACACCGAGAAGCCGGACTACGCGGCCGTCGTGGACATCTGCACCCGCGACTCGCTCCGAGAACTGGCCACCCCCGGTCTGCTCGCCGTACTCGCACCCCTTTCGGTCGGCTTCCTGCTGGGGTACGCGCCGCTCGGTGCCTTTCTGGCCGGCGCGATCGCGGCCGGCGTACTCATGGCGGTGTTCCTGTCCAACGCCGGCGGCGCGTGGGACAACGCGAAGAAGCTGGTCGAGGAGGGTGCCCACGGTGGGAAGGGCTCGCCGGCCCACGAGGCCACCATCATCGGCGACACCGTCGGCGACCCCTTCAAGGACACCGCCGGGCCCGCCCTCAACCCGCTGCTCAAGGTGATGAACCTGGTGGCCTTACTGATTGCTCCGAGCGTCGTGAAGTACGGCACGAACGGGGCTCAGGAGAACGTCGGACTGCGGCTGCTCATCGGGCTGCTTGCCGTAGCCGGCATCGTGGTGGCCGTCACGATCAGCAACCGCCGTACCGTCGCGGGCGCCGATGCCGAAGCCGGGGCGCCGGTCAAGGTCTGAGTCCCCGTCCGCCCTGACGGCCCGGTCCCCAGTGGGGGTCGGGCCGTCGCGGGCGCTCACCTCCCCCTTGAGTGTTCGTCCAAGGCGCACCCTCGAAGGGAGGTGCACTTTCCCAGGGGAGGGGGCCGATCGGTACGGTCTGCCCGTCCGGCGAAGGTTGGTCGAGCAGGGCTTCATGGCCGGCTGACCGGCGGCTCGCCTACTGTCCGGGAGCAGCAGGAGCAGCAGCGCCCTTCCTGTTGGCGACTGGTCGTGCACACTGCGCTACGCAACGCCCCGAGGTTGGAGACCTGTGACCGACATCGACACCGCCGCCCCGGCCGCCGCGAAGAAGGCGCCGGCCAAGCGCCCAGCCGCCGCGGCCGGCGGCCGGCGGCTGGTCATCGTCGAGTCGCCCGCAAAAGCGAAGAAGATCGCCAGCTTCCTCGGCGCGGGCTACGTCGTCGAGTCGAGCATCGGCCACATCCGCGACCTGCCGAGAAACGCCGCCGACGTACCGGCCAGCCACAAGGGCGAGGCGTGGGCCCGGCTGGGCGTGGACGTCGACCACGGCTTCAAGACGCTGTATGTCGTCAGCGCCGACAAGCGCCAGCAGGTCGCCAAGCTGAAGGCGCTGCTGAAGGACGCCGACGAGCTCTTCCTGGCGACGGACGAGGACCGCGAGGGCGAGGCCATCGCCTGGCACCTGCTGGAGACGCTCAAGCCCAAGGTTCCGGTACGCCGGATGGTGTTCCACGAGATCACCCCGCAGGCGATCCAGCACGCTGTCGACACCCCCCGCGAGCTCGACACCGCGCTGGTCGACGCCCAGGAGACCCGGCGGGTCCTGGACCGGTTGTACGGCTACGAGGTCAGTCCCGTGTTGTGGAAGAAGGTGATGCCAAAGCTGTCGGCGGGCCGCGTGCAGTCCGTCGCCACCCGGATCGTGGTCGAGCGCGAGCGCGCCCGGATGCGCTTCATCCAGGCCGGCTACTGGGACCTGGACGGCGTTTTCACCGCGCCCGAGCAGGCCGACCCGACGGCGCCGCGGACGCTGAACGCGACGCTGGTCGCGTTGGACGGCACGCGCCTGGCGACCGGCGCGAGCTTTGTGCAGGAGACCGGGGCGCTCAAGCCCGGCCTGGACGTCATCCTGCTCGACGAGGCCAGCGCGCGTGACCTGCAGGCCCGCCTGGCGGTCGCCGAGTTCGCCGTCCGGGCTGTCGACTCCCGGCCGTACACCCGCAAGCCGTACGCGCCGTTCATGACCAGCACGCTGCAGCAGGAGGCCGGCCGCAAGCTGCGCTATTCGGCGCAGCGCACGATGCAGACCGCTCAGCGGCTGTACGAGAACGGCCACATCACCTACATGCGTACCGACAGCAGCAACTTGTCGGAGACCGCCGTCAACGCCGCCCGTCAGCAGGCCCGCGAGCTGTACGGCCCGGAGTACGTACCGGATGCCCCGCGCCGCTACGCCAACAAGGTGAAGAACGCGCAGGAGGCGCACGAGGCCATCCGCCCGTCCGGCGACGTGTTCCGTACGCCGGGGGAGCTGGCCCGCGAGGTCTCCGGCGACGAGCTGCGGCTGTACGAGCTGATCTGGCAGCGCACCGTCGCCAGCCAGATGGCCGACGCCCGCGGCACCAGCTCGACGATCCGGCTGGGCGCCCGGACAGCCGACGGAACGGACGCGGAGTGGAGCGCCAGCGGGAAGGTCATCAGCTTTCCGGGCTTCCTGCGGGCGTACGTCGAGGGTAGCGACGACCCGGACGCCGAGCTCGAGACGGCCGAGCGGCGGCTGCCGCAGGTAGCGGTCGGCGACCGCCTCGGGGTCAGCAGCCTGGATGCGCAGGGCCACACCACAAACCCGCCGGCGCGTTACACCGAGGCCAGCCTGGTCAAGCGCCTGGAGGAGCTCGGCATCGGCCGGCCGAGCACGTTCGCGAGCATCATCACCACCGTGCAGGACCGCGGCTATGTGTGGAAGAAGGGCAGCGCGCTGGTCCCGACCTGGCTGGCGTTCGCCGTGGTGGGGCTGCTCGAGCGGCACTTCGGCCGGCTGGTCGACTACGACTTCACCGCCTCGCTCGAGGAGGACCTCGACGTCATCGCCGGCGGCGACGGCAACGGGGTGGACTGGCTGACCCGCTTCTACTTCGGCTCCGACACCGGCAAGGCGGGCGGCGTCGCCAGCCAGGGCGGGCTCAAGAAGCTGGTCGGGGGCAACCTCGACGAGATCGACGCGCGGGACGTCAACTCGATCGTGATCGGTCGGACCGATGACGGCGTCGAGGTGGTTGTTCGGGTCGGGCGGTACGGGCCGTACGTGCAGCTCGGCCGCGAGGAGGGGGCCGCGCGGGCGTCGCTGCCCGAGGACCTCGCGCCCGATGAGCTCACCGTCGCCCGCGCCGTCGAGCTCGCCAACGCCCCGAGCGGCGACCGGGTGCTCGGCCCCGACCCGACGACCGGCTATGACGTCATCGCCAAGGCCGGCCGCTACGGCCCGTACGTCAGCCTGGTGCTGCCGGCGGGGTCCGATGACAAGCCGCCGAGCGCCTCGCTGTTCGCCACGATGGACCTGGACAGTCTCACCCTGGAGCAGGCGCTCAAGCTGCTGACCCTGCCGAGGGTGCTCGGCGCCGACGACGGTGAGGAGATCACCGCGCAGAACGGTCGCTACGGCCCGTACGTCAGCAAGGGCAAGGAGTCCCGCAGCCTGGAGAGCGAGGAGGCGCTGTTCACCGTCTCGCTCGCCGAGGCACAGCACCTGCTGGCCCAGCCCAAGCAGTACGGCCGCCGCGCCGCCGCCCCCAAGGCGCCGCTGGCGATTCTGGGCAAGGACCCGGTGTCCGGCGGTGAGATGGTCGTCAAGGAGGGCCGCTTCGGGCCGTACGTCACCGACGGCGAGACCAACGCCAGCCTGCGCAAGGGCGACACCCCCGCCGGGCTCGAGGACGAGCGCGCATCCGAGCTGCTCGCCGAGCGCAGGGCCCGCGGCCCGGTCGTCAAGAAGTCCGCCCCGCGCAAGACGGCCGCTCCGAAGGCCGCGGCCAAAAAGGCCGCACCGCGCAGGACCGCTGCCCCGAAGAAAGCCGCCGCAAAGCAGGCGAAGCCCTCGGGCTGACCCGCCCGTACGCTGCTGGCGTGGCAACCGGGGTGTGGTGGCCCGGAGCGCTGCGGCACCGCGGCTTCCGGCGGCTGTACCTCGCCCTGGTTCTTTCGAGTTTCGGTGACTGGCTGGGCTTTCTTGCCACCACGGCGTTCGCTACCCAGCTGGTACAAGGTTTCGGGGCGCAGAGCTACGCCGTCGGGGGTGTGCTGGCCTTCCGGCTGCTGCCCGCCGTGCTGCTCGGACCGATCGCGGGGGTGCTGGCCGACCGGTTCGACCGGCGCGGCCTGATGGTCGTCACCGACCTGATGCGCTTCGCGTTGTTCGTCTCCATTCCGATCGTGCACACCCTGCTGTGGCTGCTGGTCGCGACGCTGCTCGTGGAGACCCTGAGCCTGTTCTGGATTCCGGCCAAGGAGGCCTCGGTCCCCAACCTGGTGGGGGACGACCTCGAGTCGGCCAACCAGGTCTCGCTGGTGGCGACATACGGCACGGCGCCACTCGCCGCGCTGGTGTTCGGCGTGCTGGGGCTGGTCGCCGGCAGCTCCGGGGTGTCCGCGGCCGACCTCGGCCTGTACGTGGACGCCGCGACGTTCCTGTTCGCCGCCCTGCAGGTCGCCCGGATCAGTGAGATCCCGCGCCGCTCGGACTCCCCGCCGGCTTCGTCCGCGCCGTCGGTCGTCAGCAGCATCCGCGAGGGGTTGGACTTCGCCCGCAGCAGTCCGGTCGTCAAGGGCGTCCTGGTGGCCATGCTCGGGGCGCTGGCAGCAGCAGGCACCGTCGTGGCCAACGGCAAGCTGTTCGCCACCACCGTCCTCAGGGGCGGTGACGCGGCCTTCGCGCTGCTGTTCGGCACCGTCTTCGTCGGCATCGCCCTCGGCGTGGCGCTCGGCCCACGGCTGCTCGGCGACCTGTCGCGCCGCCGGGCGCTCGGCCCGGTCATCACCTGCGCGGGCCTGTGCCTGGCCTTCATGGCCATCGTCCCGGTCCTCGCGCTCGTCGTGCTGGCCACCCTGCTGCTCGGGGCCTTCGCCGGCCTGGCGTACGTCCTGGGCCTGACCCTGCTCGGCCAGGAGGTCGACGACGAGGTGCGCGGACGCACCTTCGGGCTGGTCAACGCCTTGATGCGGATCGACCTGCTGCTCGTGCTGGCGGTCACCCCGCCGCTCGCCGGGGCGATCGGCCAGCGCAGCATCCGGCTGCCCGGCAACGGCCCCGGTGTGGTGGGCCTCAACGGGATCGCCGTGACGATGCTGGTCGGTGGACTGCTCGCCGTGCTCGTCGGGCTGGTGTCGTACCGCACCATGGACGACCGGCCCGGCGTACCGCTGCGCAGCGACCTGTGGGCGCTCATACACCGTGGTCGGGCCGTACCCGGGTTGCCCGGGGTGTTCGTCGCCTTCGAGGGTGGTGAGGGCGGCGGGAAGTCCACCCAGGTCGAGGCTGCAGCGGCCTGGCTGCGCACCCGCGGCCGCGATGTCGTCGTCACCCGCGAGCCGGGCTCGACGCCCGCCGGGGCTCGGCTGCGCGAGCTGCTGCTCGACCCGGACAGCGAGCTGTCGCCGCGGGCCGAGGCGCTGCTATACGCCGCCGATCGGGCGCAGCACGTCGACACCGTCATCCGGCCGGCACTCGAGCGCGGTGCGGTGGTCGTCACCGACCGCTACGTCGACTCCTCGGTGGCCTATCAGGGCGCCGGCCGAGCCCTCAAGGTCGACGAGGTCGCGAGGCTGTCGGCCTGGGGGACCGGCGGGATTCGGCCGGACCTGGTGGTGCTGCTCGACGTCGATCCGGCGGTCGGGCTGGGCCGCGCCGGCCGTCGGGGCACGCCCGACCGGATGGAGTCCGAGTCCGCCGACTTCCACGCTCGCGTACGGCAGGGCTTCCTTGCCCTGGCCGCGGCGGCTCCCGACCGCTACCTGGTGGTGCCCGCCGACCAGAGCGTCGCCGAGGTGACCGCCGCGGTGCGGGTCCGGCTGGAGCGGCTGGTGCCCGCGGCGGCGGTCGAGGTCGTGCCGGCGTGACCCCGTTCGAGGAGCTCGTCGGCCAGCCGGCTGTCGTCGACCAGCTCGAGACGGCTGCCCGAGACGCCCGCGCGGGTAGCCGGCGCGCGGGCTCGGGGCGGGGCGCCATGACCCACGCGTGGCTGTTCACCGGGCCGCCGGGCTCGGGGCGCTCGACGGCCGCGCGGGCCTTCGCCGCCGCGCTGCAGTGCTCGGCGCCGCTTGCAGGCGGCGGCCCGTGCGGGCAGTGCGCCGACTGCCACCAGGTGCTGGTCGGCACCCACCCCGACGTCGCGCTGATCGTCCCGGAGGGCCTGTCGCTCGGCGTGGCCGAAGCCCGCGAGATCATTGTGCGCTCGTCGCGGGCGCCGACCCGCGGTCGCTGGCAGGTGACCCTCATCGAGGATGCCGACCGGCTCACCGACGAGGGCGCCAACGCGGTGCTGAAGGCGCTGGAGGAGCCGCCGCCGCACAGCGTGCTGCTGCTGTGCGCCCCGAGCACCGAGGACCTGTTGGCGACCGTCCGGTCGCGCTGTCGGCTCGCCGCGCTGCACACGCCGCCGGCCGG
>ENA-OBIO01000924-OBIO01000924.1-metagenomes-genome-assembly--contig:-NODE-924-length-13211-cov-2.77455_pt1 | contig 13211 bp, 10 predicted proteins | sample MGYA00153383_OBIO01 | MGnify analysis MGYA00153383 | reverse complement strand
CAGATTTTTCTGGCGGTGTTGCGAAGGCTTTTTGAGCGAAGAAAAAATGAATATGGCTTTTCGCCTTGATACCACGCACTTGCTGGCTCAAATAAGCACTGCTTATTTCCCCTGTTTCTTTAGGTCAAGCAAAAGATAATAAAAATAATACCGATAGCTGTTGGTACCACTGTTAGTAAATTAATCAGTTAAAAAAAACTCTTTAATGTTAAAATAAACTATCTAAATTTATATTTTGTTGCACAGTCCATTGTAGATGAGGGGATTTTTAATTTCAAAAAATACATAAATCCGACAGTATTGCATTCATCATAATTTATCAGTAACTTTAATCATCATAAAAAATAATTTTATAATCGTAATATTCGTTTTCTTGTCAGCGATGATTGGCTGTAAAAATAAAACCGAAACGCCACCTGATGTGGGTTACGATTATGCGCCCACAAACATAGGAAAGTATGTGGTGTACGATGTAGATTCTACCATTTACGATGATTTTCACCATGATACGACTTACTCTAAATACCGTATTAAAGAGCAATTAGCAGAAGCAATCACCGATAATCAAGGAAGACAAGCCATTAAACTTATTCGCTACATCAAAAAATATAATCCTATAGTGAGTTACGATAATATGTTGTGGATAATAAAAGATGTGTGGAATTATACTAAAACAAAAACAACGTTAGAAGTCGTTGAGGAAAATGTACGTTTTACTAAATTAGCTTTTCCGGCTAAAGAAAATGCTACGTGGGATGGGAATGCCAATAATACAATGGGCGAATGGAATTATACTTACAATTTTGTAAACAACACCGAAACTATTAATGGTACTTCTTTTGACAATGTATTGTATGTTGAACAAAAAGATGATAAAAATAAAAATGCGATTCATCGTCAGTTTTACATAGAAAAATATGCGAAAAATGTTGGATTAGTATATCGCGAAATAAAAGATTTATATTCGAACACGGTAACTCAAAACCCTAATGGTACGATTAAACCTGTTGAACAACGTATCGAAAAAGGTGTTATTTATAAATTAACTTACGTGACTCATGGCTCAGAATAAATTAAAAATCTCCATTATTGCTTGCTTCTTCATTTCTATAGCAAGTATATTAAATGCTCAAACTGTAACTAAATACTGGGTAAAATTTAAAGATAAAGCAGGCTCACCCTACTCTATTTCTAACCCCAGTGCTTTTTTATCGGCTAAATCTATAGCACGCAGAACAGCGCATAATATTAGTATTGATTTAACTGATATTCCTGTGAATCAAACCTACATTAATGCCATAAATGCTACTGGCGCTCAAGTATTCGAAACTTCAAAATGGCTGAATGCAGCCATCGTTTTTGTAACCAATGCTTCACAACTTACAGCTATAAATAGTTTAACTTGTGTATTGAACTCGTCGCAAGTTGGAAGGCATGGTAATACTCATATCAATAAAACAAATGAAACTACTGAGCCAGTTACCTCAACGTATAAATCAACCAAGCAAATTACAAGTTATAATTACGGGCCATCGCTTACACAGGCCAGTCAGATAGGTGCCGACTGTATGCATGCTTTAGGTTTTAGAGGGCAAAACATGACCATTGCTATTATTGATGATGGTTTTAGTCAAGCTGATATCAATCCAGTATTTGATTCATTACGTAACGAAGGTCGTATTTTAGGCACACGAGATTACGTGATGGGCAATACAGCGGTATATGAAGATGATTCTCACGGTGCGATGGTGTTATCTATTATTGCAGGAAATTCGCCAGGAAATTTAATTGGTACTGGTCCAAAAGCGCAATTTTGGTTATTACGTTCAGAAGATGTGAGTTCTGAAAAATTAATTGAAGAATGTAATTGGGTCGTTGCAGCCGAGTTTGCCGACAGCGTTGGTGCTGATATTACTACTACATCGTTAGGGTACACTACTTTTGACAACACTGCTGATAACCATGTGTATGCTGATTTGAATGGACATACATCCGTTGCTTCTATTGCGGCAACAATGGCGGTTCGTAAGGGATTGTTTGTTTTAAATGCAGCTGGTAACGAAGGTGGCGGTTCATGGATGTATATTGGTGTTCCTGCTGATGCCGATAGTATTTGCACCGTTGGATCAGTTAACGGTAGTGGCGTGCATTCTAATTTTAGTTCTATAGGACCAACCGCCGACGGACGCATAAAACCTGATTTAAGCACTATGGGTGAAGGAACGTATGTATGTCAGCCAGGTTATAATTTTACAGCCGGTAATGGGACGTCGTTTGCAACACCAGTATTAGCGGGTGCCGTAGCCTGTTTATGGCAAGCGCATCCAACCAAAACTAATATGGAAATTTTACAGGCCATTAAAGCCACTGCTACTCAATCTACTACTCCTAATAACAATTATGGTTGGGGAATTCCTAATATATGTGCTGCACATAATTTACTGACACTTACAACTGTTCAGGAAGAATTTGAAAAACAAAACATCTCCCTTTATCCAAATCCTACTAAAAGTTCAATTAGTTTTAGTTTAAACAAAACCCCTGAAAGCATCATGATTATTGATGTTTTAGGAAACCATATAGCATTTACTTTAAATACGGTTACCTCAAATCAATACAGCATCAATTTTCCATCGGAAATAGCTAACGGAATTTATTGTGTTTCTATTAAAACTGTAAACGGATTATATACTAGCAAATTTGTTAAAGAATAAGTTTTTTATTTTAGTGAAAAAACAGGCTATCTAAAAAGTAACTTTTATTGTCAGTTCAAGTCACGCTATTTTTTAAAGAATTTAATGCCCTTTATGAACTTCTTTCATAATTCAAGAAGAATTAAAAATAGAACGCAGAAAACACTGATTAATATGATTAGAAATGATTTTATCTGTGACAATCTTAATTATCTGCGGAATCAGTGTTCTATTTAATCAATTATGCAAGAGGTCTATTGTCAAACATCTCGACTTAGTTCGACGTGACAGAAACATAAGAGACCGTCCTTTTGAGACAGTCTCTTTTTTAATACAAAAAACTTATATGTATTTATGTTCTATATCGAGAAGAACTCCTTTAATTTAAATTTATTGTCTTCAAGTTGACTTCTAATTCACTTAGTTCTTTATTAATTTTTTCTTCAAAAGATTTTCTGTTCTTTTTCACTTCTTCATCATAATCGTTTAGTTGCTTAACAAGGTTGTTGTTTACTTCCTCTAAATGAACTATTTTTTTAAGCGTTTTAATATTCATATTAGGGGTCGCTTTTAACTTTTTAATGGCTAATTCATTAGTGTGTACTGAATTTTCAATACTCTTTTTAAATTTCACATCCTCATCTATTTTTTCATGTTTCTTAGCAGGCTGGTTTTTTTCGACAGCTGCTGTTGTATCTATATATACATAAATACTATCCTTTGTTGCCGTTTTCTCATCTTTAAATTGATTAAATGCTTCATCCGATTTTTGTTCATGCGATTCACAAGATGCCAATAATATAATGGCAATTACACTTTTATAAAAAATTGATAGTTGGTTCATAATTATTTAATTGTATTTGAAATAGGATGATTTAATTGTTGCTCAAGGGTAAATATTTTTTGATAGGATTTTGGTTTGATACTTAAACTCCCTGTATAAGGGTGGTCAAGTAAAACAATTATGAATAAAAAGATAGCAATAAATGCTCCTAACATCGTATTTAAAGACACATGTAAGCGGATATGTTCTACATCTAACAACATGGCGCAAAAAATAGTAATAAGAGCACCCAACATAATTGGTAACCATATAGGTGGCGGAATCTCTGTTTCTAACGAAGAATTTCTTAGTCCTCTATAAGTAGACAGCTCGTTTAAATGGCTAAACATTTCGGTAACCAATTGGATTTGGATGGGATTTTTAGGATTCAATCTTTCCATTTCGTGAAAAACATTATTAAATGATGATGATGTTTTTGTGCTAGATTGCATTTTTTGCATATTAGGGAATTCATCATCAATAACATTATAAACAAAATCTAAATAAGCCACCATCAATTTTTTAGACTCCATAGTATCAGGATAAAACTTTATATCTCTATACAAACCAAGCGCAGAGCTACCTTCCTTACTAGCATTATTATGTGTTTCATTTAATTGATCCCAAACAATTAATACCACAAAACTAAGTAACAAAGCATAAAAGCTTGCGATAGCCAAAAATAAAAATCCTGTTACTTCGTTATGAGAGCGAAGAATCTTTATTTGAATTTTCTTTCTAAAAATATAAGTAGATATACCCGCCAAAAAACCAGAACCCACAATTGTTATAAAGAATAACATAACTGGTGAAATCTGCAACATATAATAGGTAATAGACATAATTGTAATTTAAAAAAAAAGTATAGTGACAAATATTAATTTTGTTTACTCTGCAAACATTACACATTTTTTCTTAAATGTTACATTAATCACATTTATGAAATTAAAATAATGTTCAGGTAAATATAATGAATTTAAATATATACGGCGTGTTTAGTATTAACAACCTAACACCTGCATCATTGCTTTAGCTTTAAGCATACACTCTTCATATTCCTCTTCGGCATTGCAAGTCGCTGTAATGGCACTCCCTACTGAAAAAGAAAGGTATTTAGCTTCTTCATTATAAAAAATACTACGAATAAGCACATTTAGTTCGAACTCAGTATTTGAATTGATATACCCTAAGGTTCCAGAGTATGCATTCCGATTATATAATTCAAACTCATCTATTAATTGCATGGCGCGGATTTTTGGCGCACCCGTCATACTTGCCATGGGAAAAGTTGATGTGAGTATTTTACTAAATGAGGCATCTTCTTTTAACTCGCACTGCACGGTACTTACCATTTGGTGAACCTGTTGGTAGCTTTCAATCTCAAATAAGGATGGAACAGTTACGCTTCCCTTTTTAGCTATACGAGATAAATCATTCCGGCATACATCCACAATCATCACATTTTCTGTTCGCTCTTTTAAATTTGATTGTAGTCGTTTCTTTATAGCGTCATCTTCATTAATATGTGTACTTCTTTTCGCAGTGCCCTTAATTGGCTTTGTTATCAGGGTAGTACCACGTTTAGATAAAAATAATTCGGGACTAGAAGACAGTATCCAGTGTGTATTGAATTTAGCTAATGCCGCATAAGGTGCTAAACTAATTTCATTTAATGCTTGAAATACAACAAAGGGATTTATTTCAATATCATAAGCTTCGAAAGTCATGCAATAATTAATTTCGTAAATATCTCCTTGTTGTATGTATTGCTTCAATCGTTCGACTTGCGCTACATAAGTTTTTTTTGAAATAGTTTGTTGTAGGCTAATTTTTGGGATGTTTTGAGGGATCCTATCAAAAGAGACATCTGTTAATGCGATTTGTTTTTCAATTTCAACGAGAAGTTGATTAGGGAATTTTAGAGGATTGTTATGCTTGGAATCAAATGTTTCGATTTGATTTTTATGATCATAATTAACAAAACACAGGTAAGGTATATTCTCATCGGCTTTACTTGCGGATTCTTTATTAGATAGCACTATTTTGTTATCAAACCCAACGTGATGCCCATTATTAGTATATAATACGGCGTACTTGTAATTAGAAAAATATGTTTGAATATCTTTGATGAGTGCTGTGTTTTTTTAATTAAAAATCTTATTATACCAATTATAATATATAAGTAATCTAAACCACATAGAGGCACATAGTTTACATAGAATACTTATTTATAACCTATGTTTTCTATGAATCTATGTTGTATAAAATATACTATGTATAAAAATATTTGGTATTACTTTATGTCTTGCAATTTAGCGCTATCCGCAATCATATTATTTTCGCACATTAATGTACGAGCAGGAAATTTGCTGTAAAGTAAAATATCGTGCGTAGCAAATAAGATCAATCGCCCTTGTTTACTGATATCCAAAAGCAATTTCATAATTTCTTCCGATGTTTCCGGATCTAAATTCCCAGTGGGCTCATCTGCTAAAATAACTTCAGGTTCGTTAATTAATGCTCTTGCTATACTGATACGTTGTTGTTCGCCTCCCGATAACTGAAAAGGTTTTACTTGTGCTTTGCTTTCTAATCCCACTTTAGCAAGCACATCCTGCACGCGTGCTTTAATTTTCACTTCATCTTTCCAGCCGGTTGCTTTCATTACAAAGCGTAAATTTTCAAAGACAGTTCTGTCGCTTAACAATTGAAAATCCTGAAACACAATGCCTAACTTTCGACGCAAAAAAGGTATTTCCTTATGTTTCAAACTCTGTAACTTAAAACCTGAAACTTCACCTGTACCAGTGGTTAAGGCTAAGTCGCCATAAATTGTTTTTAGTAAGGAGCTCTTCCCGCTACCGGTCTTTCCGAGTAAATAAACAAACTCACCTTTATGCAGTGCTAAGTTTAAGTTGGAAATAACAGCAACATCGCCTTGATAAATAGTGGCGTTTTTAAATTCGATGACTGAGTCGTTTAACATAGCTGTAAAAATATAAAGTAAAAGCCATGAGATGCTAAATTAGAATACGGTGTTTTAACAAAGGCGGGTTAATAACTACATAATCAAGGCGTTAAGAGCACTTAAGTAAGCGTTAATTTTAATGCAGTTAAAAATTACACCAGGTTGCAATGCTATTTTCTTAAAAAATAGTTATTGTAACTAATTTTTTATATTCAGTTATACAGCATATATACAATCTTATGATACTTAAAAAACACATATTCACATTAATACTACTAACGTTTTGTAGTTTAATATTTGCGCAAAAAACGCAAGTATACTTAGATAAAGAAGTCTTATATAAAACGGGAATAGAATTATTTGACAAAAAACAATATACGGCTGCGCAAAAAACGTTTATTGATTATATGGCTACCATTAATGGTAACACCTTATTAAAAACAGATGCGGAATATTACGCAGCAGCCTGTGGCATCGAGCTTTTCCATAAAGACGGCGAATGGCGCATAAAAGAATTTATTGAAGCGCATCCTGAAAGTAATAAAGTAAAATGGGCTTATTTTTATTTAGGGAAATCTAATTTCAGAAAAAAGAAATACGAAGAAACGATTAAGTTTTTAGAGAAGGTTGATATTTACGATTTGAATAAAGATGATTTAGCTGAGCTTTATTTTAAGCGTGGTTACAGCTATTTTGCCACTAAAAATAATGAAAAAGCAAAGCCTGATTTATACGAAATAAAAGATGTTGATAATAAATATTCGCATCCTGCAAACTATTATTACTCACACATTGCTTATCAGGAAAAAAATTATGAGACCGCCTTGGCTGGTTTTACACGCTTATTAAACAGCGAAACGTTTAGTACTGTTGTGCCTTATTACATTACTCAAATTTATTTTATACAAGGTAAATTTTCGGATGTAGTTAAAAACGCACCTGCCTTATTACTAGATACAGCTCATGTGCAGAAGGAAGGCGAAATAAACAGAATGATTGGAGAATCTTATTTCAATTTAAAAGATTTTGGAAATGCATTAACTTATTTCAAAAAATCAGAAACAACTGGTGGCGGATTTAATGCCAGTGGAAATTATGAGTTAGGTTACTGTTACTATCAAATTAAAGATTATAAAAATGCTATTATAAAATTTGAAAAAGCAACGGAAGCAAAAGATAGTTTGGCACAAAATGCTTGGTATCATTTAGCAGATTGTCATATTCAAACCGGTAATAAAACAAAAGCACGTCATGCGTTTTATGCGGCTTCCAATATGGACTTTAATGAGCAGATAAAGGAAGACGCTTTATTTAGTTATGCCAAACTCTGTTATGAACTATCATTTGCACCTTATAATGATGCCGTTGTGGCTTTTCAAAAGTATATCACAAATTATCCAACATCTATGCGCAAAGCAGAGGCTTACCACTATTTAGTAAACGTGTATTCTACTACTAAAAATTACAGTCAGGCAATTGCATCCATCGAGAAAATTCAACCCTTAGATCCTATTTTGAAAATCACTTATCAAAAATTAATTTATTTTAAAGGTGTTGAACATTTCAATAACATTGAGTTGGATAGCGCCACCCGTTATTTTAAAAAATCATTGTCGGTTAATTTTGATAAAACCTATAATGCATTATCTCAATATTGGTTAGGAGAAATATCGTATATAAAAAAGGATTATGCCACGGCCGTTGACACTTGGAAAGCCTTTCAGTTAAACGAAGGCGCCTTTAGTTTAAAGGAATATGATTTATCTAATTATAATATTGGATACGCTTATTTTCAACAAAAAAACAATTATGATAATGCGAATATTTCTTTCCGTAAGTTTTTATTAACGAAGAACTCCTATGAGCTTTCTAAAATAGCAGATGCACACATCAGAACGGCTGATAGTTATTTTATGCAAAAGATTTATCCTCAGGCAGCTGATTATTACAATTCGGCTATAGCTTTAAATCAAATGGATATAGATTACTGTATTTATCAAAAAGCCTTATGTAATGGCTTACTCAAGAAGAACCAGGATAAGATTACTGATTTAAAATTATTAGCAACCAAGTATCCTAAATCAAATTATTTAGCAGCTTCCATTTTTGAAACCGCTGAAACTTATAGTAAAGACTTGAATGACGGAGATAATGCCATAGTATCCTATCAAAAAATATTAGATACCTATCCTAACTCTTCTTACGTTAATTCTGCATTAGCGGGTATTGGCTTGGTTTATTACAATAAAAATGAAGACGAAAAAGCATTTACGAATTTCGATAAAATTGTAAAAAAAGATCCTAAAAGCGAGGAAGCGCGTAACGTGTTGCCATACATTAAAAAGATTTTTGAAGGCCAGAAAAAAATTGATGAAATGGATACTTACTTCACTGCTATTGGTAATCCATTAAATACGAACGAACTAGAATCATCATTATATGAAGCAGCGCGAGATGCTTATTATACGGATAAAAATTATGACGTAGCGATGCAGAAATTTGAAAGCTACATTGCTAAATTCCCTAACGGTAAATACATTGCCGAAGCTCATTTTTGTTATGCTGAATGTGCTTACAGTAAAAATTTATTTGATAAAGCCTTACCGTCTTATCAATTTATTAATAGCTTATCGCGAAGTATGTATTCGGAAACTGCTTTGGTAAAAACGACCTATTTATTATATAAGGATAAAAAATATGAAGAAGTTATTCCATTATATCAAAAGCTAGAAGACTATGCCGAAACGCCCTCTAATAAGCTAAATGCACGTATTGGAGCCATGCGCTGTAGTTTTATTTTGAAACGATATGAAGTGGCATTAGAATACGCCGTGAAAGTATTAGGGACCGAAAAAATTTCGCCACAACAAATCAATGAAGCTAAATATGATAAAGCAAAATCATTGTTTGAATTGAATCGTTTTGATGATGCCATGATTGAGTTTAAGGCAATATACAAGTCTGCGAAAAACATAACGGGTGCAGAAGCATTGTACCATATTGCTAAAATATATTATGCAAAACAGGATTACACTCTGGTTGAAAAAACAATCAATAGTTTGATCAGCTACGATTATAGCAATGATGATTGGAATACTAAGGGATTATTATTGTTATCTGACTCATACATTGCACGAGGTGATGATGCTGATGCGGAGTTGATGCTACAAACCGTGATTGATGGTAAACCTAAGCAGGAATACATAGATGAAGCAAATGCAAAATTAGAAAAACTAAAAGCGAAAAAAGCACTTCGTGCCTCTCAGGAAGCAACGCCAACAACAAACGACATGAAGGTTGATTTTAAAGAAGCGAAAGGCGATAAAGATTTGTTTGATCAATTATACGAAGCAAAACAAGACTCATTGAAGAAACATAAGTAGATAATTTGAAAGCGCAATGATCTTAAAATTTATTGAAATTTAAAAACAAAACACGTATTTCAAACAACAACATTCAAAATGAAAGAAGAAAAGCAACATAACACCAACACCATCTTATCATCCACTAAATACGGCAATTCATTTATGTACGAGCAAGATCAATTGCAACAAAAACGACGCATTAAAAAGCTACAATGGTTTTTTGTATTAGTGCTTATGTTAGGATACATTGTTGCGGCTCTGGCTCAAACGAGTGGAACGAATCAGACTATTAATACTAAAACTACCTTTGTTCCAACTATTAAGGATGCTGTTATGTTAGGTGATTTACCCGAAATAAAAGATACGGTTAAAAAAATAACGAATATTAATTATGGCATACAATCCACACCTTTAGTTTCTAAATATGAGGTAATTCCTATCGATGCCGCTAAAATGCAAAATGAACCTTTAGCTAAATTATACCGTTCGTTATTGAAATTAGGAATGGGAACATACACGACGCCTTACGGAGAAATTTGGTTAAATAGTCTTCGCACACGCGATATTGCTTATGGCGTGCATTACAAACATTTATCATCTTCATCTCATTTATCAGGCGTTGGATACTCTGGCTTTAGTGATGATGAAGCGGAATTATTTGGTAAGAAATTTTACAAAAAACATACACTCACCGGAGAGCTTAATTATAAAAGAAACGTTGTTCATTATTACGGATACGATACAACCGAAAATCATTTAACGAATGATTATACCAAACAACATTATCAGTTATTTGAGCCTGTAGTAACCTTGCAAAGTCATTTTACAGATAGTACAAAAATTAATCATCGCATTAAATTAGGCTATTATAACTTGGCTGATAATTTTAATACAGCTGAAAATAATGTAAAATTAAACACGTTGTTTAATACCTATATTAATAAAGAACGCCTATTTGTAGGCTTTGATGCTGATTACTATAATCATAAATTGCAAAAGGATACCTTTAACAATACCATCTTAAAACTAAATCCATATTTTGATGCGCATGGCAAAAAATGGAAAGCAGATATAGGATTGGCTGTAGCAATGGATATATTCAGTTCTCAGGGCGACGCTAAATTTTATGTATATCCTCAGTTAAATGCGCAATATGATATTTATGAAAACATTATTATTCCGTATGCCGGTATCAATGGTGGTTTACAAAAAAATTCCTTAAGAAGTTTGTCAACCGAAAACCCGTTCATCTCATCAAACATCGATTATAAAAATACCAATACTAAATTTAATTTATATGGTGGTTTAAAAGGTAATTTAAGTTCTAATACCAGCTATGATGCCAAAGCGAGTTACAGCAGTGTAGATAACATGGCGTTTTTTGTAGTGGATTATGACAAAAGTTTAACGTTGAATAATAAGTATAAAGTGATATACGATAACACCACTGTATTTAACGTATCGGGGCAATTGAAATACCAATACAAAGAAAAGGTACATTTCATCGTTAAGGGAAATTATTACGATTATCAAACCAAAACCTTAGCCAGAGCCTATCACAAGCCTAATTACGATTTAACGTTTTCAACAATCTATAATTTAAAAAGTAAAATTATTATTAAGGCCGATATCTTTGTGTTAGGTAATCAGTTTGCGTTAACTCAAGTGAAAAGCAACACTGGTGGCGACCCAACGCTTCAACCAAAAGTATTGGGCGGCGTTGCTGATTTTAATTTGGGCGTTGAATATCGTTATACAAAGATGTTATCGTTTTTTGCGAAGTTCAATAACATTGCCAATATGCGTTATTACCGTTGGGAAAGGTATCCTAGTCAACGTTTTAATTTAATGATTGGTTTAACCTTTGTGCCATTTTAAGCCTAATAACGTTAATTACTATAAGGTCTATAATGTTCGAAAAAGATTATTATTTTAAAAAAATGTTGAATAAAACAAGAGTGTAGGGCTGTCAAAAATGCAGGCAGAGTTGAAGTGAATCGAGAATTCAAGGATTTAGCGGTAGCGTAAAATCCGTAGAATTCCGAGAGGAGCGTGGCGCATATTTTTGACTTGTCACGCCAAGGCGTGATTGTTTCTTTTTGATCTAAGCAAAAAGAAAATAAAAAAACTAATAATTTATTATTAAAGACAAATAAATGCAGGACTAGCTAGTAATTTTTACTATTTTTGAATTAAACTCTAAAACCAAATCAATGAAAAAAATCTTTACTATTTTATTATCTTCATTTGCTTTATGTTCTTTTGCTCAAACACAAATTGCTAATGCAGGTTTCGAAACGTGGGGTAACACAGCGCCTGGTGTTGCTGGAGAGCCAACAGGATGGTACTCTAATAAATCAGGGTCTAACGTCGCTCAATTAAGTAGCCCAATCTGTTTTCAAGATATTACTATTAAACACACAGGATCAAAATCAGTTCGTGTAGAAACAATCAGTTACTTTGGCACTGCCGTTAATGGTGCGGTAACTACAGGTGTTATTAACGCCCCAAACACAACAAAATCTAACGGGTACATTGGTACAGTTAATTATAGTACGCCAAGCGACGATCGTCGTTTAGCATTTACTGGTCGACCGGATAGTTTAGTTGGTTATTACCAATACACTTCTGGTGGTGCAGCAGAGCAAGGAAAAGTAACTGCTATTTTACATACTGGTGATTATTTTGACCCTGAAACTCCTACAACTTACCATGTTGATCCAACAGCTAATAAAATTGCCCGTGCTCTTTTCTTTACTCCAACGTCAAATGTAACAACTTGGACTCGTTTTTCTGTACCATTTATTTATACAAGTTCTGCAACGCCTGCTTATATTATGGTAAACATTACTAGTTCTGCAAACCAAGGAACAACCATCTCAGGTAGTAAATTATGGATAGATGATTTAGAAGCTATTTACAACACAGTTAGTTCCATTAAAGAAAATGAATTTACAAAAAATGTAAAAGTGTATTACAGCAATAAAACCATCTTTGTTGATTTTTTAACTAAAGATAACGAGCAATCGACTTTAGAAATTTATAATGCTACCGGACAGTTAGTAAGTACTCAAGCTATCACTAACAATACTATTAATACTATGGATGTATCTACTCTATCTACCGGAGTATACATCTATAAAGTAATCGGTAAATCACAAGGTAAATTCGGGAAATTATTTATTGACTAATTTATTAAGGTCTGATTTTTTAACCATATAGTTACATAGGAAACATAGTTTTTCTTTGTTATAGTCTATGTATCTATGTGGTTTAATCTTTTAATAGCATTTAACTATTATTTTATAAATGAAGTATTTTTTACTCACGCTTTCCTTATTTATCAGTTCATTTGCCTTTTC
>ENA-OBIO01000919-OBIO01000919.1-metagenomes-genome-assembly--contig:-NODE-919-length-13291-cov-2.88274_pt1 | contig 13291 bp, 8 predicted proteins | sample MGYA00153383_OBIO01 | MGnify analysis MGYA00153383 | reverse complement strand
CTGATATAATCACCGTTAAGATTTAATGTTGCAATAACGTCGAAATCGGTTGGGCGCGTAAGCACTTGCTGTAGCGCGATATCGGCTATAGCATCTTTAATTAAAAGTTTACCAGATGCTAAAGCTGCTTTTTGTGCTGCATCGGCTGCGGCTTCGCCTTTTTCTTTTTTTATACGCGTGTGCTGGTCCCATGTAAAAACTTTATCCGCAAATTCGCGCTCCGCCAAAGCATACGCCCAATCTCTGAAACCACCTTCCGTGAATTTCATGATGTTTCCTTTGTGCACAATAGTTAACGATTTGCGTTTCTCTTTTAGTGCAAACTCAACTGCCGAGCGCACCAATCGCTCAGTACCCGTTTTTGAGACTGGTTTAATGCCAATTCCGACCATTACATTATTATCGGCATCAACAACGTGTGCTTTTTTATTATAGTCTTTAGATTTTTGCGCCGTACCAAAACGGATTTTATCGAATTGTTTTGGAAAATTCTTCTTTAAAAATTTTAAAAACATTTCTGCTTCGGGTGTACCCGCGGCATATTCTATGCCTGCATAAATATCTTCAGTGTTTTCTCTAAAAATTACCATATCCACCAACTCTGGATGTTTTACGGGAGATGGTACGCCTGTGAAATATCGTACTGGGCGCAAACACACGTATAAATCTAAAATTTGACGCAATGCCACATTCAATGAACGAATCCCACCGCCAATTGGTGTAGTTAACGGACCTTTTATAGCGACTAAGTGCTCGCGAATAACATCGAGTGTTTCATCGGGCAACCAACTGTGCGTTTTATCAAATGCTTTCTGACCCGCTAAAACTTCGCGCCAAACAATTTGTTTCTTGCCATTGTAGGCTTTCTTAACAGCAGCATCGAAAACACGCACGGAAGCGCGCCAAATATCTCGACCTGTTCCATCACCTTCAATAAATGGAATTATAGGATCGTTTGGCACTTTAAGGATGCCATTTTTTACAGTAATTTTTGAACCTGACATTACGAATAGAGTTTTTTATAGAGTGATTTTTGTGAAGAAGATTGTTTCTTCGCATCATAAATGTCGTAAATATACGGTAAGCACCGATTATTGTTTTATATTCCGTTATATTTGTAGCAATGCAATATGAATAATTTTAGAAAAGATTTTAAAGAACAGCTCAAAACGCTCAATTCGGTTCAAAAACGCGCCGTCGAAAATATTGACGGACCGATGTTAGTTATTGCTGGACCTGGAACTGGTAAAACGCACATACTCTCGCTGCGCGCTGCGCAAATTTTAGTTCAAACCGATACACAGCCGCAAAATATTTTATGCCTTACTTTCACAGATGCGGGCGCGCGCGCCATGCGTGAACGCTTGCAGCAAATTATAGGCAACGAGGCGCGGTCTCTTAATATTCACACATTCCACGCATTTTGCAATAAGGTTATTCAAGAAAACATTTCTTTTTTTGGAAAAAGCGATTGGCGGTTTTTAGAACCGTTTGAAGCGCGTAGAATCATTGAAAATTTGTTGCGCGAACTACCGCCAGAAAATATTTTAAAAAATAACAGAAGTAGTGCGTTATATTATGCGCCGCATCTCGCGCAATTGTTTCAATATATGCAGCGCGAAGCGTTGAGTGCAGGTGATATTCAGAAACAAATTGATGAACATATTGCCTCACTTCCTCAAAATTCAGAATTTAGATATAAAAATACGAAGCAAGGAAATTTTCAAAAAGGGGGTTTAAAACTTGAAAAAATAGCCGAAGAAGCAAAAAAAATGGATTTGCTCGCCGAAGCTATAAAACTTTACGATACCTTTGAAAAAGCTAAAACCGAAGCCCAACTTTACAACTACGACGATTTAATTTCTTGGGTGAACGCAGCGTTTAAACAATATCCGTTTTTATTGCGGCAGTATCAAGAGCAGTTTCTTTATATTTTGGTAGATGAATTTCAGGATACGAATGGCGCGCAAAATCAAATTTTGAAATCGTTGATAGATTTTTGGCAGAACCCAAACATTTTTATAGTCGGCGACGACGACCAAGCCATTTATGAATTTCAAGGTGCACGACTAGAAAATTTATTAGAACTCTATGAGCAGTACGCTGATTCGATGCAACTCGAAGTTTTGCAAGAAAATTATCGCTCGACACAATCCATTTTAGATGTTGCTAAAAAATTAATTGATAATAACCAGATACGATTGGTGAATGAGATTTCCGCTTTCAGCCGTCAGCCATCAGGCAATAATATTGAAAAAAAATTATTTGCGCAAAAAATCAATAATGAAAAACCCAAAGCTGTTACAATAAAATCTTACGTCACGCAACGCGCAGAAATTTCAGATATCGCGGAGCAGTTAGAAACAAAATTGCAATCAGGTGTGGCAATGAATACTATTGCCGTTTTATATTCGCAACACAAAGAAGCCGAGGCGTTGATGCAACTTTGCGAAAAAAAAGGGATTCCATACACCACGCATCGCCCGACAGATACTTTGCAAACGCCCATAATTAAAAATTTGATGGTGCTTTTGCAATACATTGTGCGCGAAACAGAGAAAACTTTTTCGGATGATGCCAATGTTTTTCGTGTTTTAAGTGCAGCATTCGTTGAAATCAGCGATACCAAATTATTTGGTTTCGCAGCAAGCATTGTTGATACAGGGTATGCCACGTCTCAACCATATTGGCGCAGCATATTAACAGAAAAAAATGCGAAACTCGAATCGGAATTTCCGACGATAGTAAATTATTACAGACAAATTATTGGTTGGTGTCGTGCAGCGCAAACAGAATCGGCACTTTTATTTCTAGAACGCATATTGAACGAAGCGCAAGTTTTAAATTTCATCCAAAAACAAAGAAGCCATGAGCGATTAGCTTTGAGCTTTGAGCTACCGTTCTCGAATGGCAGCTCACAACTCACAGCTCAAAGCTCAAAGCTATCAAGTTTAAATCTGTTATACATCAATTCATTTTTTGAGTACGTCAGAAACACGATTCAATTAGATGCAAATATTTATTTTGCCGACGTACTTCATAAAATCGAAAAAATGATTGAATTGCGCGAAAGCATTCCTATTTCAAACAAATTAATTAATAGTGAAGGCGTGGTTTTTAGTACGGCGCATGGCGCAAAAGGATTAGAATTTGAAACGGTGTACATTATAAATGCCATCGAAAAAAATTGGGAAGGTCAGAAAGAAGGATTGAACAGACGATTTTATTTACCACCGACATTAAGTTATAGCGTCGAAAAAGATTTTATTGAAGCGCGCCGCCGATTATTTTATGTAGCACTGACCCGCGCTAAATCGCATTTAAATATTTCTTTTGCCAAAAATGATGACAGTGGGAAGCCGTTACAATATAGTCGTTTTGTTGATGAATTAGAAATACCGATTGAAGTACAAGCTACACCTGATGTTGAAACGTGGGAAAAATTTACGTTTGATGCCTTAAAGAGCAATGAGCCGTTAGCTTTGAGCAATGAGCCTCATTTCAAGACTAATAACTCTTCACTCATTGCTCAAAACTTACTGCAAGATTTTAAACTTAGCGCGGCAGGATTGAACGAATATTTGAGGTGTCCATTAAGTTTTTTTTACAGCATTCTATTAAAAATTCCTTCCGTGCCGAGTTCGGCAAGTGTTTACGGCACAGCAGCGCACGAAGCCTTACAGAAATTTTATAGCTCGATGCTTTTGCAACCTGATAAACGTTTCGGAACTTTAGCACAACTTCTTCAATTTTTTGACCAAGCACTCAACAAACGCAGATACTTGATTGATGCGCGCGACTTAGAACACAAACGTCGCATCGGCAAACAAAATTTAACAGAATATTTCGCGCAACAAATAGCAAATTGGGATAAAAATGGGCGCGTTGAAGTAGGAGTAAATGTTTTTTTGGAGGATATTCCACTGCGTGGTACGCTCGATAAAATTATTTACACACCTAATAATAGTGCGTACATCGTAGACTACAAAACGGGTGAATACCAATCGGCATTTTTTAATTTCGATGCTAACAACAAAAGCATTCAATCGGGGAAATATTTGCGGCAAGTTATTTTTTATAAAATTTTGTACGAAACTTATCGCGCAGGATTTATAAATATTACACACGCTGAAATAGATTTTATTGATCCAGACAAAAAAAATATTTGTCTCAACAAAAAGATTTCTTTTAAAAAACTCGACGTGCTGCGCGTAGAAGATGAAATTAAAACCGCTTGGCAAAAAATACAAAATCACGAATTTCCTGGCTGCGACAAACCCGATTGCGTGTGGTGTAATTTTATAAATCAGAAATTAGCCGTTCAAGGTAAATCGTTTGCGAATGTAGAGATTGAATCGTTCGATGATGAGTAATTGCAGCAGCAAGTATACGGCTATGAAAAAACTAACTTTTGAATTCGTAATATTGAAACTGGCAGATTGTAGAATCCTTTGAAAAATTGAAACCTAAATATTTATTAGTTTGTCCAAAAAATTCAAAAGGATGCCCAACTGATAATCTATAGCTCAAAAAATAATCACTTTGTAAATTTGGCTCGTCTAATAATTTTACAAGCTCAGAATATTTTAAACCTATTAATTTTTGGTTTTTTGTTAAGTCTTTAAACATTTGTAATCTGCTTGGATAATTGTGGTCGATTATTTTCTATTTTTCTTTGGAAAATTCAAAATCTCGTGTGTTGCAGTAATTAATTGAAATTAAGAGTGAAAGAAAAATTATGAGTGAAAGAATTTTAACCACAGCTCAATTTTTATTTTTGTTTTGCTTTTCTAATTCATCAATTTTACGAAGAAGTTCCGCATTAACTTTCAAGGCATCGTCGGCGCGTCGTTTTTCTTCATCGGCGCGTTGCTTTTCTATTTTTAACTCTGCGTCTTTCTCTTCAATACCGCGATCAATCAGCCCTTCAATTTCTTCTTCGAAATTCATATTCCGACGCATTTGCTCATCAGCATTGGCGCGTTCCAATCTATACACAATTTTTTTTACCAAAGGGTCGGAGTCGTCGCCTAAAAAATCAAGTTGATGATTGTCGTTAGTTGTTTTAAATTCTTGACTGAAAACCTGTAGAACCCTTTCTAATTTTGTTCTGGTTTTATTATTTAATCGCGGTATCTGAATAATAAAACTATCGTGCGTAAGGAGTTCCACAAAATCGTCTTTTATCTTTAAAACGGTATTAGTCGTAACATCGTGGTATGTTCTATTCACTTTGAGGACTGTGCAGTTCACAGATTTTAAATTAAAACCCAAAAAATAGATGGTTAAAATGGGATAGGATTTTTTTTCAATTTTGCCATCAGCCGTTAAAACTTCTTCTTCTCTGCTATAATTTTCGCCGAGGTAACGCCTAAATCGCGCAATATCGAATGGTTTTTTTGCTTTCTGTAATTCGATGAGAACTTTTTTTGTCTCACCACTTGTGGTTTTAATCAGCGCATGGAAATCAAAACGAATCAGTCTTATCCCCATTGAAGGAATTTCAAGTGTGGCTTCTTGATGTTTGAACTCTAAGTTTAAAATCTCTTCACCTAAAATTACGCTCAATAATTCGCGCGCAATATCTATATCTTCTAACAGATACTTGAAAACGACATCGTATACTGGATTGGCAATAATCACCTTAAATTTTTTTACAAAAATAAGCTATTTATAGAATTTAAGTTCTCATCCAAAAAATATTTAAAATGATTAAATAAGTTTTTGCAATTTCCTTTGCGAAAAATTCTAACCGGCGAAATAAAAAGAATTGAGAATATTTATACACTTCCTAAGAAAGTAAAAATTTGGATTGCACAAATTCAAACTGAGAGAAATATAAATATGGGAAGCCCTGAATTTACGTATTTGTAAATTCAGGGCGTTCCGTTTGGCTATACTGGTCTTTCAAAAATTAGTTCGCCATGGCGCTTCTAATTTTATTCAAAGCAGAACCAGCATGAAACCATTCAATTTGAGCAGCATTGTAAGTATGTTTCACTTCAAAACTTTCTGACGTGCCGTCGGCGTGCGTTAACTTAACTACTAAATTTTTTCCTGGCGCGAAACTTTCTATGCCTTCAATACTCACCAAATCGTCTTGACGAATTTTATCGTAATCGGCAACGTTGGCGAACGTTAAACCTAACATTCCTTGCTTTTTCAAGTTTGTTTCGTGAATGCGCGCGAAAGATTTTACGATTACGGCGCGCACACCTAAAAAGCGTGGTTCCATCGCTGCGTGTTCCCGACTCGAACCTTCACCATAGTTTTCTTCACCAAAAACAACCGTACTTTTATGATTTGCTTGATATTCTTTTGCCGATGCAGGAACAGCCATATAAGTTCCAGTAACATAATTCAAAACGCTGTTGGCTTGATCGTTGTAAGCATTCACTGCACCAATCAAACAGTTATTCGATATGTTCGCTAAATGACCGCGAAATTCTAACCACGGACCCGCCATAGAAATATGATCGGTTGTGCATTTTCCTTTTGCTTTTATGAGCAAGCGCATATTTTGTAGTTCGGCAGGCGTTGTAGCAACAAAGGGTTTTAATAATTGTAAACGTTCTGATTTAGGATTAACTGTGACCGTTAAACCTTTACCAGATTCTGCAGGTGCTAAAAAACCAGCGTCCTCAACCGCAAAACCGCGTTTTGGCAATTCATCGCCATACGGCGGATCGAGTTTAACTTGTTCGCCTTTGTTATTAGTTAGCGTATCAGTCATCGGGTTGAACGTTAAATCGCCCGCAATAGCCAAAGCTGTTACAATTTCGGGTGAAGCGACAAACGAATGCGTTTTAGGATTACCGTCGTTGCGTTTAGAAAAGTTGCGATTGAACGACGTGATGATTGAGTTTGCACCCATCGTATCTGCGCCGTGTCTATCCCATTGTCCAATGCACGGACCGCAAGCATTTGCAAGCACTACCCCGCCAATTTTTTCAAACTCTTTTAAAATACCATCGCGCTCAACTGTGAATCGAATTTGCTCAGAACCTGGTGTAATCGTAAATTCTGAACCCGCTTTTAATCCTTTTTCATCTGCTTGCCTCGCGAGCGATGCGGCGCGATCTAAATCCTCATAACTTGAATTTGTGCACGAACCAATGAGACCGACTGATAATTTTTGCGGGTAATTATTTTTACGCACGGCATCAGCAAATTGAGATAGCGGCCAAGCTAAATCAGGCGTGAACGGACCGTTTATGTATGGCTCTAAAGTGTTTAAATCAATATCAATAACTTGATCAAAATATTTTTCAGGATGAGTATATGCTTCCATATCGCCCGTGAGTTCGTGCGCAACTTTATCGGCGAGTTCAGCGACATCAGAGCGATCAGTTGCTTTCAGATACCGTGACATCGAAGCATCATAACCAAAGACAGACGTTGTTGCGCCAATTTCAGCACCCATATTGCAAATCGTTCCTTTACCTGTGCAACTGATTGAGCGCGCACCCTCACCGAAATATTCAACAATAGCACCTGTTCCACCTTTAACCGTTAAAATACCAGCAACTTTTAAAATAATATCTTTCGAAGATGTCCAACCGTTTAATTTACCTGATAGACGCACACCAATAAGTTTTGGCATTTTTAATTCCCATGGTAAACCAACCATGACATCTACTGCGTCAGCACCTCCCACACCTATTGCGATCATACCTAATCCACCCGCATTGACGGTGTGCGAATCAGTACCTATCATCATGGCGCCAGGGAAAGCATAATTTTCTAAAACTATTTGGTGAATGATACCTGCACCAGGTTTCCAAAAACCAATACCATACTTATTCGACACATCGCGTAAAAAAGAAAACACTTCGCTGCTTTCGCTGAGTGCGCGTTTCAAATCAGAATCGGCACCTGTTTTAGCTTGAATCAAGTGGTCGCAATGAACCGTTGAAGGTACAGCCACTTTTTCTCTACCACAAGTTGTGAATTGTAAAAGTGCCATTTGCGCCGTCGCATCTTGCATAGCCACGCGATCGGGCGCAAAAAAAACATAATCTTTTCCACGCGCATAGTCCGCCATCGGTGATTCAGCGTGCAAATGCGAATACAATATTTTTTCGGAAAGCGTTAAGGGTTTACCCAATGCTTCGCGTGCTGCGGCTACTTTTTGGGCGTAGGTTGCGTAAAAACCTTTGATCATTTGAATATCGAATGCCATAATTTGTATGAATTTATCTAAGTCTCTAATGCAAAAGACGTTTGAAAAGTTATAATATTGAAACTGACCACAAGATAAAAAACTTTAAGCTATACACACAGGTTTTTAGATTTAAACCTTATTTTCTGAGACATAATCAATTTCATGCAATGATGGAATTCGGAAAGACATACAGGTGTTTCCTTTAAAGTTGGATTTTGATTTGTATAATCAACAACAAAGCCTACAAAGAGAACACAATTTATGCCGTCAATTTGTATTATGATGTAAATTCAAACGATTACCCTATAAATGGAACGATTGCGGGCACCGGTAATTCAAAAAATTCAAATTTTAGTATCGGAGGTTTTATAAGGCAATATCATACATTATCGAAAGATTTTTATTTTTTTACAGACGCTGGCGGAAATATCCCTTTCTTATAATCAAACAACAACAAATACTTACCCCAGTTCAACTGATATTACAACAACAAAACAAATTGGCATACAATTATACTTAACACCAGGAATTTCATACAATTTATTTAAGAAATTACAATTAGAACTAAGTCTTCCTAATTTTCTCAGTGCCTCTTATCTTCATAAATCTTTTGACGGGCAACCCTATTCTGAAAATTCAGTGAGTTTTTATTCTGGTATCGGTGGACTTGCTTCAGGTAATTTAAGCATAGGTCTTCATTTAATTTTATAAAATAGTTCAAACTATTTTAAAGGCAAACTTGTGTTACTATAAATAGCTTTACCGACGCTGATATAATAACTGTTTCTAAAATAAATAACATCGTAATAGGTGTCTGGATTGGTAGAGAAAGTGGAATTGTATTTGAGAGATTTTATTTTAGTAAGCGAAGTATCGGCAACCGTGTAAGGTAATCCGCGAATATCCTGCGAAAAAACTTCAAATCCTGCGTTTTGTACATAGCGCAGTGCTGATCCTGATGGTGCGCGCTTAAACGTATCACCACCGTCGGAAGAAACAAAAAAATCGGAATTACTAAAACCCGTTGCATAAATATTTCCTTTATAACTGAAAAAATCGAGCACCCAATTCGGAAAAAGTTTGGCAATAGTGCCGTCTAAACCAATTTTATAACCGCCATCTTTCGTCGCTAAGTAAAAATTTTTGCCAATAAATTTACTTGATTCAATTTTTAAATCGGTTACAAGGCCTGGAATTAAAATGCGTTTAGATTTTTTAACAGTAATAAAATCTTTGGCTTCGTAATTCAGTTGCACATCAATTAAAAAAGCGGTAGGCGTATAATTTGGGTAAACAGTGCCTGTAATAAAAAATGTTGTGCCATCTCCGCTATAACAACCAGCAGTTCTGCCCAACACGTCGTAATTAACCGACTCTTTTTTTGCCGTATCAATTATTTCACTCGCATAAACATTTCGAATGACAGCTGCGTTGTGCACCAAATGAAATTCTAAAACTTGTTTGTTATCGGTTTGATTTTGACTGACGCGCGTAAAAGTATTATCAGAAAAAACGGGAACCCCATACAATTGCTTGTCGGCAGAGAGTAACCGCTTTTCTTCAAGTCCTAAAGTATTATCGAAACGGAAAAAATAATCGTTCGATAGCGCATACATTTCATAGGGTGTGTTGTGCAAAGATCTAATAAGTTGATCGGAAGTAGAACCTGCCACCAATTTCCAAGCGGAAGAATCGGCTATATTGGTTGTTGCGCTCGGATTTACGCGTTCGACGGGTACACAACCAGAAAAGTAAATACTGGAAAAAGAAATCAAGATAAAAGAAACAATTACGACACGCGTTCTTAGCATAGTAGCAATTTTGATTATAAGACTCGCAAAATTATTGCAATCGTGTTTATAAATCAAGTAAATTTTTTTTTCGTTGCTTTAAATCACGCTAATTACAAAATTGTAGGTAGAGTGCTTATTAATTTTATTAGAAGAAGTTCTGCCTATTTACCTATTTTTTAGATATTTTTAACGAACATCCACTTTGCCATTTCGCGTAGCGTCACTTTTTTGCCATAAAGTAAAATACCGATGCGGTAAATTCTGCCTGATAGCCAAACCAAACAAACCATTGTGCCGATGAGCAATGTGAGCGATAAAACGACTTGCCAAACTGGCGGATTAAATGCTAAACGCGCAGGCATAACAATTGGTGAGAACAACGGAAACATACTCGACCAAACGGCTAAAGAACTATTCGGCGCGCGAACAGCAGTGGTCATAATAACGATGGAAAGAATTATTGGTATCGTAATTGGGAAAGTTAAACCTTGGGCTTCGCCAGCATCTTCGCCAACGGCAGAACCAACGGCAGCATAAAGCGATGAGTACATTAAAAAACCCGCTAAGAAAAATAACAAAAACAACGGCAAAATTGCAATCCAATTTTGGTGTTGTAATTCCGACATAATTTGCGCTGATATATCGGTTGATTGCATCGCGTCCACGTCAACAGTTGGCATTTGCGACGCACCCATTCGAGGTGCGCCTATTTTGTTAGTGGGTTGCGTTTTCATACCTGGCATAACGGATGTAATACCAGTGATTAAAGCAATCACTAAAATAATTTGAATCAGGAATTGCGTTAAACCAACAGCACCCACACCAATAATTTTTCCAAACATAAGCTGCATTGGTTTAACGGAACTAATCATAACTTCCGAAATGCGGCTCGTTTTTTCTTCCATGACCGAACGGAAAACCATCATAGAAAATAAAAGTACCGAGATGTACATCGCGAATCCCATGACATAACCAATTCCCATCGCTACATCACCAGAAATACTCGAATTTTTTTTATCATCCCCTTTGCTCGCACTGTTCGAGAGGGAAAAAACGTCCACTTTTATGCGTGAATCCAAAGTAGCGACTTTTTTTTCATCGAGACCTAATTTTGTGACTTTGAGTGCGCGCAACGGTTTTGCAATCGTTTCTTTAATATTTTCGCGCAACTCCATACCGAGTTTATCATCCGAAAAATAACTGACGGCAAATTTTTTATCATTAATATCACGCAACGATGGCACGATGAGCAACGCATCATACTGTTTATTATTCACTTGTTGCTTTGCCGCAGCTTCCGATTCATTTATGACTGTGAAAAGAATATTTGAGAATTTAGGCATCGAATCGGGATTTAAAAACCCACCTTGGTCAATCACAACAATACGTTTAAGGTTATCGTCCTTCACACTCATAACTTTAACTTGAAAAAAAACAAATCCTGCGAACAACAGCGGTGCTAAAAAAGTACCAATTATAAACGACCGAGTACGGATGCGCGATGTGTATTCGCGTTGGATAATGAGCCACAATTTTTGCATAATAAATTTTATTTTTTCGAAGATTTTGTCCGCAACTCTTATTATGTAATTTTTCGGACTTCCAAATTTCATTTTTCGAATTTCAATGGGCTTGCGCCCTTTGCTGACATTTGACTCACTTTCAGTGCTTACATTTTTTACTTTTCTTAATTACTAACTTGTTTTATAAAAATTTCATTTAAACTTGGTAAAATTTCGTTGAAGCTTGTTAATTCTACATTAGCATCAACCAAAGTTTTTAAAATATTTTGCGTTGATTGCACGTTGGTAATTTTAAACTGCGCGTTGTTATCAGTGAGTTTGACAATCGGCAATTTATTTTGTAAATCGTTAGACAGTTGCCCATTGAAAGAACATTCAAAAATATTTTCTTTGAAACGATTTTTCACATCCTTCACCGATCCTTCAATCACCACCTTACCTTTATTTATCAGCACAATATTATCGCAAATTTCTTCAACTTGTTCCATGCGGTGCGTTGAAAAAATAATACTTGTTCCCTTTTGCGCTAATTCGTAAATTTCGTTTTTGAGCGTTTCGGCATTCACGGGATCTAAACCAGAAAACGGCTCATCCAGAATAAGCAGCGCAGGTTTATGCACCACCGTAGAAATAAATTGCGCTTTTTGCTGCATTCCTTTCGAGAGTTCTTCCACTTTTTTATTCCACCAATCGCCAATTTGTAATTTTTCGAGCCAATAAATGACCTCGCGTCGCGCATCAGTATAACTCAATCCTTTAAGTTGCGCTAAATACATTAAGTGGTCACCGATTTTCATTTTTTTGTATAAGCCGCGCTCTTCTGGCATATAACCGATTCGTTCAGGATGAAGCGAATTGAGCTTTTCACCGCCAAAATAAATGACGCCGCTATCGGGTCGCGTGATGTGTGTAATCATTCGGATGAGCGAACTTTTACCTGCGCCGTTCGGACCGAGTAAACCAAAAATACCGCCACTCGGCATATCAAATGAAATATGGTTGACGGCTATGTTTTTCTCGTATGCTTTTACGACATCTTGAATACTGAGAATTGAGTTGGACATTCGTTTTAATTAAAATAAATTGAAGCGTTATTTTCTGTCATAAAATTACAGCGCGCGCATCGTAATACTAAATTTTTCTCGACAAAAATTATAAATGAAACGACCAATTGAAAATTAAGTAAGCATTTTGACTTAACTTTATCTCAAATTATTAATGAAATCGCTACGTCAAATATTTTTATTAGATTGCTTGAATTGGTTAAAACTGATTCTGATGATACGGATTTTGGAAACTTAGTACGTTTACTTGATGCCGATTTGAAAATTCGTGCTGGTGATGAAAATGTTTTTTATGCACAGTTCAATAAAACGGACAACATAAAACACATTATAGTCGCATACTTAAATAATATTGCTGTGGGTTGTGGTGCTATCAAATTTTATCAACCAAATATAATGGAAGTAAAAAGAATGTATGTATCTGAAACGCATCGGGGTCATGGAATTGCATCAGAAATATTAAGCACACTTGAAGCATGGACTAAAGAATTTGGATTTGAGAAATATATTTTAGAGACTGGTAAAAAACAGCCAGAAGCGATTGCGCTGTATAAAAAAAATGGTTATCAGATTGTGCCCAATTATGGGCAATACATTAATATAGAAAACAGTATTTGCTTTGAAAAAATTTTCTTTAGAAATGAACTTGTTTTAACTTTTTGTTTTCACGCGAAAACGAGTTATTTTTGAATCAGACGATTTGGTTTATAAATTCTTAGCAGTGCTGTGGACGAAATGAAAAAAGAA
>ENA-OBIO01000918-OBIO01000918.1-metagenomes-genome-assembly--contig:-NODE-918-length-13291-cov-6.63297_pt1 | contig 13291 bp, 10 predicted proteins | sample MGYA00153383_OBIO01 | MGnify analysis MGYA00153383 | reverse complement strand
ACCATCCTCACGCTCCTTTGGCCGAGACGCAAGGTGGGACGGCGAGTCGCTCACGATGCAGCAGGCGGCAACAAACATAGATCGCTCCTTCCGGGTCCGCGATTGCTCGTGGCGCAGCTCCTCTGCCAGCTGGCTGCGGCCATCCAAGGATCTGTCGCGCTAAGCGCTCCCTCGAAGGCGAGCAGTTTCCCTGGCGCGACCTCCAAGGTCACGGCTAGGCGGCAGATATTCAGCAGCGCGATGTTCCGCTGACCTCGCTCGATTCCACCCAGATGTCTCCTCGCAAGACCACTTTGCAATGCGAGCTGCTCCTGCGACAGGCCTTTGCCTTTGCAGTTAAAGCAGACCTTCCCTAGCATCGCGAGGCGTGCCAAACGTACGCGCACATCAACGACCGACCAGGAGACCTCGATGACGATTCGCATCAACGTGAATGGCAAAACGGTGGAGGTGAAGACCGAGGCCGACACGCCTTTGCTCTGAGTGATCCGTGACGAGATCGGCCTGACCGGCACCAAGTTCGGTTGCGGCATGGCACAGTGCGGCGCCTGCACCGTGCACCTCGACGGCGTGCCGGTGCGCTCGTGCTCGACACCGGTTTCCGCCGCTGCCGGAAAGAAGGTCTCGACGATCGAAAGCTTGTCGGCCGATAACTCGCATCCGCTGCAAAAAGCCTGGATCGCACACGACGTGCCGCAGTGCGGCTACTGCCAGTCAGGCCAGTTGATGAGCGCAGCCGCGCTGCTCAATTCGAACAAGAACCCGAGCGATGCCGACATCGATGCCGCGATGAGCGGCAACATCTGCCGCTGCGGCACCTACGGGCGCATCAAGGCGGCGATCAAGACCGCTGCGACAGACATGCAAAAAGCCTGAACGGAGCCACCATGAACACCATCAACAAGTCCGAAATCGTTGCGCTCGCTTCGAGTCATTCATCGGGTGTGTCGCGCCGATCGTTCCTGGCCACCTCGGCCGTCGCGTCAGGCGGGCTGATGCTCGGCATCGCGCTGCCCGGCGCCGTGAGCGAGGCGCAGGCGGCCGGCACGCTGCACACGCCGAACGCGTGGGTGCACATCGCCGACGACAACACGATCACGCTGCTCTCGGCGCGCTCCGAGATGGGGCAGGGCGTCTACACCTCGATGCCGATGCTGATCGCCGAAGAATTGAACGTCGACATCCGCAAAATCAAGGTCGCGATCGCGCCGCCGAACGTTGCGCTCTACGGCAACGCGCTGCTCGGCGGCCCGCAACTCACCGGCGGCTCGACCTCGGTGCGCGACGGCTGGGAAAAGTTGCGTTTGGCCGGCGCACAAGTGCGCGAGATGCTGATCACCGCCGCGGCCGACCAATGGAAAGTCGATCGCTCGACGCTGCGCGCCGAGAACGGCATGGTGCTGGGCGCCAAGGGCAAAACGGCCACCTACGGCTCGCTCGCCGCGGCCGCCTCGAAGCTGCCGGTGCCCGAGAAGGTCGCGCTGAAAGACCCGAAAGACTTCACCATCGTCGGCAAGCGCACTAAGCGGCTCGACACGCCGGCCAAGATCAACGGCACGGCCGAATTCGGCATCGACGTGAAGCTGCCGGGCATGGTCCACGCGTCGATCGAGATGTGCCCGGTGATCGGCGGCACGGTCAAAAGTTTCGATGCCACCAAGGCCCGAGCGATGCCCGGTGTGATCGACGTGGTGCAGATCCCCGACGGCGTCGCGATCGTCGCCGACACCTGGTGGCACGCGAAGAACGCGCGTCAAGGCCTGACCGTGGTCTGCGACGAAGGCGCAGGCGCCACGCTCGACGACAAGACCATGCTCGCGGGCATCCGCACGGGCTCGGCCACCGACAAGGTCATACCGATGAAAGCGGTAGGCGATGCCGATGCGGTGATCCGCAACAGCGCGAAGTTCGTGCGCGCCGAGTACACGATGCCGCTGCTTGCGCACGCACTGCTCGAGCCGATGAACTTCACCGCGCATTTTCACGACAACAAGGTCGATTTGATCGGCCCGACCCAGTGGCAAGACGCGGCGCAAAGCTGTAGTCGCGAAAACGCTCGGCGTGAAGCCCGAAGACGTGACCCTTCGCACCACCTTCCTCGGCGGCGGCTTCGGCCGGCGCATCGACATCGACTACATCATCCAGGCGGCGCAGATCTCCAAGGCCGTCAACAAGCCGGTCAAGTTGCTGTGGACGCGCGAAGACGACATGACGCACGACTTCTACCGGCCGCAGTCGGTGCACACGCTGGCCGCCGGCCTCGGCGAGAACGGCAAGCCCACGGCGATGAGCTTCAAGATGGTTTCGCAATCGGTGACCGGCCGTGTCTTCGGCTTGCCTGCCGATGTGCAAGACCCGTTGATGACCGAGGCGGCGGTCGCGGCCTACGAGATCCCTGCGACCAAACATGAGATGGTCAAGCACGACGCGGGCTTGCGCGTGGGCTACTGGCGCTCGGTGAGCCACGCGCTGAACGCGTTCGCGAACGCGAGCTTCATCGACGAATTGGCCGCGGCTGCGAAGCAGGATCCCTACGCCTACCGCATGTCGCTGCTCGGCAGCCAGCCACGCTTCGCCAACGTTTTGAAAATGGCCGCCGACAAGGCCGGTTGGGGCAGGCCGCCGGCAGCAGGCCGCTTTCGCGGCATCGCGCTCATGGAGGGCTACGACACCTACATGGCGCAGGTGGCCGAGATCTCGATGAAGGACGGCGCGCCGGTCGTACACAGGGTGACGATCGTGGCCGACCTCGGCCGCATGGTCAACCCCGACACGGTCGAAGCGCAGATCCAGTCGAGCATCGTGTTCGGGCTGACGGCGGCGCTCTACGGCGACATCACGCTCGTGCCGAGCACCGAGAAACCCGGCGGCATCGGCGAGCCGGCCACCGCGCTGATCGGGCCGGCAGTCGCGAACGCGATGTTCGCGGCAACAGGCAAACGGCTGCGCAAGATGCCCTTCACGCAGGCGAACATCGCCAGCGCTTGACGGCAACGCCCTCCGCAGCGAACTCGCCGCGGAGGGTTCTTCTCGTCAGCCAGCCGCGGCCGCCAGCGCCGCGTTGAAGGTCGCGCTCGGTCGCATCACCGCGGCGCACTTCTCGGCGTCGACGAGGTAGTAGCCGCCGATGTCGGCCGGCTGGCCTTGCACCGCCGCGAGCTCGGCGACGATGGTCTGCTCGTTCGCGGCCAGCGACTTCGCGAGTGGTGCGAAACGGGCCTGCAGTGCCACGTCGTCGGTCTGCGCGGCCAGCTCTTCGGCCCAGTACATCGCAAGGTAGAACTGGCTGCCGCGGTTGTCGAGTTCGCCGGTCTTGGGTGAGGGCGACTTGTTGTTGTCGAGCAGTTTGCCGGTGGCGGCGTCGAGCGTCTTCGCGAGCAGCTTGGCCTTCGCGTTGTCGGTCTTGATGCCGAGCTCTTCGAGCGAAACGGCCAGCGCCAAAAACTCGCCGAGCGAATCCCAGCGCAGGTGGTTTTCTTCGACGAGCTGCTTCACGTGCTTCGGCGCCGAGCCGCCGGCACCGGTCTCGTACATGCCGCCGCCGGCCATCAACGGCACGATCGAGAGCATCTTCGCGCTGGTGCCGAGCTCCATGATCGGGAACAGGTCGGTCAGGTAGTCGCGCAGGATGTTGCCGGTGGCCGAAATGGTGTCTAGCCCGCGCACCACGCGCTCCAGGGTGTAGCGCATCGCGCGCACCTGCGACATGATTTGAATGTCGAGGCCGTTCGTGTCGTGGTCCTTCAGGCAGGTATGGACTTTCTCGATCAGCTCGTTCTCGTGCGGGCGGTACGGGTCGAGCCAGAAGATCACCGGCATGCCGGAGTTGCGCGCACGTGTGACGGCGAGCTTGACCCAGTCGCGGATCGGTGCATCTTTGACCTGGCACATGCGCCAGATGTCGCCGGCCTCCACGGTCTGCATTAGCAGCACTTCGCCGGTCACGAGGTCGACGATGCGGGCTTCGCCGGCCTCGGGCACCTCGAAGGTTTTGTCGTGCGAGCCGTACTCTTCGGCCTGCTGCGCCATCAGGCCGACGTTTGGCACCGTGCCCATGGTCACCGGATCGAAGTTGCCGTTGGTCTTGCAGAAGTTGATCATCTCCTGGTAGATGCGGGCGAACGTGCTCTCCGGGATCACCGCCTTGGTTTCCTTCGCGCGGCCATCGGCGCCGTACATCTTGCCGCCTATGCGAATCATCGCGGGCATCGAGGCGTCCACGATCACGTCGTTCGGCGCGTGCAGGTTGGTGATGCCCTTGGCCGAGTCGACCATCGCCAGCTCGGGCCGGTGCTCGTGGCAGGCGTGCAAATCCTTGATGATTTCTTCGCGTTTGGAGGTCGGCAAGCTCTCGATCTTGTCGTACAGGTTGACCATGCCGTTGTTGACGTTGACGCCGAGCTCGTCGAACAGCGCACCGTGCTTGGCGAACGCCTCTTTGTAGAAGATGCGCACCGCATGGCCGAACACGATCGGGTGCGAGACCTTCATCATCGTCGCCTTGACGTGCAATGAAAACATCACGCCGGTTTGGCGCGCGTCTTCCATCTCCTGCTCGTAGAACTGGAGCAGCGCCTTCTTGCTCATGAACATGCTGTCGATCACCTCACCGGCGAGCAGCGAGACCTTGGGCTTGAGCACGATGCTCGCGCCGGTTTTCGAGACGAGTTCCATCTTCACATCGCGCGCCGTGGCCGTCGTCATCGATTTTTCACCGTGATAAAAATCGCCGGTCTTCATCGTCGCCACATGGGTGCGCGAGGCTTGGCTCCATGCGCCCATCGCGTGCGGGTGCTTGCGGGCGAATTTTTTCACTGCGAGCGGCGCGCGGCGGTCGGAGTTGCCTTCGCGCAGCACCGGGTTCACGGCGCTGCCCAGCATCTTCGAGTAGCGGCCGCGGATCGCTTTTTCGGCATCGGTCTTCGGGCTCTCCGGAAAGTCGGGAATCTCGAATCCGCGGCCCTGCAACTCCTTGATCGCGCCGATCAGCTGGTGCTGCGAGGCGCTGATGTTGGGCAGCTTGATGATGTTGGTGTCGGGCTTCAACGTCAGTCGGCCGAGCTCGGCCAGGTTGTCGGGGCGCTTTTGCGCGTCGGTCAGGTGGTCGCTGAACTCGCCCAGCACACGTGCTGCGACAGAGATGTCGGTCTCGATGACCTCGATGCCGGCCGGCGACGTGAAGGCGCGAACGATGGGCAAAAAGGCGAAGGTCGCCAGCATCGGCGCCTCGTCGGTGAGCGTGTAGATGATCGTCGGCTTGGGGGTCGTCATGGACGGTTCTCGGTGGGGGAGTTGCCCCGAGTATCGGACCGCACAGGCGACAACCCTGCCGAGGTTTTTAGAAGGGGTCGGCTGCGGCCGCTGCTTCGCCAGCAGTCAGCCAGCGCGCGGCCGGCGCGCGGTGCAGCGAATCAGCCGTGCAGTCGACTGTGCCGCGGCACGCTGGCGAGCAGGAACTCCATCTGGTCGGCCAGGATGCGGCGGCCGCGCAGGATCATGTCTTCGTGCAGGTTGGGCACGTAGGGCAGGTACATCAGCGACATGCTCAATTCTTCGGGCAGGCGGTTGCCCTTGTGACCGTTGCACGGCCGGCATGCGGTGATGCAGTTCATCCAGGTGTCGACCCCGCCGCGCGAGGTCGGCACGATGTGCTCTCGGGTCAGGTCTTCGAGGTGAAAGCGGTGGCCGCAATACGCGCAAATGCCACGGTCACGCGCGAACAGCTTGGGGTTCGAGAGGGCAGGCGTCTGGCGCCAGGCCCGGCTCGGCACGGAGCCCTTGACCGCAATGATCGGGTGCACCTCGATGCGCGATTGCAACCCGGTGCGGCGCTGCATGCCGCCGCGCAGAACGAAGAACGCATCACCCAAGGTCCATGACACGCCGTCACTCGCGTAAATCACCGCGGCTTCTTTCGCGGAGATCCAGGCTTGCGGCCGACCGGAAATGTCGAGTTGCAATACTTCCATGAGGTTTCGAGCGTAATGCATCAAGTGGGGTTTCCTCAACCCCTGATCATGCGCTTCGGCGCGCTGGGCCGCGCGCTGTCTCGAAATGGCACTCGCGCGGTGCCGGCGCAGTGTCGTCGATCACCCGGCGGCATCGGCGCGTCACGCTCAGGAGGGATACAAGCCGCGCTCGCGGGCCATCAACCGCGTCAGGCCGAGCAGGGCGCCGATATTGGGCATCGGGGTCCCGAGCCGCGTGCCGATCTCGTGAACGGCGCTCACCAGTGCGTCGATCTCCAGCGGCCGGCCGGCGAGCGAGTCTTGCAGCATCGAAGTCTTGAACGCGCCGAGCTGGCGCGCGATGGCCATGCGCTCCTCGCCCGACTGCGTGATCGCGCAACCGATCTGCGCACCGATGCGCCGCGCCTCTTCCATCGTACCGAGCATGAAAGCGAGCACCAATGGGTCGTCGATGATGTGGTGGCTCTCGGCGCCGGTCAGCGCCGAGACCGGGTTCATCGTCATGTTGCCCCAGAGCTTGAACCAGATGTCGTGCCGGATGTCGGTGCTGACTTCGGTGGTGAAGCCGCCGTTGCGCAGCGCGGCGGCGACCGTGTCGGCGCGGGCCGATGCACCGCCGGCCGGCTCGCCGACGATCAGCCGATCGCCGAAACCGTGCCTGATCAACCCGGGCTCGGGGCTCGAACAAGTCAGGTGCACGACGCAGCCGATCACGCGTTCGAGCGGTAGCAGCGCGCCGATGCGACCGCCGGGGTCGACGCTGGCGAGCGTGCGGTCGGCGAGCGAAACAGAAGCCGGTGCAGTTTGCAGAAACCACCAAGGCACGCCGTTCATCGCCGGCATCACGACCGTCTCGGGGCCGATCAATGGCTGCATCGACACCGCTGCAGCAGCCAGCGCCGGGCCTTTCAGCGCGGCGATCACCAGGTCTTGCGGGCCGAGCGTGGCAGCGTCGTCGGTGACGGCGATCTTCGCGATCGTCTCGTGCCCGCCCATCACCAGCCGCAGGCCGTGCTCGCGCACCGCGGCCAGTGGGGCGCCACGTGCGAGTGCGCTGAGCTCGTGGCCAGCCGCCGCCAACTTCGCCGCCATCAGCCCGCCGACGGCGCCGAGCCCCACCACTGCGATCTTCATTCGATGCACTCGGCGCGCTGGCCGTCCGTTGGTTCGCGGGAGATGGTAGCAATCGCATGGGGGGCGAACGAGTCACGGGTAAACCCGTGGCTGCAAGCGACGCAGCTTGCGTTCTAGGCGGCAGCGCCTAGAAAAAGTCCGGAAACCGCGGCCGGCGAAACACTGCGGTCATCCGATCCTCTGCAAAATAGAACGATCGTTCGTTTTAATATCCAGCCCGGCTGGCCGCCTCAAGTGACCGACTCCCCGACGCTTCTGACCGATTCGGCCCGCGATACCGCCGTCGCGCACGCCGCGCCTGCGCGCCCGTTGCTCAAAGGCCGCCAGACCCGCGCCGCGATCCTCGAAGCCGCGCTCGCGTTGGCGTCGCACATGGGGCTCGAGGGCCTGTCGATCGGCGCGTTGGCTGAAGTCACGCAAATGAGCAAGTCGGGCGTGTTCGCGCATTTCGGCTCGCGCGAGGAGCTGCAAATTTCGGTGGTGCGCGAGTACCACGCGAAGTTCGAGGCCGAGATTTTCGAGCCGTCGATCGCGGCCCCGCGCGGCCTGCCGCGGTTGCGCGCGATGTACGACCGCTGGTTCAAGCGCGTCTCGGTCGAGATCGACGCCGGCTGCATCTACATCAGCGGCGCCGTCGAGTTCGACGACCGGCCCGGCCCGGTGCGGGACGCGCTCGTCGCCATGGTTCAGACCTGGCACGAAGCGCTGGAGCGCGCCATCCGCATGTCGATCGACGAAGGCCACTTGAGGTCCGACACCGACCCGCAGCAAATGCTGTTCGAGGTGCACGGCCTGATCCTCGCGCTGCACCACGACGCGCGCTTCCTGCGCCGCCCCGGCGCCGATGCACGTGCGCGCGCCGGCTTCGAGAACGTGCTCTCCCACTACATCGCCGCGCCTGCCGCAAGTGCCGCCCCCGTGGCGCGCCGCAAGGGCAGCCCCGACTCACTCTGATTTCAACTTCCAGGAGTTTTCATGCCCCAGTACACGCCGCCCCTGCGCGACATGCAGTTCGTGATGCACGAGTTGCTCAACGTCGTCGACGAACTCAAGGCGCTGCCCAGGCACGCCGACATCGATGCCGACACCATCAATGCGGTGCTCGAAGAAGGCGGCAAGTTCGCCGCCAACGTGCTCGCGCCGATCAACCAGAGCGGTGACGAAGAAGGCTGCGTGCTCGACAAAACCACGCACGAGGTCAAGGCGCCGACCGGCTTCAAGGCCGCGTACGCGCAGTTCGTCGAGGGTGGCTGGCCGGCGTTGAGCTGCGACCCGGCGTTCGGCGGCCAGGGCCTGCCGATGGTGATGAACCAGTGCATGTACGAGATGATGAACTCGGCCAACCAAGCCTGGACCATGTACCCCGGCCTGTCGCACGGCGCGTACGAAGCGCTCCAAGCGCACGGCTCCGAAGCGCAAAAGGCGATGTACTTGCCCAAGCTCACCAGCGGCGAGTGGACCGGAACAATGTGCCTGACCGAATCGCACTGCGGCACCGACCTCGGGCTGTTGCGCAGCAAGGCCGAACCCCTGGCGGATGGCAGCTTCCGACTCACCGGCAACAAGATCTTCATCTCGGCCGGCGAACACGACTTGGCTGAGAACATCATCCACCTCGTGCTCGCGCGCCTGCCCGATGCGCCTGCCGGCTCGAAGGGCATCTCGCTGTTCGTCGTGCCCAAGTTCCTCGTCAATTCCGATGGCACGCCGGGCGCGCGCAATCCGATCTTCTGCGGCGGGCTCGAACACAAAATGGGTATCCACGGCAACGCCACCGCCCAGATCAACCTCGACGGCGCGGTCGGCACGCTGGTCGGCCAGCCGAACAAGGGCCTGGCGGCGATGTTCGTGATGATGAACGCGGCGCGTTTGGGTGTGGGCATGCAGTCGCTCGGCCTGACCGAAGTGGCTTATCAGAACGCTGCGGCGTATGCGAAAGACCGCATTCAGATGCGCTCGCTCTCGGGCGTGAAAAACCCCGACAAGCCGGCCGATTCGATCATCGTGCACCCCGATGTGCGCAAGATGCTGTTGACCGCACGCGCGTACGCCGAAGGCGGCCGTGCACTCGCGATGTGGACCACGCTGCAGATCGACAAGGAACTCAGCAGCGACGACGAAACCGTGCGCGCCGAGTGCGCCGACATGGTCGCGCTCGTCACGCCGATCGTGAAAGCCTTTCTGACCGACAACGCCTGGATCGCGACCTCGCACTGCATGCAGGTGTTCGGTGGCCACGGTTACATCCGCGAGTGGGGCATGGAGCAGTACGTGCGCGACGCCCGCATCAACATGATCTACGAGGGCACGAACACGATTCAGTCGCTCGACCTGCTCGGCCGCAAGGTGCTCGGCGACAACGGCGCGAAGCTGAAGAAGTTCGGCAAGCTGATTTCGCAGTTCGTCGAGGACGAAGGCACCGATGAAGCCATGCAGGAGTTCATCAACCCGCTTGCCGACCTCGGCGACAAGGTGACGAAGCTCACGACCGAGATCGGCATGAAAGCGTTCAAGAACCCTGACGAAGTGGGTGCTGCGGCGGTCGATTACCTGCGCGTGTGCGGCCACCTCGTGTTCGCGTACTTTTGGGCACGCATGGCGAAGGTCGCGTTGGCCAAGGTCGACAGTGGCGACCCGTTCTACAAGGCCAAGCTAATCACCGCGCGCTTCTACTTCGCCAAGCTGCTGCCCGAAACGGCGACACTGATCCGCACCGCGCGCGCCGGCTCCGCCTCGTTGATGGAGATGGACGAAGCGCTGTTCTGATCGCGCGACTCGACAACCAAGAAAGACAACACCATGGCTCGCTACCCCCGACGAATCGCCGCCGCCTTGGGCTTGGTTCTGGTCGCTTCGATCGCCCATGCACAGGCCACGCCGGCCGGCCTGTGGAAGACGGTCGACGACGATGGCAAGAAGGAAACTTCACTGATCCGCATCACCGAGTCGGGCGGCGTTCTCACCGGTCGGATCGAGAGGCTGCTCGACCCCGCTTCGAAGGCCGATGCGGTCTGCGACAAGTGCACCGACGACCGCAAGGACAAGCCGATCGTCGGCATGATGCTGATCCGCGGTGTGAAGCAGAGCGAATCGGACAAGACCCGCTGGGACGGTGGCGAGATCCTCGATCCGGACAACGGCAAGACCTACAAAGTGCGCCTGACGCCCGGCGAGGCCGGCAAGACCCTCAAGGTGCGCGGCTACATCGGCGCGCCGATCATCGGCCGCACGCAGACCTGGATCAGGGCCGAATAAGCAATCTGCATTGAATCGAAGGAACAAAGATGAACCGATTCCCAGTCCGCAAGGTCGCCGTGCTCGGCGCCGGCGTGATGGGCGCGCAGATCGCCGCCCACCTCGTCAATTGCAAAGTACCCGTGATCCTGTTCGATCTGCCGGCGAAGGACAAAGACGGGGCAGGGGCCCTGTCTTCCAGTTTCTCGAAGAACGGCATCGTGACGAGGGCCGTCGAAGGCTTGAAGAAGCTCAAGCCGGCGCCGCTCGGCATCGTTGAAGACGCGGCGCTGATCCAGCAGGCCAACTACGAAGAGCACCTCGATCTGCTGAAAGACTGCGACCTGATCATCGAGGCCATCGCCGAGCGCATGGACTGGAAGCTCGCGCTCTACGAAAAGATCGCGCCGGCGATCCCTGCGCACGCGATCGTCGCGAGCAACACCTCGGGCCTGTCGATCACGAAGCTGTCGCAAGTACTGCCCGAGGCCATCAAGCCGCGCTTTTGCGGCATTCACTTCTTTAACCCGCCGCGCTACATGGCGCTGGTCGAGCTGATCAACACACCGACGACGAACCCGGAGATCCTCGACCAGCTCGAAGCCTTCGTCACCACTGCGCTCGGCAAAAGCGTGGTGCGCGCGATGGACACGCCGAACTTCATCGCAAACCGCGTCGGCATCGCCGGCATGCTCGCGACGATGAAGGAGGCCGAGACCTTCGGGCTCACCTACGACGTGGTCGACGACCTGACCGGCAAGAAGCTCGGCCGTGCGTCGAGCGGCACCTTCCGCACCGCGGATGTGGTCGGGCTCGACACGATGTCGCACGTCATCAAGACCTTGCAAGACAACCTTGCCGACGATCCTTTCTTTTCGAGCTACGCAACGCCGAAGGTGCTCGCGACGCTGATCGAGCGCGGCGCACTCGGCTCGAAGACCGGGGCCGGCTTCTACAAAAAAGTCGGCAAGGACATCCAACGTCTCGACCCCACGACCGGCGAATACGTGACGGGCGGCGGCAAGGCCGACGAGATCGTCGCGCGCATCCTGAAGAAGCCGCCGGCCGAACGCCTGAAGCTGCTGCGCGAATCGAAGAACCCGCAGGCGCAGTTCCTGTGGGCGATCCTGCGCGACAGCTTTCACTACGCGGCGGTTCACTTGGCCGACATCGCCGAGAGCGCGCGCGACATCGACTTCGCGATGCGCTGGGGATTCGGCGTCAGCCAGGGCCCGTTCGAGTTGTGGCAGGCGGCCGGCTGGAAGACAGTTGCGCAGTGGATCAAGGAAGACATCGACGCCGGCAAGGCGCTGAGCGCGGCGCCGCTGCCGAATTGGGTGTTCGAGGGCCCTGTTGCCGCGCACCAAGGCGTGCACCGTGCCGAGGGTTCGTGGAGCGCATCGCACTCGACTTGGGTCGCGCCGAGCACGCTGACGGTCTACCAGCGCCAGGCCTTTCGCGAAACGGTTTTCGGCGCCGGCGCGCAGATGCCTCTGGCCTCGGGAACCGAGGTCTTCAAGAACGACGAAGTACGCGTCTGGACGCTGGACGGCGAAGTGCTGATCGCCAGCATCACCGCGAAGCTGCACCTGATCAGCGAGCACGTCACGCAAGGCTTGTCGAAGGCGATCGAGCTTGCGGAGGCCGGCTACAAGGGCCTCGTGATCTGGTCGCCCGACGACATGTTTTCGGCCGGCGCGAACTTGGAGTCGATGATGCCAGTCTTCATGAAGAGCGGCGGCAAAGGCATCCTGCCCGAAGTGAAGAAGCTGCAAGACATGATGCTGCGGATGCGCTATGCCGCGGTGCCAGTCGTGGCGGCGGTGCGCGGCATCGCACTCGGCGGTGGCTGCGAGATCGCGGTCTACACAGCCAAGCGTGTCGCGGCGATGGAAAGCTACATGGGGCTGGTCGAAGTCGGAGTCGGGTTGATCCCGGCTGGCGGCGGCCTGACCTACATCGCGCGGCGTGCGGCTGAGATGGCGTCGGCTGGAAATGCAGGCGCCGACATCTTCAAGTTTCTGAGCGATGGCTTCACGAACGCGGCGATGGCGAAGGTCGGCACGAGCGCAATCGAGTCGCGCAAGCTCGGCTACCTGTTGTGGAGCGACGTGGTCGTGCCGAACAAGGACGAGTTGCTGCACGTCGCCTCGCAACAGGCGAAGGCGATGCACGAGTCGGGCTACCGCGCGCCTTCGAGGTCGCTGTTTGCGGTCGCCGGCCGCAATGCCATCGCGACGATCAAGGTGCAACTCGCGAACATGCGTGAGGGCGGTTTCATCAGCGCGCACGATTTCCACATCTCGGCGCTGATTGCCGAGGTGGTTTGCGGCGGCGATGTCGATGCCGGCTCGATGGTCAGCGAGGAGTTCCTGATGGCACTCGAACGCAAGCACTTTTGCGCATTGCTCGACCACCCGAAAACGCAGGAACGAATCATGGGCATGCTGCAGACGGGCAAGCCGGTGCGGAATTGATGACCGAACACCCTCACCCCGACCCTCTCCTGCGTGCGGGAGAGGGAGTCAATGCCCATCCTCTCCCGCACGCGGGAGAGGGTTAGGGTGAGGGCGCGCGAGTTGCGCCGATCGTCTCCCGACGCCGGACGCGCGATCTGGAGTGCCCTGCGCAGCCGCCAACTCGACGGCTACAAGTTTCGTCGGCAGCATTTGATCGGTCGGTTCTTCGCCGACTTCGCGTGCGTCGAAGCGATGCTGGTCGTCGAGCTCGACGGCGGGCAGCACCTCGAGGCCGAGGCGATCGAAGCGGATGCGCGTCGCACTCGCGCGATGAAGCCGAATGGCCTTCACGTCAGCGGTTCGACGATCGGCAGGCATTGGTCGAGCACGACGGTGTTTTGGCGTCGATCCTGCAGTGGCTGCTTGTCCATCATCCTCACCCCAACCCTCTCCCGCGTGCGGGGGAGGGAGTCAATGCCCATCCTCTCCCGTGTG
>ENA-OBIO01000912-OBIO01000912.1-metagenomes-genome-assembly--contig:-NODE-912-length-13370-cov-24.8669_pt1 | contig 13370 bp, 6 predicted proteins | sample MGYA00153383_OBIO01 | MGnify analysis MGYA00153383 | reverse complement strand
GAAAAAAGTCTCTTATGTTCTTTTACCACATAATGTTACTATTTTGGAGATGTCTATGGCCTAATGGTGGTTATGGCGGTTCCACGCCTGCTTGGGGAGACTATGACAAAGATGGAAAACTGGATATCCTAGTCACCAATCTTTCAGCAAAGAATGGCCAAGACCGACCAGAGTTCTTTAGCAAAGTCTTCCGCAACAACATCCCTAAAGCGAACACTCCTCCCACCGCACCCACAGGGCTGACGGCTGTAGCTTCGGGCCCAGAAGTTACCTTCAACTGGAATAAAGCGACTGATGCTCAAACTCCTGCTAATGGTTTAAGCTATAACCTGCGAGTTGGCACTACAAAAGGGGGCCAGGAAATTCTTTCCCCGATGTCTCTTGGCGATGGAACTCGGCAACTGGTGGGGCTGGGAAATGTCAATGAAAACACCCGCTGGCAACTCAAAGACTTGCCTCCAAAGACATATTACTGGAGCGTGCAAGCCATTGACACAGCTTGGGCCGGTTCACCTTTTGGCACAGAAGGCGAATTTACTATAGTTCCCAACCGCCCGCCAGTTTTAAACTACGGCGAGACTACAACCCCTTGGCATTACAACTTTCTACCAGTAAGCAAATCATCCACATTCACCTACACGTTCCCGGCCAATACATTCACCGACCCGGATCTTCCCGGCGACAAGCTCACCTACACAGCCACTCTGATGAACGGCAGTCCTCTGCCAAGCTGGCTCACGTTTAATCAAAATACCCGTACCCTGAGCGGCACAAGCCCCAGAGCGCAGGAGTTAACAATCCTGTTAACAGCAACAGACAGGGCGGGTCTTAGTGTTAGCGATAATGACGGTATGTTGCTGACATTTAGCAGCAGCGGTGTAGTAATCGACGGCTACATTTCCGGCGCAACCCTCTTCCTCGATGCCAACAAAAACGGCATCAAAGACACCAACGAACCCTCCACCATTACTAACAGCGACGGTAGCTTTAATCTCAACATCCCCTTCGAGATTTTCGACACCAACAAAAACGGAGAAATCGACCCATCAGAAGGAAATTTAGTAGCCACAGGAGGCACTGACACCGCCACCGGATTACCCCTAGAAACACCAGTCACCGCACCACCAGATTCCAGTGTTGTCACCCTCCTCACCAGCTTAGTCGCCGACTTAATCGACAAAGGAATTGCACCAGAAGAAGCGCAATCTTTAGTCAAAGCCGCCCTTTCTCTCCCCGCCGATGTTGACCTGACTAGCTTAGATCCAATCTTAGCTACCAACAACAACCAACCGGGCGGAGTCCAAGTTTTAGCAGCAATGGTGAAAGTCCAAAACTTGATCACCCAAACAAGCGCTTTGATTGATGGTGCTTCCAGTGCAGCTACTAAGGATCTTGTCAAAGCTGTTGTCAGTTCAATTACGAATCAAATTCAATCTGGTTCTCTTTTAAACCTCAGCAACGCAGCCGCTTTAGAACCAATCATTCAGCAAGCAGCCGCGAAAATCCAGCAAATAGACCCCAGTTTCAACATTCAAAAAGTCACCCAAATTACATCGCAAGCTGCGACAGTAATGGCAACCGCAAATCAACGCATTGATAGCGCCATCTCCAGCACAACAACATCAATTCCTCAAGCAGTTGCCCGCGTCCAACAAGTAGCATTGGGCGCAACAACTCAAGACTTCAAAGCAGTTGGTGCGGGAAGTAAGACAATCTCCCAACTCGTTACTGACAATACTGGTGCTGCTTTAGATACCAAAATTCAAGCAGTGATATTGCCTGTTGGAATTGCCGCTCCTATTCTCACTGGCGATGCAGATTTGGGCAGCAATTCCCCTCAGGCAATTCTCGGTACAAATGGCGACGATATCCTGACGGGCGACAGCGGGAATAATGTCTTGATGGGCATGAGGGGCAATGATTCCCTCGATGGTGGCGCGGGGAATGACACTCTTTTCGGCGGCAAAGGTAGCGATACATTGCTCGGAGGTAGCGGTGATGATGCCTTGTTTGGCGGCCGCGGTGCTGACATTTTGAATGGCGGCGATGGTAACGATATTCTGCTGGGAGGTAAGGGAGATGATTTGCTGACTGGCGGTTTGGGAAGTGATACTTTGACAGGAGGTGCTGGTAATGATAAATTCTTGCTTTCCACCAATTTCGGTACTGATACAATTACTGATTTTGAGGTTGGCAAAGATTTGTTAGTATTAGGTAACGGGCTGAGTTTCTCGCAATTGACTATTGCTCAAGGTAGCGGTTCGACATTAATCCGGTTTGCACAAACTGGGGAGATTTTGGCAAGTCTCACCGGAGTTTCTGCTAGTAGTATCAGTGCCGCCAATTTAGGGTTAATTTGAGTTGTCAGCCCGCAGTCCGGCAGGGGTTTCAACCCCTGCCTCAAAGCGAAAGTCCTCGCTATGAGGACTGAGAAAAACACTTTTCAACTCATTAGTCCTCTTTGAGAGGACTTTCGCTATTAGCCAGGGGTTTCAACCCCTGGCGGACTGACGGGCTGACTGGCGGACTTGGCGGGTTTGACGTTAAGTTGACACCAATGATGACGCAACAGCCCATTTCTAACAAACAGCCACCGCCCCCAATTCCTTAATCGCCGCCTCGGGGCCCACAAGAGAAATATACGGTTCGATGAAGTATTTCTGAGCAGCTTCCTGTGCTTCAGCAGCAGTAACTGCTGCTATTTCTGATTGAAACTGCTCGTCAAATTTAATTCCCAATCCCAAGGTTTCATACCAGCCTACAACTTGAGCAATTTGCGAATTAGTTTGTTTTCCTAAAGCATATTGACCGAGCATTTTATTCTTGCAGGCTTGCAGTTCCTCCTCGCTTAGTTCGGTGCTGGCGAGTCGATCGACCTCTGTACGCAAACCTTCAAAAGCAGTTGTCGTATTTTCCGGCGCAGTACCCATGTACACCACAAACTGCGCCGCATCTAACCGCGTCGCATACAGCGCCGAAACATCGTAAGCCAAGCCCCGCTTCTCCCGCAATTCCACAAACAACCGACTCGATAAACCGTTGCCCAAATAAGTATTCAGCAACTTCAAGGCGGCGTAGTCAGCATCTTTTACTGCTGGTGCAAGGTAGCCCAACATAATCACTGATTGCTGGGTTTCTTGCGGCTTCAACGCTGACTCTGGGTGGGGTATGATGGGGGGTAAACTTAAAGTTGGTAGCGGTGTTGCGGGTGCTTTCCAGTCGCCAAAAGTTCGATCGATCAGGGCGATCGCATCTTCAGTCGATATTCTGCCTGCTACAGAAATAACTACATTATCCGGGCGAAAATAGGTTTTGTGAAACTGTTCAAGCTCGTTTCTGGTGAGCTTAGACATAGTATCTTCCGTGCCCAAGGTAGAGAAAGCGTAGGGATGATCCTTGTACATCGTCTGTCGCAATTGCTCAAAGGCGATCGCAAACGGCTGTTCTTGTTGGGAACGAATTGCCGATATAGCAATGCGGCGTTCGAGTTCGACTTCAGCTTCCGGGAAAGTGGGCGATCGCATCAATTCCCCCGCCAACTCCAAAATGTCCTGAAAATCCGCAGAAACCGTCTTCAAACTGACTAAAAAATAGTCTGTAGTTGCATCGGTACTCAACCTCGCTCCCACCGATTCTACACGTTCGGCAATTTCCAGTGAAGACAGGCGATCGGTTCCCTTCGTCATTACCGCAGACAGCAAGTGACACAATCCTGCTTGTTCCGGCTGCACGCAGCGGCTACCGGCCCGCAGGAATATTCTAGCTGCAATAATATCTGCTGCTGGATTTTCTGCTGCCAAGACAACAATACCATTGTCTAAAACCGTGCGCTGAATTTCATTTTTCATGATTAATTTAGTTAGTAATTGGGAATTGAGAATTGGGAATGGGTAATTGGTAATTGGTAATTACTCGATCGCCATTTTTATATTTTCCATTTGTATCTTGTTATGATGTCATACCGGGTAGGGACTGACCCGCAACATCTAAATTTGACAACATCTATCCTCTAGGGTTCACCACAAGCACAGAAAGACCTGATGCACAACAACATCTAAATATAACAACATCTATCCTGTAGGGTGCACCACAAGCACAGAAAACCCCGGACAAACGCCGAACATCTATCTTGTAGGGTGCGCCATAAGCGCAGAAAACCCGGGACAAACGCCGAACATCTATCAGGTACCAAAATATTTATATTCACCAGCTTACCGATTAGACTGGTTTGAGTACCACAGCCGCATAGTGGCGGGGAGAGATATATTTTTGAGCTAGGCGCTGGAGGTCTAAGGGCTTAAATGCCTGAATCCTGGTAGGATAGCTGAGGGCTAATTCGGCAGTGGCGATCGTACTGTAATACCCGTAAAGACCGGCTAGCTGTCCCGGCGTTTCGATGCTGAAAGCGAAATCGTTGCAGAGCAAACGCTTACAGCGAAGCAGTTCTGCCTCCGAAATTGGCTCAGACTGCAATTCCCAAAGTCGATCGCAAATCAGAGCTTCCACCTTTTCGACATCCTCGGCTTCCAAGACTGCACTAATTGTAAACAAGCTCGATTCCCGTTGCAACGAAAAAGAACACTCGATCGCCTGTACCAATTGTAATTCTTCCCGCAGTTCCCGGACTAAACGCGAAGTCCGCCCGTCTGCGAGCAACACTGACAGCAAATCCAAACCACAAGCACTTTGCAACTCTTCAACTCCCGGGCCCATCCAAGCCATCATCAGCCGTGCTTGTTCCAATCGGGGGAGACGGAGTTCCTGACGGCGAATTTCTACCAGCGGCGGTTCGGCTTCTGCTGTTAATTTGGGACAATCCCACCTGTCAGAAAACTGCTCGAAAGCTTTCCCCGTGACATCTCTGGCTTGTTCTTCATCAATTCCCCCGACTATCACCACAGTCATATTTTCCGGCTGATAGTGAGAGCGGTGGAAACAGCGCATTTCGTGAGGTGTTCGCGACATCAGCAACTCTTCTGTTCCCAATACCGATCGCCTGTAGGGATGGCGCTGGTAAACTGTTTCCATCATCGCTTGGAAACCGAGCCAATCGGGATCGTCTTGAGCTTGGCGGATTTCTTCGAGCACCACATCTCGCTCGCGATCAAATTCTGCATCTGGGATAGAAGCTCGCAGCAGCAATTCTGCCAGCGGCTGCGCAGTTTCTGCTAAATAATCAGCCGCAGCGTTGACAAAAAAATGCGCGTAGTCGTGACTTGTAGCTGCATTCGCGACACCACCGCGATTTTCGATTACCTGGTCAAATTCTCCAGGGGCGATCGAATCCGTCCCTTTAAATATCATGTGTTCTAAAAAATGAGCCATTCCCGACCAAGAATCTGGCTCCAGCGTTGCGCCAGCCCTCACCCACACGTCTAGTGCGACCACGGGTGTGGCCGACATCCGCTGGTGAATGACGGTTAACCCATTATTCAGCTTCCAGACAGTGGCTGGGAACTCTAAAGCAGTGAGCAGTTGAGACAAGCTAGTTATTCTTAAACTTTAGTTAACTTTGGCTGCAACCATAGTAGCGCTTTACAGCTAGGCGATCGGGATTGATTGATACAAAAGTCATATCGTTTCCGGTGGCATCGGTATGATATAGGAGACGGCAATGCTGTGTCCCTACAATATTATTTTGGGTAGGGACACGGCACTGCCGTCTCCTCATTTCTTTTTTTAAAACGACTTTAGCCTCAAGTAAATACCATTTCTTGGTTTAAAAGTCAATAGATTGAGCGGGATATTAATGAATCAGTCGGCAGAAAGAGGAAGTTATCAGAATATTTTCATAGATTAAGAGATGTAAGAACACTAAAGACATCCAGAGGAGAACAGACTAATGGTAGCTACCCTTGAAGATACCAAGCGCCAAGCGATCGGCATGAAATTAGCAGACATGAAAGCGCTGCAAAATTTGCTGATTGCTAACGAGCAATTGTTCATCAACTCCTGCAACGACTCCGAACTGTGCGATCGCTTCCGCAATATGCTTGAGGACGATCGTAAAAACATGGGCGTTTTAGAAACCGTAATCGTGCAGTACGGCGTTCAAAGCGAACCAAAAGAAACAACCACAAAAATGATTAAAGAAGTTCAGAAACTCATGGAAGGTTCTGAACTAACTATGTTTGAAAAAGTCACTCAGCACGAACTGCTCAAACACAAACAAACAATGGCCGGTTTGTTAGTTCACAAAGCCGCTCAAGTAGTCGGCGCAGACATCGAAGCCGCAATTGTTCCCCTCAACACAGTTAACTTTGAAAATCGCGCCCACCAAGAACAACTCAAAGGAGTTATGGAAATCTTGGGAGTACGCGAACTGACCGGAAAAGACCCAGATCAAGGCGTTTGGGCCCGAGTCCAAGATGCGATGGCTGCGATGAGCGGCATCATCGGCGGTGCTGCCACCCGCACCAAAGATGAGATGAACATCACCGAAATCATCACAATGGATCACCGCAAAGTCGATACCATATTTATGGAAATCGAAAAAACCAACGATCCGCAAAAACTGCAAGAATTCTTCGGTCAGTTGTACAAAGATTTAAGCGTACACTCCGAAGCCGAAGAACAAATTGTTTATCCCGCAGTTCGCAGTTACTACAGCAACACTCAACAACTGTATGACGAGCAAGCAGAAATGAAGCAAATGCTCGCCCAAATTAAGGCTCTGAACCCCAGCGCCTCAAACTTCAAAGCTCAAATCCAACAGCTCAAAACAGCGGTACAGACTCACGTGAAAGAAGAAGAAAACGATATGTTCCCTCAGATTCGCCGCAACCTGAGCGAAGCACAAATGGAGCAAATGGCTACTCAGTTCAAAGCAGCCAAAAGCACCATCCAGCAAGAAATGGCTGGCATGAGCTAATTGAGCAGCAACGGGATACATTTGTTGTAGGGGCGGGTTCCACCAAAGATATTTGTTGGTAATTTATATCAATTCCGGCTGCGCCGGAATGATATAGAGGAGACTGCACGTGCCGTGTCCCTACCGCGAAATTGTAGGGACACGGCACTGCCGTCTCCTCCGTCTCCTCCGTCTCCTCCGTTTATATCATTCCGATGCAAATGGATTTGATATCAAGACATAAATAAACCCGCCCTCCCAATCTCTGATTGTGGAGGGCGGGTTTATCTAAAAACCAGCTAGTTGCTAATAGTTGAGTCTCAAATTAAAGACTCAACTTAACATTAAAACAGGGGGCTTGGAGCTGGAGCGCCCAACATTAATTTATCGTCGAGCTTCTGAGCTTCGATAAACGATACAATCGAGGACTCCGCCGAGATTTTCAACTGTCGGAAGTCAACAACATTAGCCGCACCAGCAGTCTGAGGTGCGATCAAGCTGTCAACCATGCTGACTTGTTGAGCTGCGACTAAGCCGCCGCCTGTCAAAGGATCGGAATCGACGCTAGAAGCAGTGACCGTACCCGCATCATTACCAGTCAAATCAATGCTAGAAGCAGTTCTGACTGCGGCTGGGACTGCCGTCGGTGCTACCGTCGCAGGTCTTGTGCTGGGGCCGGGCACGTCAAAGCTCACAGGGTTTGGCCCAGTTGGGATTGGGAACGGATTCTGAACGCTCGGATCGAAGACTTCCAAAACCGAGTAGGTGCCTGGGGACAAATTGGGAAACAGAGCAATACCATTAGCATCTGTTCTTACTAGCGGTTCTGTCGCAGGATCGTAGACGCCGTTTTTGTTCAAATCCAATGTGAACGGAATGCCAACTAGGGGCGGTTCGTTTCCATCTCGGATACCGTTACGGTTGTCATCTCGGAACTTAGGAACCGCGAGGTCATAGCGCCGAGAGTTACCTACCACAGCGCAAGTAAAGGTTTGATTCGCACCGAGCACAATATCCAGTGGCTTAGTCGTTTGGAAGTAACCAGGAGGTGTTACTTCCCGAAGCTTGTAAGTGCCGGGGGTCAAATTGGTGAATTTAAAAGTACCAAACTGATCGGTAACAGTAGAGGGTTCATTTGCGTCCAACACACCGTTGCCATTGGTATCTAGAAACATGGTGACACCAGGAATAGCTGGTTCATTGCCATCTCGATAACCGTTCAGGTTCAAGTCCTCAAATTTACACCCGGTGATGTTGCTGTTGGGTGTGTTTGCAAAGGTAACGTTGGCGTCCTGAGTATTGAGGGTCACATTGACAGCAGCTACAGTCGAAGGCGAGAAACCAGCGGGTACGACTTCTCGGACGACATAGTTGCCCGCAGCCAAGTTGGTAAAGGCTGCTTTCCCCTGAGTATTTGTCTGGACTTGCTGTTCTCCCGCGTCGAGAGTACCATTATTGTTGGTGTCGAGGAAGACGGTGACACCACTAATTGGCAATTCACCCTGATTTGGTTCGTAGCGACCGTTGCCATTCAAGTCATTGTATTTGAAGACATTAATGTTCGGTCGAGTGTTGCCCACACCACCATTATTGCCAACACCCTGAGTAGCTGCAACAGGAGAAAAACTGAGTGCTGGCGAGGGGTTAGGCGCTGGTAAAGGGACTGTTGGCGCTGCAAAAATTGGTCGCTCACCCGTTGCAGCAATCGATCTTTCTCCTACTTGTTGGATGCCGTCGCGGTTGGTGTCTACGAATTTAGGGTCGTTTGGTTTCAGCGTGTAGGTTGAGTCTGCTACTATGAGCGGTTGCTCTTTGCTGATCGTACCCTGGAATCGTGCCTGCGGCCCTGGTGCCGAAACCAGAGTCGGGTTGCCAGTAGTTCCTACTGGAAAATTTAAATTGCCTGGGACACCGCCACCTACTTGTGCCGGCAGTACAGATGGAAAAATTTCCAACACTGAGTAGTTGCCAGCTCGCAAATCCTTGAAGGTAACGACTCCGTTCACATCGCTGAGGGCGATCGGTTCAGACCCTGCATCCCAGCGACCGTTCCCGTTCAAATCTAAAATGAACGGTACTTGGGGAATCGGGGGTTCGAGGACTCCATTGACAACATTTCGCGTACCGCTGCGGTCGATGTCTTGAAATTTGTTAATTTCAATTTGATAGAGCGGAGTATCGCCAACTTGAGCGCAAGCAAAGGTTTGACCGGCTGCTACCGTCACGTCCAGTACCGGAATGTTGCCGGGGGGAGTGCTTTGGGGAAAATCTTGTGTTTCTAACGGTTCTGCGCTCGGAGAGTTAACTTCTAGTCCGGTAACAGGATTAATTTGTCGTGCGATTCGTTCTTCCCGAATCTTGTAGCTTCCGGGTGCTACGTTGAACGACCATGCACCATTTTTGTCTGTTAAGGTGTTGGGTTCGCCAGCATCGCGCTGACCGTTGCCATTGGAATCAATATAGATTCTGACATTTTTAATCCCCGGTTCATTGCCATCTCGAAAGCCGTCGCCATTGATGTCGAGGTATTTGCATCCGACAATCCGGCTGCCTACAACTGCGGTGTTGCCAAAGAAAACGTTGACATTTCTGTTTCCAACAACGCTGACAGCGAGGGGGTTGGGAGTCGTAGGGCGGAAACCCGCAGGTATTGCCGTTTCCGTGAGTACGTAGTTGCCAGGGACTAGATTGATGAATGAGAACGCACCGTTAGCGTCCGTCGTGGTTGCAACTTCCCCAGTACCTGCATTAAATACACCGTTGGTGCTGGTTGCTGATTCGAGGAGGATGGGGATATTCGCCAGACCGGGTTCATTTGCCTGTCTGATGCCATCCGCGTTCAGGTCATTGAACTTGATCCCTAGAATTGCCGGGCCAGTGTTCCCAACCAAAACTGGCTGTAGTTGCTGGGCAATCCGTTCTTGAGTATTATCTGTTTCTGCCATGATTTCTCTCCTTCACACCTAAATCCACGTAAATTACAGACTGCTGTATCTTTTTGTCAATGACTGATCGGCTTTTGCCAATCCCTGACCACCACTACTAGATTTTACATATGTCTGTATTCGATGTAATGTGTCCCACCTGACACCTGACACAAAAATCCATTAAGCTTTACCGCACGCCAGTATATCAGGTTTTGAAGAATGCTGGCAATTTGAGCGCCATATCTTCAAGACTTGTGGGCCGAGTTCTGGCGCACCGGGACAGTTAATTTTTTGAGAAATGGAAGACGCACTTGATTAACTGCACGTCGGTAACTCTCGACCTAGCCACAAGACCGATCGCGCTTGGGGAATTATCAGATAATTCCTAAAAACAGAGATGTTAGTTCCTCTGAATTTTGTTCCCCATATACCAGCCAGCTTTGGGAGTCCCAGAACTCTGACGTTGGCGTTGGGGATTAACAACAATAGGGTATCACGCGATCGCCTAATTTTCCGTTGTCAATCCCCGCAGTTTCAGATTCGTTGTCGGCGGTGTCCTTTAACTTCCAGCAATGTTGAAATCTCTGGCACTTGTCATAGCGGGGAACGGAGCGATATTAACCGATAAATTTGTCTTGACAAATTCGCTGCTTTCTGCATTCAAATTCAAACCTATATCTGGTTGCCCAAAGTGAGGAACATAACCTAAATTCGTCAAGGATCGATCAACCAAAATATCGCTAATTCGATCGCTGGTTTGACTTTGGGTCAACAGCAAACTATCTACCTCAAATTTGCCCGCTGATACCTCGTCCAAATAACTGCTAGCATCCGTCAGCGGGTCGCTAGGCAAAGATTTAGCCGATTTAACCTCAGCATCCCCCGTCAGCAAATCGATGCTGCGGGCCCGAATCTCTGTCGAGACAACAACCACCGCAGGCGGAGTCGTTTGAATGAAACCTGGCTGCGGCACTTCCCTGAGTACGTAACTCCCTACGGGAACATTGCGGAAGCTGTAATTACCTTGACTATCGCTAAAGGTACTCGCTTCTCCTGGATCTAAACTGCTGTTGTTATTCAGGTCAATGTAAATTTGCTGGTTGGCGATCGGTGGCTCCCCCGGATCGAGGCGGCCGTTGGCGTTAAAATCGTTGAATTTAACACCGCTGATCGTTCCCGTTACCAACACGTTGCCAAAGCTAATGTTAGTGGCATTTGTGCCGTTGCCGACAGTCAAGGGAGTGGGATTTGGCGTGGTTTGACGGAAACCCGGTTGCGGCACTTCCCTGACAAAATAGTTGCCTTGGGGCAAGTTGATGAAAGAGAAATTGCCTTGGGCGTTGGTTAAAGTCCTAGGTTCGTTCGGGTCGAGGCTGTTGTTGTTGTTGAGATCGATGTAAATCGGCCAGTTGGCAACTCTCGGTTCTGTGGGTTCGTTGATCCCGTTAGCGTTGAGGTCGTTGAACTTGAAGCCGCTGATGCTACCGGTGGGAAAATTGTTGCCGAAGTTGACGCCGACGGCGTTGGTATTGCCCGTAATGTCGATCGCCCCTGGATTTGGCGTAGTCTGTACCCATCCGGGCTGCTGCACTTCCCTCACCAGATAGCGGCCGGGGGAAACATTGCCAAAAGTATAATTGCCTTGCGGGTTAGTGATGGTATTCGGTTCGCCCGGGTCTAATCTGCCATTGGCGTTGATGTCAAGATAAACTTGCCAGTTGGCTAGGGGCGGGTCTGTCGCATCTCTGATGCTGTTGGCGTTGAGGTCGTTGTATTTGATTCCGCTGATACTACCGACAAAAAACACATTACCAAAGTTAATATTGCCGATCGTCGCGTTGGAAGTAACGTTTACCGGGCCGGGGTCGGGCGTGGTTTGGCGAAAACCCGGTTGCTGGACTTCTCTCACCAGATATGTGTCTGCGGGAATATTGACAAAAGCGTAGTTACCTTGAGGGTTTGTAAAAGTATTCGGTTCGCCACCGTCTAGCCTGCCGTTCCGGTTGAGGTCGAGGTAAATCTGCCAGTTAGCGAGGGGCTGTTCCCCCGGATCGAGACGGGCGTTGCTGTTGATATCGTTGAATTTTGTACCTGCGATCGTCCCTGCAAAAAAGTTATTACCAAAATTGATATTGCCAGCGTTTGTCCCGCTAGTAATGGTGATGGGCGCTGGGTTCGGCGTGGTTTGGCGGAAGTTGGGCTGCTGGACTTCCCGAACTTGGTATGTCCCCGGAGGCAGATTGGCAAAAATGTAGTTCCCTTGCCCATTGGTGAGGGTAGAAGGTTCGTTAAAGTCCACCCTGCCGTTATTGTTGAGGTCGAGGTAGATTTGCCAGTTAGGAATTGGAACTTCTCCCGGATCGGGGCGGCCGTTGGCGTTGAGGTCGTTGTATTTCGTGCCGCCGATGCTACCGACTTGGAAGTTGCCAATGTTGACGTTGCCGATGTCTATTTGGCTGGCGGTTCTGATGTCGTTGACTGATTCGGACATGGTGTTGCTGGGCCCAATGAACGCGGTTCAATGTTTGCTGTAGCGCAATCTAGCAGTTTTTTTGCCAATTGTAGCTATTTGAGACGATAAATTTTTTTATGAGAGGGAAGGGCAGGGAATCAGAAATGCCCCATGCCCCATGCCTCATGCCCCATGCCCCATGCCCGATGCGTAAATTTTTGCCAGATTTGATGTACGATCGCACCAGTTTTGTAAAGGTCAAATTTCTGATGCTCCGAAACCAGACAGCGAGCTGGAATAATGCCCGCGAGCTTCCGAGTTGGCTCCTGCGCGCGAGTTTTTGTGGTTTATTGGCAATTGGCTCGATCGCCCCTACTGCTGCTGTGGCACAAATTCCTACCCCTGAACAGATTAACAGCAACAGTCCGATCGCCCAAACAGGTGCGATCGTCCGTCCCGCCATCAAATTGGGCAGCCGCGGCTCGTCCGTGAGCGAACTCCAAGCCGCTCTTAAATTGTTAGGATTTTACTCTGAGACTGTAGACGGGATTTTCTCACAAAGCACCGCCATAGCTGTGTCTCAGTTCCAGGAAGCGGCCGGCATCCCGACAGACGGCATAGTGGGTCAAGATACTTGGAATCGGCTGTTTCCTGTGGCTTCGGGCGCGATCGAAAACCCGATCGCCAACACTCCTGCAACTCCCGAAAACTCACAGATTAACCCCCAACCCCAGCCCACCAATTTTCCGGTTTTGAGAAGACGAATGCGCGGGCCCGCAGTCAGAGAGTTGCAAGAGCGGCTGCGCGCCAAGGGATTTTTGCGCGTCAGGGCTGATGGCGTTTTCGGCCCGGAAACTCAAGCTGCTGTCAAGGCCGCTCAGCGACAATATCAATTACCCGCCGATGGGGTTGTCGGCCGCGCAACTTGGGAAGCTCTGCTGCGGTAAAAGCAAGCTAATAAGCTATCGTGCATTTGAATTGTATGTTCAGGGCGGGCGGGACACCCCACAGGAGTTTGATTGTTTTTTAACATTTAAATGCAGAACAGCTTATACCAATTTAATGGGTCGTTGCACATATCTCGATCCCCCTCGCATCCCCCTTAAGAAGGGGGACTTTGAGAAGAATCTTGTCCCCCCCT
>ENA-OBIO01000911-OBIO01000911.1-metagenomes-genome-assembly--contig:-NODE-911-length-13371-cov-5.02764_pt1 | contig 13371 bp, 9 predicted proteins | sample MGYA00153383_OBIO01 | MGnify analysis MGYA00153383 | reverse complement strand
CGAGTCGGCTGGTGCCGATACGGGCAACTGGCGGCAACTCTGCGCGGCATTGTGCCGAGGCATGGGTACAGCGTGGTGCAAAGCTGCAGCCCGCTTTGAGACGCGCTAAATCGGGCGGCGCGCCGGCGATGACTGTGAGTGGCGTGCCGCGGTGTTCGTGGCCAACGGTTGAGGCCAACAGACCCGCACTGTAGGGATGACGTGGCGCAGTGACCATCTGTGCCACTGAATTGTCCTCTACGATTCGCCCCGCGTACATGACTGCTATGCGGTCTGCGACTTCAATCGCGGCACCGATATCGTGCGTGACAAAAATAACGGCCATCCCCAACTCGCGCTGGAGCTCGCGGAGCAATAGCAATATTTGAATTTGTACGGTTGCGTCGAGCGCCGTGGTTGGCTCATCCGCAAGCAGCAGTTTTGGTTTGCAAGATAATGCCAGCGCAATCATAGCCCGTTGGCGCATGCCGCCCGAGAGTTCGTGAGGATATGCATCAAGTCGCCGTCTTGCTTGTGGAATCTGAACGCGTTCAAGCATCCTCAACGCTTCCATGCGAGCCGCGGGCTTATCGATATCTTGATGTGCGCAGATGCACTCTGCTATTTGCTGACCAATCGTATACACCGGATCGAATGCGAGCCCGGGTTCCTGAAACACCATTGATGCCACACCGCCGCGATAGCGTTCCAGCGCGCGGCCGCTTAACGACAACACATCGAGACCGTCAACCTCAATCGCTCCTGTGACACGCGTCGTTCGCGGTGGATTAAGCCTAAGCAGCGTACGCAAGGTTACGCTCTTACCCGAACCGGATTCCCCGAGAAGCCCAAGCACTTCGCCAGCGTGCAGCTCAAAACTAACCTGGTTGAGGGCGCTCGCGCGGCGATGGCCTCCAAACTCGACACTTAGTTCGTGTACTCGCACCAAGGGTGTAATCTCTTGCATCACGCTTGGCTCGCGCTGGTTGCGAGGGAATGTCCCGATTGCATATTGCTCATATGGCACGCAACGCGGTGCGTATCCGGTGCCTTAGAGGCGACACTTTGCAACAGCAGTGGCGATCTCGCCGTGCAGACCGATTCCGCATATGGGCATCGATCACGAAAGCGACACCCCGGTGCGGGGTTGATCGGATTCGGCGGGTCTCCTGCCAGTGGCGGCTGATGAGTTCGGTTAGCCGGATCCATAGACGGAACCGCTGATAGCAACGCTCGCGTGTACGGATGCGCCGCGCGTCGATAGATCGTATCGACAGGTCCGGTTTCGACGATCTGACCCAGATACATCACCATGACCTCGTCGCACATATAGTGCACTACATGCAAATCATGTGAAATGAACAGATAAGTTAGCTGGTGTTCTGCTTTCAGTTCCTGCAACAGGTTTAACACCTGGGCCTGGACCGACTTGTCAAGCGCGGCAACGGCTTCATCAAGAATAACCATCCTCGGTTCAAAGGCAAGCGCACGAGCGATGTTGATGCGTTGGCGCTGGCCGCCCGACAGTTCATGTGGATAACGAAATCCAAACTGGTCTGGGTCTAAGCTTACCCGGGTCAAGAGATTACGCGCTCTCGTCAATGCCTCGTCTTTAGAAACGCCGTGCACGCGAGGCCCATAAGCGATGGTATCAATAATGGTGAGACGCGGGTTAAGCGAGGCGAACGAATCCTGAAAAACCATCTGCAGTTGCTGGCGAAAGGTTTTGAGTTCGATACCGCCAAATTCGTCTACACCCTCGCCATCAAATATGATGGTGCCGTCATCAGGCTGAACCAGTTTGGCGATCAAGCGTGCAGTGGTCGACTTGCCGCAGCCCGACTCGCCGACAACACCGAGCGTGGTGCCCTTGGCAACGGAAAAACTAATATCGTCCACCGCATGTACGAACTTGTTCGTGCTCTCGAATGGACCGCCGCGAACCGGAAAAAACTTGCGCAAGTTGCGAACAACGAGCAACGGCTGCGCTGGTCCGCCAATATCGAGCGATTGGTTAGGCGAGCCAATCTTGGACTCCATTACGTTCATTTACGGATATCCATTGCCGAACGCAGGCTGTCGGCGAGTAAGTTGAATGCAATTGAAGTCAAAAAAATGAACACCCCAGGCAACGCCGCCACCCAGGGGTTGCGAAAGATCGCCGAGCGTAATGTATTTAACATAAGCCCCCATTCTGGCTCTGGTGGCTTGACACCGAGACCAAGAAACGACAGCCCCGAACCGAGGATCATGCTGACACTGAGGAGTCCAGTTGTGTACACGAATACCGGCCCCAACACGTTGCCGAGTACATGCACTCGAATGATAGACAGCGTACTGGCACCGCTCATGCGCGCAGCTTCAACGTAGTCAAGTCGCCTCACCTGCGTGGTGACGCTTTCTGCGATACGAACTACCTGCGGGATAAACACGAGAGCCAGTGCAATCAAACTGTTGCTCATGCCGGGTCCGAGTGCGCCAGCTACCGCAACCGCGAGTAGCACTGAAGGAAACGCATAAAAAACGTCAAGTACACGCATGGTCACCATGTTCACCCAGCCGCCGACATAGCCAGCAATAAGTCCGATGCTCGTCCCAATCACGAACGCACAGGCGACCGGAATCACTCCCATCAGCAACGACAGGCGGCCACCATACATAAGTCGAGTCACCATATCGCGACCAAGTTCGTCGGTTCCCAACAGATTGCTGGCGCTGCCAATCGGTAATAGTCTCTGCAGCATGCTGCCTTTATAAAGATCCGCTGGCGCCAATAAGGGGGCGAACACGGCTGCGCCAATAATGAGCAACAACATGATTGCGCTTACGATCGCAATCGGATCTCGACTCATTTTGACTAGGACACCCATCCAATAGCCTCGCGACTGCGATATGGCTGCCGATGGCAATGGATTTACTCCGGTTATTGCGACTGCTCGGGTGTACATTGCTTAGCCTCGCGCAATGCGTGGATCGATCAACGACTGCATGATATCGACCAGCAGATTGAGCCCTACAAAAAACATGCACAATACCAGGATCGTTCCCTGCAGCAATGGAATATCGCGCTGAAAAATTGCGGTGTTCAACAAGAAACCTGTTCCCGGCCACGCGAACACTGTTTCCACAAGGATCGAGCCGCCCATCAGATACCCTATTTGAAGACCGGAAACGGCTAGGATCGTGGGTGCCGCATTTTTCGCAACATGACGGAAGATAGAGCGGTTAGAGAGTCCACGCGCGCGCAAGGCGATCACAAACTCTTGCTCCAGCATGTCGGAAACTAACACACGAACTGTGCGCGTGATGATCCCGAGTGGAATCACCGAAAGCGTTAACGCCGGCAGAACCAGATGCCGCAGATGCGCAAAGTCAAACTGCCAGTCGGCTGAGCCGCCCGGCCCGGCGCCCATTGCCGGAAACCAACCAAGCCAGGTCGAAAAAACGATCGTTAACACTAGCCCCAACCAGTAATGCGGAACGCTGACACCAATGACGGAGAGAACAGTTGCTCCACGGTCGACGACCCCGCCATGCCAATATCCAGCAAGGGCCCCAAGAATACAACCCATGGCCACTCCAAAGAAGCCCGCAACGCTCGCGAGCAACAGCGTGTTACTGACGGCACTGCCAACTTCCACTGCGACTTCACGGCCGGAGGCAATGGATCGTCCCAAGTCGCCCTTGACAGCACGCAATAACCATCTTCCGTACTGAACGGGTACGGGTTGGTCGAGGCCGTAAGCAGCCTTCAGGGCGTCGATGACCTCAACAGGTGCGTCGGCAGGTGCGATCGCATTAAGCGGGTCGCCCGGCGCAATGTAAACCAACATAAATGTGACTAGTGTGACGCCCAGCGCGATCGGGATGGTCAGCAACAGCCGCGTGAAGATATACGACAACATGAAAAAGGATCCGGTAATGATGGCTTACGCGCAATGAGATGTCTGGCCGGGCATGCTGCACCCGGCCGGATGAGCAGCCGGAAATGACTACATTTTGATGGTGGTGAGATCTTGGAACCAATGCTGCGCTTGTACGAAACCCTTTACTTTGGGTGACAGCACATGTGGATTCACATCGTGCACTGCCCACATCATCAAGGCCTCATCGACCATCGTCTCGTGTATCTGCGCCAACAAACCATCTTGTACTTTGCTATCAAAGCTAGATCGGACTTTATCAAGCAAAGTATCAATTTTAGGGTTGTTGTAGCCGCCCCAGTTAACGCCATTTGGGGCGATGTAACGACTGTCTACAAATCGCGTGATGCCATAGAACGGGTCGGACGTAACATAGGCGAGGTTGATGGCGCTGATGCCCTTGCCAGCATTCATATCGGCCTTCGCACCGTTACGCCAGTGCAGGTACAAACCCTCAAGTTCAACAACTTCAAATTCGATCTGAACACCAATTTCGGCGAGGCTCTGCTGAATAAACTCGTTCATCGGTAATGACAGCATTTGCCCGGTCCCGCCTTGTGCAATCACGATCTTTGCCTTGAGTGGCTTGGCCTTGCTGTAGCCTGCTTGCGTCATGAGCGCTTTCGCGGCCGCCAAATCATAGGTCAGCTTGAACGTCGGCTTGCCAAACCAAGGGCTGCTGATGTCCATCTGTCCTTTAGCTGGTACCGCAAGACCGTTCATGAGTTTGACGATGCCGTCCCTGTCAATAGCCAAGTTTACGGCCTTACGAACGCGTATATCGGTCCATGGAGAGCCTGGGTAGGTGCTGAAGTGATACGGCCAAACATGCGGCGTTACATTTTTTACCAATTTGAAACCACCCGCCTGAAGCTGCGGCATTACGTCAGGTGGTGGCGTCTCGATCAAATCAACCTGTCCGCTTAATAGCGCGTTTGCGCGCGTCAGCCCGTCCGGAATCGGCACCAGGACGATGCGGTCTGTTTGCGCCATACGCTTTTTGTCCCAGTAGCCAGGGTATTTGACCAGCTCAGCGCGCTCTCGGGGCACCAGCTTGTCGAGCTTGAAAGGCCCGGTACCCGACGGCTGCGAGGCGAACTTGTTCCAGTCGCGTCCAAGTTTTTCCCACTGCGCCGGGCTGGAGATGAGAAACCATGGAAGTTCATAGGGAAACAGCGCGTTGACCGCCTTGGTTGTGATTTCCACGGTGTAATCGTCGACCTTGGTATAAGTTGCAATCGACGGGATACGCGGCCGAACTTGCGCGCTTTGTTTGGCGTCGAATTGCGGCGACTTATCGTTGAGCACCTTGTCGAGGTTCCAGATGACCGCAGCGGCCTTGAATTCCGAACCGTCGTGGAACATGGCTCCCTTACGCAGCTTAAAGGTCCACTTTTTGAAGTTGAGCGGATCGACCTTCCAATCGAGGGCTAAACCGGGTATTAATTTGCCGGGACGGCTGTCGATGTTCGACTCCCACGCAATAAGCGGATCATAAATCGTATGGCCAGTGAATTGATACGCTCCGGCACCGCGATCAGGCTGGCCGGTGGTAAGCGGAATATCCGCCATCGAAATGCCGTAGCGGGCTACCGTTTGACCGATTGCCGACGTAGAAAGCGCTATTGCAAAAGGCAGGGCGAACAGCCATCGGGATAGAACTGATGAATTGAGACGCATGAACTGACTCCAAAAGTTAAATTCGTCCGTCACACGCGCAAGCATCATGCCAGCGCGCCGTAGCTTGGAACTGTGTTGACTTGTGTCACCATACCGTAAGCAATCTGACGCGCGGCAAATATGAGGGCTGTTTGTTGCTGCACTACGCTAGTCGCGGCAACATAGCTACGCACCAAATTATGGCGCAATCGAAAATAATGAGCTGTCCTGGTGCATTATCTGTTGTCGCTATTTAAAAAAGAGGGTCGGCCCTTCTTAGCGTTTGAACACAAGTAGCAACGACTTGGTTTGCTTGGCGCAAAAAACGCAGTGCAGTTAGCGGGGCTTTGGTATCTAAGCGGGGTGGCGGATCGAAGAGTTTGCTCACTCCAGGAACGCTGGGGCGAGGCCTTGCCTGCTGCCATATTTTCATTTCCTACTTCCACAATCCAGCTAGTTCGCGATATTGTCAAGCCAAATGGCCTGACAATATCCATCATGCTGCGAATAGGTGGTTCAGAACCAATAAGCTCTCATGTACGCACTAATACCAGCGGCTTTCTTCAGCCATTTGTGCCTTAAGACAGCCGCCTGTAGGGGAGTTTTAAACTGAAGTAGATCGACGACGGGTTAAGCAATCCAGAAGAAAAAAGTAACGCGCATCTTTCGTGGGATGTGCATCACCGGCAGTTCTATCGGCTGTGAGAAGTCATCTGTGCAAGGGGTGACGCGATGCTGATACCTGGTTCATCGCTATGTGCACCTTGCGGTAAAGCGGGTGCGGATTTGGCTTCACCGGATTCATCCAATCGTTCATTTGCCTGGCCACCCAGCATGGCGATGCCTTCAGGGCTTCGGCGCATCGCAACACCTACCGCGAGAATATCGATAACCAGCAAATGCAGAATACGGCTGATCATCGGTAGGTGTGTTGACACATCCTCGACGTGATCGACAATCAGTGCGACATCTGCTTTTCTTGCGAGCGGTGATTGGCTGGCGGTGATGGCGATGACGGATGCGCCGCGTTCACGGGCTTTTTCAACCACCTCCAACAGCTCCGGCAGGCGACCACTGCTGCTGATGATCACGGCCACGTCGCGCGGTTTCAGTACGGCAGCTGCGAGCAATTGTAGGCGTGGATCCGTGTACGCTGCGCTGGAAATGCCGAAGCGCAAAAACTTAAATTGTGCATCTTGCGCAACGGCACCGTAATGACCAATTGCATAAAATTCAACGTGGTTGGCATGATTCAATAATTCAATTGCCCGATCAATCATGTCGCGATTTAACTGACTCCGCACTTGCAGAATTGCGGATGCGGTATTGCCGAGCACCTTTACGCCTAGCTCGACCATGGAATCATCTTTGGTCACCTGGCTATGGGTAACAGGTACCGTGCCGGTGAGGCCGGAGGCCAATCGCAACTTGAAATCAGATAAGCCCTCGCAGCCCATGGATCGGCAGAATCGAATGACCGTTGGCTGGCTGACTTCTGCCGCGCGAGCGATTTCGGTAATGGGGTCATTCAGCACGGCTCTGGGATGTGCCAATACGTGTTCTGCGACGCGCAATTCAGCCCGCGACAGCTCGCTGCGTGCGCGGCGAATTTGCCCGAGGATTGCCGAGCCGGGCGAGGATTCAAGGGTGCGTAATTGCGCTTCGAGAATGGCTGATGCGCCGGTGAAGGTCGCATGTTCGGCAGTGATAACGTAAGTCGGAATCGCCGCCACATAGCTGCTGAAACGGCCTTTGTCTTCAAAGCGTTTGCGAAACGGCGACCGATCAAAATAGGCGCCCAGTCGCGGCACAATACCGCCACCAATATAGATGCCGCCCAGCGCGCCGAGCGTAACGGCGAGATTGGCCGCGGCCGTGCCGAGCAGTGCGCAAAATACTTCGAGCGTGCTTTCACAAACGGGATCCAGCGAATCCAGCGCGAGCTGCGTAATTTCGGGGGCCGATAAATTTTTAGGTGCCGCGCCTGCGTGCTCTGCCAGCGCGCGATACATCAATTCAAGCCCCGGTCCGGACAGCAGACGTTCGAAAGAAATGTGGTCAAAATGCTTCCAACCATGACGCAGCACCGCGATCTCGCGCTCATCACGCGGCGAAAAACTGGTGTGACCGCCCTCCGAGCCCAGCGACGTCCAGCCGTCACCTGCGGGAATCAGCCCGGATACACCTAAGCCGCTGCCCGAGCCCAGCAGACCTATAACGCTTTGTTTTTTTGCCTCGCCACCACCGACTTGACGTAATTCGTTGCCGCCGAGCCGCGGCAACGCCATTGCGAGAGCCGTGAAATCGTTGATAACGACGAGCGTATCGAGCCGTAGCTGCTGGCGCATTTGCTCGATCGAAAACTGCCAGTGGTAATTGGTCATACGCACTTGATCGCCATCCACCGGGTTCGCGATGGCGATGGCGGCGTGCTCGATACGGGTGGCGGCCAACACGGTGGGCAGGCCGGCAAGATAGGCGGTCACTGCTGCATGAAAGTCAGGATAGTCTGCGCACAGCAATGATTTGACATGCGTGAATTGAGACTGTGCAACCTCCAGCGCGAACCGCGCATAGGTTCCACCAATATCAGCGATCAGCCTTGGGCTATTAAATGGCGTCATGAGGGGATTTCGCGAGCGACGGGCGCAACTAATGTGCGCGGCGTCGTTTGCCAGATATTTCCTACAGTCGCCATAGCGTCAGCCCATGAGCGGCAACGGCATCACGATTAAGCGCTGATTTAACGTCAATCACGACCCCGCCCGGCCTCACTGTGGACAGGAGCTTTTCAAGCGGCAGCGAAAGGTAGGCTTTGTGCGCGACTGCGAGTACCAGAACCTCCGCCATCGGCAAATCTTCCCATGCGGTGAGTGGGGTCTGGTAATGCTCGACGCATTCATGTGAATTGGCATGCGGGTCATGAATCAAGACCGATTGACCGTAAGCTTTTAATTCGTTAACGATGTCAATGACTTTGGTATTGCGCAAGTCAGGACAATCCTCTTTAAACGTCATGCCAAGGATGTTTACGTTACTGGCGGTGAGCTTGCCGAAAGTGCGCACCATGGTTTTGATGGTTTGCTCGGCAACGTATGCACCCATGCTGTCGTTAATACGTCGGCCCGACAGAATAACCTCGGGATGGTGACCAAATTTTTCAGCTTGGTAGGTCAGGTAATACGGGTCAACGCCGATGCAATGGCCGCCCACCAGACCTGGTTTAAATTTAAGAAAATTCCATTTGGTGCCCGCCGCATCAAGGACTTCTTTGGTGTCGAGACCCATTTTGTTAAAAATAACCGCAAGCTCATTCATCAGCGCGATGTTCAAATCACGCTGTGTGTTCTCGATCACTTTTGCCGCTTCAGCGACTCGAATGCTGGATGCGCGATACACGCCTGCGGTAACCACGGACGCGTAAAGATTTGCTACCGCTTCGAGCGTTTCTGGGGTGTCACCGGAAACAACCTTAATAATTTTGGTAATGGTGTGTTCTTTATCGCCGGGGTTAATACGCTCAGGCGAATAGCCCACAAAAAAGCCTTCTTTCCATTTCATGCCCGAGGCATTTTCGAGTTCAGGAATGCAAACCTCTTCAGTTGCACCCGGATACACCGTGGATTCATAAACAATAATTGCGCCGTGTTTCAGGTGAGGTCCAATGGCACGGCTGGCACTGATCAGCGGGCCAAAATCAGGCAGCCGTGCTTCGTTTACCGGTGTGGGAACAGCGATAACAATAATGTCTGCCAACTTTAATTCCGAAACATCGGTGGTTACTTTTAGATGCGTCGCGGCCCGCAGGTTTACCTCAGATACCTCATCGGTTGGGTCATGAAATTTACGGTAGTGCGCAATTTTTTCTTCTGAGAGGTCGAAGCCGATGGTGTGCGTGACTTTGCCGAATTCCACCGCTAGCGGCAAACCGACATAGCCCAGCCCAACGACACCCACTACACGAACAGTATTTTTCAAATGCGCTCTCCGAACCTGCAATTAACAATTAACCATGAACGATGAATGACAAACGTGCAACATAACCAGCTCAATGATAGTAACTGCGATACCAGTCTACAAATTTTGCAATGCCCGTTTCAACTTCGGTCTTGGGGCGGAAATCAACCGCGGCTTGAAGGCAGGATACGTCAGCTGCAGTCGCGGGCACGTCACCGGGCTGCATGGGCAACATATCCATCTTGGCCTTCTTACCCAGACAATCTTCGAGTGCGTTGATATAGCGCATGAGCTGAATCGGATTGTTGTTGCCAATGTTGAAAATGCGATACGGCGCATAGCTGCTTGCGGGGTCTGGCTTGTCGCCAGACCAGGTGGGATCTGGCTTTGCGGTAGCGTCGACCACACGCATCACACCTTCAACAATGTCATCAATGTAGGTGAAGTCGCGAATCATGTTGCCGTAATTAAAAACTTGAATCGGTTCGTCGGCCAAGATCGCTTTGGTGAATTTGAATAGCGCCATATCGGGCCGACCCCACGGCCCATAGACGGTGAAAAATCGCAGACCCGTACACGGCAACTGGAATAAATTCGCATAGCTGTGCGCCATCAGCTCGTTGGCTTTTTTAGTGGCCGCGTAGAGCGATAAAGGATGATCGACGTTATCGCTTTCCGACAGCGGCATGCGTGTGTTCGCGCCGTAAACTGAGCTGGAGGAGGCAAATACAAAGTGTTTGACTTTGGTGTGCCGAGCGCCCTCAATCAAATTGATGAAGCCGACAATGTTTGCCTCGATGTAGGCGTGCGGATGGGTGATCGAATAACGTACGCCGGCCTGCGCGGCTAGATTGACCACAGCATCGAATTTTTCTTTTTCGAATAGCGACTGAATATCTGCACGGTTCGTGATGTCGAGTTTACGGAAACTAAATTTTGCGTCCGTAGGAAATCGCTTTAGGCGGTTTTCTTTGAGCGTAACGTCGTAGTAGTCGTTGAGGTTATCGATGCCGACAATTGAATCCCCCCTGGCCAGCAGGCGGAGTGCAAGATGATGACCAATAAACCCTGCGACTCCAGTGACTAGAACATGCATTTAGGTGTCTTAAAAAGTGGAAGTAAATGAGCCGTTGCGCGCGTGAGTATGAAGGATTATCGGCTTTACTGATAGCTGCATAAACGCCGAATCATCGTTAAGTGAACGATTAGCGCATCCGCTTAAATAGCTTGGCCCTAAATTTAAGCATGCCTGCTCGCTAAAACATGGGTGGGCAAATTTATTTTTGTACTCATGACGGGTTGTGGTCGTTTTTAACGTTTATATAAGAGGATTAACCCTGTTTTCGCCAAGCATGCAGGTTTGCCAAGTTGTATTCCCTGATTGCGGTATTGACGAAGATCCATTTGCATTCAAAACTACCAAATGTGAACTGGTTCACAGAAGGATTGAACGTGCTGGGCATATAGTTTATTCGGTTGATTGGTCGATTGCCCTGCATAATTTTAAAGTAGCCCGTAAATGATGATTTGAGAAGCTTCAAAAACTTTCGTGATGAAGGCAAAATAATGCCAACCCGTGGTCGTTGTCATAATAATGTAGCAACAAAACGTTCCAATAAAGCAGTGATCAAAGTAAAACGCTCGTCTAAAATACATAAAAAATTTGCTTTTTGAGTGGCGCAATTTCTGAGTTGATGATAGTTTTTTGTAAAGCGCGCAGAGACGCTCAAATTCAGACCTAGAAATCTCAAAAAGATTAAGCGTAGGGGGTCATAAATGGTTCGTCTTTTCAGTCACTATTTTCCAGTGGGAACATTGCTACTGGTCACAATGGATGCCTTTTGCCTGCTGCTGGCTGACTTGTTTGGCCTGCTGGTGCTTAATCATGCCGGAATTTACGAGGCCACTCAGGTAATACCCGGGGCAATTGCTTTTGTGGCGCTTATGCTCACCATGAGCGGTGCCTTGGGCCTTTATTCGGATCACCCATCTGATGATGTTTGGTTGTTTGCGCGACGTTTAGTAATTCCGTTACTGATTGTATTGCCCGTTTTGCATTGGGTTGTATACCGTTTGCCTGAGGGTGGCATATCCGTGATGGCGGTTGGTGCTGCACTTTTATTTGGATTTGCGGGTAGGTTGGCTATTTTTTCTTTCAGTAGAGCATCTGCCTCTTTCACAACCCGCCGCGTAATGGTACTGGGCGTGGGCGATGACGCAATGATCGTTAAGGAGACGTTGGAGCAATCACGGATTCCGGGCCTTTATATTGTCGGGTTTTACTCCCCTTATTCAGATGTTACGATGATGTCTAGCCTGCCGTCTAATAAAGTCCTGATGAACACGACTTCGATTACCGATACCGTACGCCAATTGAACGTCAATGAAATTGTTATTGCGATGCGCGAGCGGCGTGGAGGCGGTTTACCGTTGGCGGAACTGCTGAATTGCAAGCTTAGCGGTATCAAAGTGACGGATTTTTCATCGTTCTTTGAAAATTACAAAAGCAGGGTCAGAATTGACTTATTGCGTGAGAGCTGGTTCATTTTTGGAGATGGTTTTCGCCAAGGGCGGAGTCGAATGTTTGTCAAGCGGACGTTCGATATTGTCGCGAGCGGGATATTGCTGATCCTAAGTTTGCCGGTGATGTTGATCGCGGCGATTGCGGTAAAGCTCGAGAGCGCAGGCCCTATTATTTATCGCCAATCCCGCGTCGGTCTTGGCGGAAAGACATTTGACGTTTTAAAATTTCGAAGCATGTTTGTAGATGCTGAGTGTGATGGTAAGCCGCAGTGGGCGCAGCGCGGCGACCCTAGAGTCACGCGAGTAGGGTACTTTATGCGTTTGACCCGGATAGATGAACTTCCACAACTGATGAGTGTCCTCAGTGGTCAAATGAGTTTGGTAGGTCCTCGTCCGGAGCGCCCCTATTTTGTTGAGCAAATCGCTGAGAAAGTCCCTTTTTATGCGGCACGGCACAGCGTAAAACCTGGTGTTACTGGTTGGGCTCAAGTAAGGCACCACTATGGCGCGTCGGTAGAGGACGCGTCCGATAAGTTGGAATATGATTTGTTCTATGTCAAAAACCATACTCTGTTCTTCGATATTTTGATTCTGTTTTACTCTGTGAAGGTTGTTCTGACCGCGCAGGGCTCGCGTTAAGCTGAACTTGACTTGACATTGAGGCGCCCGTTGAGTCAACGGCAATTGTGGGAAGCGGCGTAATCGGGGGATAGACGAGCAGATCGATCACGAATACCCTACCACCAAGCATCCTAACCTCATGCTTCGAAATTCCGGCTATACGGATTCGGCGTTAGTGAATTAGGTACGGTTTTCCAAGAGCGATTAGGTGTTGACTTTCCATGACTGCAGTGGTCAAAAATAAGGGTGGTATTTTCAGTTCTGTGCTGCCGAGCCCCGTAATTTCTATTGCGGGGCTTTGACTTTTTTGAATTGGATACCGTTTCCAATTAAAGAATAGGAGATGACAATCCATGACCGCATGGGGCAAAAATAGGGCGGGTGATGTAAGTTCTCTCGCTATGTCAACCGAAAACGAGCTTAATTTGCTTGACATTTCTGTTGCGTCGCCCTGCGCTGATCGTTCAAAAAACTTCATTCCCGAAGCGCGCGCGTTAACGTGTTTGCTTGCCGAAAATCTGCGGCGGCTGACAGTCAAATCAGGCTGGGCAGATGATTCGATTTATTTGGCGGCTTGGCTCGTCGTTCAGGGTTATTTGCTGGGTCAGCCACAAGTGCGCCTCAACCAGCTGATCGACGTCTCGAGTATTGACAGTGACAAAAAAAATGCGCTGTCGCATGCTGCTGGTGCGCTAAACGAAGGCGTAGA
>ENA-OBIO01000909-OBIO01000909.1-metagenomes-genome-assembly--contig:-NODE-909-length-13378-cov-4.04961_pt1 | contig 13378 bp, 15 predicted proteins | sample MGYA00153383_OBIO01 | MGnify analysis MGYA00153383 | reverse complement strand
TCGCCGACACCAGCACCGACGCCGACCGTTACTTCCACGCCGACGCCGACCGTTACTTCCACGCCGACGCCCACGCCGACCTCTGGTCCCTATTGTGGCACCGCGACAAACGCTGCTCACAAGGCGGCGGGGCGGGCGATCAGTTACGGCAACGATCCCTACAACCCGTATTACGCCGTCGGTTCGCAGGCCTATCTCGGCCAGGGCGACTCCACCGTGAGCACCCTGCGTGAGTCGAGCGCGGGCGTCTACGTGGTGGCAACCACCTGTTGAGATCCCGCCTGTTGAAACTCCGCACCCACTTTTATGCACCACCGAAAGGAAATTCAGATGAGGTCTAACACCAAGCTCCTGACGTTGATTCTGGCGGCCACCACGACGGTGGCTCTCGCCGGATGCGCGCCAGCCGCCAGCAGCACCCCGACCAGCGACGGCACGACGACGACGGTAAAGGTCGGGATGATCACCTCGATCACCGGTCCACTCGCCGCCTACGCCGCCGCCTACAAGGGTGGGTTCGAGGCCGGGCTCGACTATGCCACCAAGGGAACGGGAAAAGTGGACGGCCGCACAATCGCCGTCACCTGGACCGACGACCAGGGTAATCCGGCCACCGCGGTCTCCGCGGCCAAGACGGCGATCGGCGAGGGCGATCTCATCATCGGCGGCACCGTCGACTCCGGTATTGCACTGAGCCTCGCCGCGCAGGCGGCACAGAACAAGGTGCTGTACCTATCGGGGCCGGCGGCGGCCGATGCGGTGACCGGAATCAACAAATACACCTTCCGTTCGGGTCGCCAGTCGTACCAGGATGTCGCGACCGCCGGTACCTTCATCGGCTCCCCCCAGGGTAAGAAGGTCGTCGTTTTCGCCCAGGATGGCGCGTTCGGCCAGGGCAACTTCAAGGCCGTCGGCGCGGTTCTCGGATCCAAGGGAGCAACCGTATCGAGCGTTCTCGTTCCGGAGAGTGCGACGGAATTCACCCCCTTCGCCCAACAGGTGATCGCGGCCAAACCCGATCTGATCTTCGTAGCCTGGGCCGGTGCGACGACCTCCGCGATGTGGCAGGCGCTGCAGCAGCAGGACGTGTTCGCGTCCGCTCCGGTGGTGACCGGACTCGCCACGACGGCCACCTACAACGCCTACGGTCCGGCGAGCGACAAGATCAAATTCCTGAGCCATTACTTTCCCGGCGCGACATCCAACGCCCCGGAGAAGGCGATGAACAAATATCTGAAGGCGCACAAACTATCGCCGGACCTGTTTTCGCCGGATGGCTTCGCTGCGGCCCAGCTGGTGGTACGCGCCGCGGGCAAGGGAGGGGGTGCCGACGTGAACGCGATGATCTCCTCGCTCGAGGGCTACAGCTTTGATTCGGTCAAGGGCGGCCTTACCGTTCGTGCCAAAGATCACGCCATGGTGCAGCCGATGTTCGAAGCCCAACTCACCGGAACTGCCGGCAACTTCGCTCCGAAGCTGATCAAGACCGTGGATGCTGCCACCGTCGCGCCGCCCGTGGTTGCCAAGTAATGGCGCGCAGCTAATGGCGGGAGCAGCACTCGAACTCGTGGGTGTGGGTTTGGAGATCGGCGGGGCACGAATATTGACTGACGTGTCGCTCGCCGTCGCTCCGCACGAGATGGTCGGGGTGATCGGGCCGAATGGCGCGGGGAAGACCACGCTCTTCAATGTGATCTCCGGCATCACGGCACCGACTTCGGGGCGAGTGCTGCTCTCCGGGTCGGACGTCACCGGGCACCGCGTGTTCCATCGCGCGGCAGCCGGTCTCGGGCGCACCTTTCAGTCGTCGAACGTGTTCGATCGGTTGACCGTGCACGAGAATGTGCGGCTGGCCGTGCAGGCCAACGCTGGCGGGGCCTCCTCGCTCCTGCACTTTCCCCGCGCCGGCGATTCTGCGAGCACGATGACCGACGAATACCTGTTGGCCGTCGACTTGCAGCCACGGTCGAATTCCCGGGCCGGTGAGATGTCGCACGGCGATAAACGCAAGCTCGAGATTGCGATGCTGCTCGCCGGGGAACCGGAGGTCGTACTTCTGGATGAGCCGCTGGCCGGTGTCGCCTCGGGAGACGTGGACGGGCTCGCGGAGATAATTCACACCCTGCATGCGAGCGGAAAGACGATCCTAATGGTCGAACATCACCTTGAGGTACTGCTCGGTCTCGTCGACACCGTTGCGGTGATGCACCACGGCGAGCTGCTCGCCTTCGGCACGCCGGCAGAGATCACCGCGAACCCTGCGGTGCAGTCCGCCTACCTCGGGGACCCGCTGTGAGCGGGGAACGCGGCATCCTGACCCTCGAGAATGTGCGGGGCAGCATCTCGGGCCAGCAGGTGGTGGAGAGCGTATCGCTCGAGGTCGAATCCACCGGAGTGACGGCGCTTCTCGGCCGCAACGGGGTGGGGAAGACGAGCACGCTTCGGGCGGTGCTCGGCCTCATCGACCGCACCGGCATCGTGACTTTTGACGGGGAGAGGATCGATCGCATGCAGACCCATCGCATCGTGCGGCTTGGCATCGGCTATGTTCCCGAGAACCGGGACGTCTTCGGCGGCCTGACCGTTGCGGAGAATCTGCGGCTGGCCGAGCGCGGGTCGGTTGCCGGGCGAGAGCTCGTGCGTGACCTTTTCCCCGACCTCATTGAGCGGGCCAACCAGCGGGCCGGCAGCCTGTCGGGCGGCCAGCAGCAGATGGTCTCGCTCGCCAGGGTGCTGCAGAACGAGAACAGGCTGTTGCTGGTGGACGAGCCCACAAAAGGCCTCGCGCCCCTGATCGTGGCCGATGTTGCCGCCGCCCTGGCACGCGCCGCAGAAAGTCTGCCGATGCTGCTGGTCGAACAGAACCTCGCCGTGGTGAGGCAGCTCGCGCAACGGGTTGTGGTGATGGATGCCGGCCGGGTGGTGTTCACCGGGGGCGCCGCGGAGCTGCTCGACAATCCGGAGCTGGTGCAGCGCCACCTCGGGGTCGCGGTTGGAGGGGTCTCCCGATGAGCACCGTCGTTCTTCTCATCATCACCGCGTTCGGTCTCGGTGCGCTTTACTTTCTCGTGGCATCCGGTCTCTCGCTCATTTACGGGCTGATGGGGATTCTCAACTTCGCGCACGGATCATTCCTCACTCTGGGGGCGTTTCTCGGTTGGGAGGTCGCGCAGCAGTTCGGTGCGCACAGCTGGGCCAGTCTCGGTATTTCGCTCGTGGTCGGCGCGGTGGTCGGCGCGGCATTCGCGGCCGCGACGGAATACTTTCTGGTGCGCCGCCTGTATGAGCGGCACATCGAGCAGGTGCTGGTCACCGTCGGGCTTGCGCTGGCGAGCGTCGCCCTCTTTCGCGGAATCTGGGGGACGGATCCGATCTACGTCAGCTCGCCGTCCTGGCTCGGCCAGACCACGACGGTTCTTGGTGCCCGGGTCGCCAACAACATCTTTCTGCTGATCGGTTCGGCGGTCGTGGTGCTCGTGGCCATCGTGCTCTTTCTCACCAAGACGCGTTTCGGCCTCGTCATTCGGGCCGGTGTCGAGAACCGGGCGATGGTCACCGCGCTGGGGATCGACGTGCGCACCGCCTTCACCGTGGTGTTCGCGATCGGAGGAGCCGCCGCGGGGCTCGGCGGGGTGCTCGCCTCGGTGTACTTCGGCTACGTGTCGGCGGATCTCGGGGCATCTCTCCTGATCTATGCGTTCATCGTCACCGTCGTTGGCGGACTCGGTTCGCTCGGCGGTGCGGCCGTTGCCAGCATTTTGGTCGCGCTGGTGCAGCAGTTCGCCAACTTCTACGGCGGGGGAACAGGAGACCTCGCGGTGGTGCTTGCGCTCGCCCTTGTGCTGCTGTTCCGGTCGCGCGGCCTGTTCGGGAGAAAAGCATGACGCCGCGCCGGATCGTGGCCGCACTTGCGGTGCTCGTCGTCGTCGTGCTGGCGGCGATCCTTCCCCTGCTCAACCTCTCCATCCCCGGCATATTGCCCGGGGCAACGTACACGCCGGGAACACTGCAGCTGCTCGCTTTCGCGATGCTCATCTCGGCACTCGCGCTGAGCTATCACCTGCTCTTCGGGGTCGCCTCTGAGCTGTCGTTCGGCCATGCGCTGTTCTTCGCGGCCGGTGCCTACGGTCTCGGGGTGCTCCTCAACCGACTTCGGCTGTCGTGGCTGCCACCGGAGCTCGTGTTCACCGCGGCCATCGTGCTGACGGTGATACTCGGTGTTGTGCTTGCATTCGCGGTCGGCGCGGTAAGCCTGCGAGTAAGCGGCATCTCCTTTGCGATGGTGACGCTCGCCTTCGCCCAGGCTGGCTCGATCGTCGTCGCCCGCAATCCGGGCGGACTCACCGGCGGATCGGAGGGACTCAGCCTGTCGACCCAGAATGTGCCCGCCGTATTCTTCGGCGTTCTAAACACGAAGTATCTCTACTGGATGAGCCTCGCCGTGCTGGTCGTCGTCTATCTCGCGGTGCTCGTCGTGGAGAAGTCGCGCGCCGGCCACACCGCGCGAGCCGTCGGGCAGAATCCGCTCCGTGCCGAGGTTCTCGGAGTGCGGGCCTATGCGGTGCGTTTGACCATCTTCGTGAGCGCCTCGGTGCTCGCCGTGGTCTGCGGAATCGCATTCTCACTGCTGCAGAGCGGCGCGACTCCAACCATCACCTCGTCGGATTTCACGCTGAGTCTCCTGGTCATCGTTGTGCTCGGTGGGGTCGGATTCCGCTGGGGGGCGATTATCGGTGGGATTGTCTACACCCTGCTCGACCAGCGACTCACCGCGTTCGCCAGCTCGTCATTCGTGGCCGTTCCGCTCTCGGAGCCCCAGTTCATCCTCGGCACGCTATTCATCGTCGTGGTGATCTTCCTGCCGGGTGGGATAGCCGGATTCGCGCAGCGGCAGCGAGCTCGTGGTCATACCCGCGCTGGCAGTGATGCGGGCGCTGGCAGTATCGCTGGCCTTGGAACTTATCCTGAACAGGAGAGATCATGACGACCTACGAGACCTTTTCGGCAGCGGTGCGCGGTGGCGCCCTGGCCGGCGGCGTGTGGAATGCCCGGTCGAACGACGCGACGACTGTGCTTGCCGTGCACGGCATCACGGCCTCCCATCTGGCCTGGCCGACAGTGGCCGCACGACTGGGCGGCATCCGGATGATCGCTCCAGACCTGCGCGGTCGCGGCCGCAGTAATCGTCTCCCGGAGCCCTGGGGAATTCGGGATCACGCCGACGACCTCGCCCGCGTGCTCGACCATTTCGAGATCGAGCGTGCCGTCGTGCTCGGCCACTCGATGGGCGGTTTCGTCGCGGTGCGGCTGGCCGACCAGTATCCCGAGCGCGTCTCGGCGGTCGTGCTCATCGACGGAGGGCTTCCGCTTCCGATGCTCGAGGCATCGCCGGTCGAGGACCTGCCCGCCCGGCTGCTCGGGCCGGCCGGTGAGCGATTGAAACAGACCTATGCGAGCCGGTCCGAGTATCAGCGGCTGTGGCGCGGGCATCCTGCATTCGCCGGCGACTGGAGCGAAGCCGTGGAGGCGTACGCGGATTACGACCTCGAGGAGGTGGGTGTGTTTATGTACCGGCCCGCCTCGCGCTATGCCGCCGTCGCTGCCAATATCGTGCAGATGAGCGGCGACGACGGGTACCGCGATGCCCTGGCGGGAATCCGTGTGCCGCTGTCGTTTCTGCGGGCGCCGCGTGGATTGCTCGACGAAGTTCCTCCGCTCTATCCGCACGCTCTCGTGGCGTCGGCGCAGCTAGTGGCACCTCAACTGCAGGTCTCGGAGGCCCCAGATGTTAATCACTACACGATCGTGATGTCCGACCGCGGGGCCGATTGGGTCGCTGCTCATACGCTGGCCTTCGCTTCAGCTAGTTGAGGGACTGCGAATTATTTGGTGTAGAGCCTGAGATGGGGATACGAGGATGATCGATTTACAAGAGAATGTAGTGGCGGACGATGCCGTGGCGACCCTGAAGAAAGATGACGTTGTTGACGGTCCGCTCAGTGAATAGCTCATCGGCCAGGCCCGTGAGCAGGGCGTTGCACTAAAGGGCGATGAAGGCCCGTTGGGCCAGTTGACGAAGCCGGTTCTGAAGTCAGCGCTGGAGGGCGACATCATCGACTATTTCTGCTATTTGAAGCACGAACGCGCCCGCGACTCGACTTCGAATGCGCGCATCGGCTCGAGGACGGTGCTGATCGGGTTTGACGTGCACTACGGCTTGGTTACCCGTTCAGATCTGAAGATCAGGGATTGTGGGTATTGGGTCGACGCATAGCTCGTGATCAAGCGGCAGGGAATATCCGAGTTGGGAGCGACGGCGCTGGCGGTTATGGAAGATCTCGAGAAGAGCGAATATCGCGTTGGCCAGGTCGACGCTGGTGCGCCATTTCTTTTCGGTTCAGCAACTCGATCTGCATCGATGACCAGAATGATTCTTGTAAATTGACTTGTTGTAGCAATCGCCGATCCCGCCCTGGCCAGGCTGGTGGTTCTTGATCGCCCCGCGTGTCTCGGTGAAGGTCCCCATTTGACACGGCATCAGCACGCTCGGCAGTTGCGTGGATTGGCCCAGGTCTGTCGCGCTGCGCGTCGCCGCGCTAGGGCACTTCTACGTGACGTCACCACGCTTCTCGTCACTTGGAACCATAGTCAGATTCACCGAGACACGTTAGATTCTGCAAGTCCATTGACTCGCACAGGTTGAGCTCCGCTCGTGCGCGGTTCCTCTAGCCCCAAGTACATGGTGTGCGGGCGCCACCTCGCTTGAGCACGTCCGTGACGCGGACTACCGCCGGATCTGAGCGTAGTCAGAACCGGATGCCGCCGAACGGGATCGTGGGTAGGAAGGGAATGACCGACGGTGCGCGCCCCCACCCGAAGATATAGGAAACGACAATTGCAAGCAGGATCGCCGCGATCAGTCGCACCCACCACGGGTGGAACCATGGTGGGATCGTGATTGCAGCGATCAGCAGCAGTGCGCACATTACCGCGAGGCCGATGCCCAGTACAACGTTTGCCTGCTGATCCGGCTCGTGCGAGCCGAAACATCCGCCGTAACCGCACCAGCCCAACCGTGCCGCAACCCAAAGTGGGAATCCGATCAGAAGCGCGAGCGGTACGGTCCAGAGCAAGTGGAAAGCCACGATGCTGAAACCCGCTGGTTTCTCTGCGAGCACTGGCCTGTCAGCCAAAATTCACCGTTCCCGAGGTGGCGAGCGCGCTTGTCTGGATTAGTACACCCAGCGATGACGTTCCGTTGACAGTGACCTTACCTGGCGTCTGGAGCGCTACCTTGATCTTCGGTTCGATCGTTGTGCCCGCGGAAAAGGAGAGATCGTTGTTGGTCGAGCCAGCGGTTCCCTCTATATCAATTGTCAAGGTGTGAGCGGCTCCGTCGCGCGAGACGACATTTAGTCCGTTGATCGCGTTGAACTTGCACGATTTCTCCCGTTGATTTCACACGAGGTTATTAGGGATTGTTCAGGAAAAATACCACCAGTTTGGCGACATCAATCGGATGAATTCGTCCCGTTCGAGGTTCCGCTCACGGGCGATCTGCGGCGTCGCACTGTCTCGTGACCAAAGCGTCTCGAACCCATAGGCTGCAAGACGCCAAGACGCCAAGACGCCAACGCGCCAAAGGGCACCCATAGTCACAACATTTAGGTCAGGTTCGCATACCCGCGAGAGCCCAGTCGAGTGGAGGCGAGCGTTTCGTTACCCGACGCCATCAGATCTCCTCGTAACGAGGCTTCTTATTTCCTTCGGCCACTTGGGTTCGGGCGGTCGCGATGCGGACCAGGGCGGCCATCCCGCCGTCACCGAATGTGGCCTCGCCGGGATTGAGGGATCGGTCACCGAGGAGGAGTTCCTCCCAACGGGCGAGACGGTCGATGGAGATTGCCTCCTGCGCTAACAACGCGGACCGCACGTTGCTCGCGAAAACGGTCGCGTGTCGATCGATGATCTCGCCGTAGAGGCGCAATCGGCGTGTCATTCCTTCAAGGTTCGCCGACCCGGCCTGTGTTCGGTATTCGATCAGCGGTTCCGGGACAATGTGGATCCGGCCTCCCCGGGCCAAAAGGCGGAGAAAGAAGTCCCAATCCTCGAAGCCCTCCCTGAGATCCTCGGCGTACCCACCGACCTGCTCCCAAAGTTGCCTGCGGAACATGGCCGGTGCGGGGCACGAGTTCCGGGCCAGGAAATCGGCCACCCAGCCTCCCGTCGGCCGCACAATCCCGGTCGCTGTGCCGAACATGGACAGCCATGATGACGCCGCGACAACGTCGTCGTCTGAGAACTCAGGAGCCATCGTGGCGAGAAACCTTGGTCGGAACCGATCGTCACCATCGAGGACCGCCACCAGATCCGTCTCAACCGAACCGATACCGGCATTACGGGCGGCGCTCACACCACGGTTGCTCTGCCGGAGAACTCGTACCCCGTCAGCCTCGAGCTTCCCGAGCACGTCCAACGATTCCGGATCCGTCGACCCGTCATCAACCACGACAAGATCGTCTGGGCTCAGCGACTGCGCGAGAACGGAGAAGACGGCTTCTCGAATCGTCAACCCCTGGTTGAAGCTTGTGACAACGACCGCAATGCTTTGAGCCATTTTGGTTACCTCCCTGACCAGGTTAGGACTAGTTCGTCGGCGGCTGCGGTGACACTAGACCAACGAACTCTCGTCTCTGTCGACGGGCTTAGCAGTGGGAAACTGCTATCCATTCACAAGCCACCTCGCTGAGCACCGCCCAGTAACCGTTCCCAAGTGACACAGCGTCGGCGCGCTCGGCGCAGAGCTGGACTGGCCCCAGATATATCGCAATGGCCGTTCGTCCAACGGTCATCGTATTTGAGTACGTTTAGCGCTCGGCGTTTAACCCGTATTGGCTTGGCTCGTCAGAGCGCCGCGGTTCTTTCATTACCAGGGGGCGCGTGTGCCATCCCAAGACCAGAGGGCTCCCGTGGGGCCGTCGTCAGGCAGGAGCGCGAGACGGACGGCTCCCGTAGCGGCTTCGGCCGGGTCACCGCCGACGGACATACCGGCAATGAGATTGGTGAGGCGCAGACCCGGCGCCAGGGCATTCACCTTGATCTCCTCACCGAGGGCTTGAGCTGTCAGCATTGTGACGGCGTTGACGGCGGTCTTCGAGCTCCGGTAGGCCAAGCCGCCACCCTTCACGCGTTCCCAGTCGAACTGCGGGTTCGGGCTGCTGTTCCAGGTGAGTGATCCGGTCCCGCTGGATACGTTGACGATACGAGGGTGCGCCGATCTTCGCAACGCGGGAAGGAACCCCTGTGTGACGGAAATGAGACCGAAGACGTTGGTCTCGTACGCTGTCCGCAGCTGCTCAAGGGTGGCGCCGGTAATGTCTTCGCCGCCAGGATTCACTCCCGCGTTGTTGACCAGGATGTCCAGCTCGCCGATCTGCTGCACGGCCGCGGCGACCGATGTCGGATCCGTGACGTCCAGTTGCACGACGCGCGCAGCGAAGCCGAGTTCATTCGCAGCCCGCTGTCCCTTGTCGAGGTCGCGTGCACCGATCCATACGGTCACGCCGTGATCGACTAACTGTCGCGCCGTCTCGAATCCGATGCCGCTGTTTCCTCCGGTTACCAGTGCGACCGTGCCCGGTCCGGGTGAACGGACCTCTGCAGGAAGACGGTTAGTGTCTGTCATAATATTCTTCTCCAACTCCAACGATGTAGTTGGAATTTTACCAGAGATCCATCTCATCTCCAACTCAAGTGTTGGTAATCTTTGAAGATGGCCTGGGATACGGATGGGACAAAGCGCCGGCTTCGTGATGCCGCGCTCGTGGAATTCGCCGCTCGGGGGTTCGAGGGAACGACCGTGGCCTCGATCGCAGCTCGGTCAGGTGTGAATAAGGAAAGGCTCTACAGCTACTTCGGCGACAAGAAGGCTCTCTGGGGACTCGTGCTGGCGACGGAGTTGGAGCGCCTTGCCGTAGCAGTCGAACTCACCGGGGTCGGTTTAGACGACATCGGTGAGTTCGCTGGAGCCACGTACGACTACCACGCGGCCCATCCCGAACTGGGCCGCCTGCTGCAGTGGGAGGGGCTACAAGACGGCCCGCCCGCCGACGCCGCGGTGCGTACGACGCACTACCGGGAGAAGGTGGCACGCTTCGCCACCGCTCAGCGTGACGGCCTACTCGATCGCGACATCGATCCTGCACATCTCGTCTTCGCTCTGATCGCCCTGGCCGCCTGGTGGCAGACCGTACCTCAGCTGGCCGAGATGCTCACCGGCGCAGGACCCCACGACCAGCAGGAGCGGTTAGCACGTCGCCGCTTCGTCGTCGAGGCAGCAAGGCGAATCGCGGCTCCATCCTGTCTGTGACGGGCAGAATTGTCCCCTGAACAATCCGCAGCGGACACGGCGTCACTGCGCTTGGCCATAGCGTGGCGTGGCTCCACGCCGGCCGCGTTGACCGTCCGGCTTTCGAGTGGTCATGGGCCAGAGTAGACGCATGCCGATGGGGAAAAGTGACTTCGAGCTGAGTATGGAAGAGCAGCGAGTTGTAGTCCGATACGCAGTGGCGAGCACACAAGGAGTGCTTCCCCTGTTTGAGCAGGCCAAATCGGAAGATTTGCGGCCGCGGTTGGCTATCGTGTCGGCCTGGGAGTTTGCGCACGGCGCCAAACGAACGACGTTGCAGCGTGTTACGGCCCGGGATGCGCATCGCGCGGCTAAAGATGTGGGTCGCACAGCCGGGGAGTATGCGGCCCCGGCTGCTGGCGATGCTGCCGCCGTCGCCGCCCGGATTTAATACGCGGAGACCGACGCCGAGGCCGCGGAACTCCTCGGCGAAAGCGTGCGTGTGCGTCGATCGCCCGAACTGGTGCAGAGTCTTGATGACGAGAGTGTCGCCAGCCTCGAGAGCGTCAAGCACGCGGTTGAAATTCGGTCGTGATGCTTGAGCTCCGGAGATGCCGTGGTCGACGTAGAGGTCCTCGCTCCGGACGCCAGCGGTCAAGATGTCGGCCTGTTGCCGATTTGCTGGCCTGGTGTCGACCGGGCCGAACCCGCAGTTCGACTGTCGGATGGGTGGGGCCGGCGCGGCATACCGCTCCTCGAAGGTTGCCCTCATTGCTCTCACCGTTGGTTGTGCACAGGCTTTAGCCGCGCACGGATCCTTCAAGGTCAACGCTCTCGCCCCGGGTCTTTGCGCCACGAACCTGAACAGCCCCGCCGCCGAGCCCGGTGGGGATCCCGCCGAGACTGCAGCGCAAGCTGTGAGCCTATCGCGGCTCTCGGCAGAGGTGCCGACCGGCGGATTCTTCTCCTGGGATGGCACCGTCGCCGCTTGGTGGGGTGTGCAACCGCTCTCGATGCTAAGCAGTTCGCTCGCAGGAGGGTGCCGTCGCTCAGGGTCTGGTACGAAGTCCATTGAGCAGAACACTCAGCCCGCGGGTCGCCTGTTCCGCAGCATCCGGGCCTTCAAGACGCGAGAGGAAACCGAGGAGCAGCAGCACATCGCCGGCGTCGATGTCGCCCCGAATCGATCCTTCGGCCTTGCCCGCGTCGAGCATCATCGTGACAGCATCAACAATCGAGCTGGCACTGCCCGCGGTGAGAAGATGCCCGGCTGTGGGTTCGAGGGCAGCAAGGACTCCGTGCTTGATCCGGGCGTAGGCGGCGACGCGGTCGAACCACAGCGAGACAGCAGCGACCGCGTCATGGCGGGTGAGGAGGTCGTGCGCTGCGGTGACGAGAAGTTCGACGTCAGTTCGGTAAAGCTCGATCAGCAGAGCTTCGCGGGTCGGGAAGTGCCGATACAGAGTGCCTTGGCCGACCCCGGCAGCCTTTGCCACGGCGTTGAGACGGAGCGGAGCCGTGGAGTCGACGAGTGTACGTGCGGCTTCCACGATCCGGATGCGGTTACTGAGCGCATCGGAGCGCGGGCTACGGTCCGTCATTGCACCTCCAAGTTGACATACGGACACATGTCCGCTTAGCATTCAACGTAAACGGACACTTGTCCACTCTACTGGGAGGAACCTGGCATGCAGAACATCACAGACGGGATAAAGAGCAAAGTTGTTGCAATTACTGGTGCAAGCAGCGGCATCGGCGCCGCGACGGCGAGGCTGCTCAGCGACCGAGGCGCGACCGTAGTGTTAGGAGCGCGCCGTAAGGACCGGATTGAAGAGATCGCCGAACTTATCCGTGCGCGCGGCGGCCGCGCTATCGCCGTCGAGACAGACGTCACTCGCCCCGGGGACCTTCACCGCCTCGTGGGTCGCGCCGTCGATGACTTCGGACGGCTCGACGTCCTCGTCAACAATGCGGGTATTGCCCCGATCAGCAGGGTAGATGCAATCAAAACCGACGAATGGGCGGCGATGATCGATGTGAACCTCCGCGGGGTGATGAATGGGGCCGCCGCCGCGTTGCCGGTATTCCAACGCCAGGGCCGTGGGCATCTCGTCACCCTGGCCTCGTTGGCCGGAATCACTATCTCTCCGACGATGGCGGTCTACGCGGCAACAAAGAACGCCGTACGCACCTTCATGGAGGGGCTGCGCACCGAATCAACGGACGGAGTGCTTCGAACGACAACTATTTCTCCCGGTTTCGTGCAGACCGAACTCGCCGACAGCATGCCGGAATCTATCCGCCTACAGATCCGCGACAGCATGCAGAAGTTCGGCCTCGACCCCCAAGCAATCGCGCGCACCATCGCATTCGCAATCGAACAACCCGACGACGTCGAGATCAGCACCCTGACAATCACCCCCACCAAGCAAGGCTGAACTCTCGACGCGCTCACAGCTGTCACCGTCGCTCGTCGTGATCCCCGCCGGGGCGCGACGAGTGCGATAGCCACCGCCATCCGATCGCGGCACTCCCGTCGCTCGCCCACTTGGCGCTTCATACCAATCGATGCGCTGATGAGCATCTGCGACATTCGACGGCCGGCCACTGCGTTGCAGGTACCCGCGTGTGTTGCAGGTACCCGCGATGGCCTCGATAATCAGCTCTTCGAAGCGATGAAGCACTATCTCGACCATCGCCCCGAGCAACTCAGGATTATCCTCCACCACGAACATCACGTCTCGAGCCAGCGGTCCCGTGTAGAGGCCAGCCCACTGATCAAACGCCGCGAAGAGACGATCGTGAAACGGCCGGTCGGTCTCCGTCAGGACACGGGTAACGACCTCAATGTCGTACTGCAACATCCACTCGACCGCCGCACGCAACAAAGCCTTCTTGGATGAGAACAGGAAGTAGAGGCCGGGCCTCGAGCTCAAGATGAAGATCATGCGCCCCGCCCAGCCAGAAGGCACGTTCTCTGTTGCAGTGGGGGTTCCCAAGTGACACATCGTCGGCACGGGTCGGTACTTG
>ENA-OBIO01000908-OBIO01000908.1-metagenomes-genome-assembly--contig:-NODE-908-length-13424-cov-2.43833_pt1 | contig 13424 bp, 6 predicted proteins | sample MGYA00153383_OBIO01 | MGnify analysis MGYA00153383 | reverse complement strand
TTTATAAATCTACCGGACAGTAGTGATATGATATATAATGTCACTACATTTTACATAAAGTCATACCCCCCATGTCCAAACGCACCTACTTCCATCGCTATCTCTTAATCATTAAAAAAATAAAGACAAAGCCTTTTGCCAATTATGAAGAAGTAGAAAGCTATATCAACAAACAGTTTGAATATTATCAGGAGGAAGATGAATCCTTGTTTATGGGCTTTTCTAAACGAACTTTTCAAAGAGATATAAAGGAGATTAAAGGTCTTTTTAGTATTGATATTGAATATTCGTCAAAAGGTAAAGGGTATTTCATAAGCCCTGATAATATGGAGAGTGGGCAGTTTCAAAAATTAATGGAAGCTTTTGATTTGATCAATTCATTGAACCTGGCGGAAGACCTAGCGCCAATTATTTATTTAGAAAAAAGAAAACCTGCAGGTACGGAGAACCTGACAGATTTAATTTATTCAATTAAAAATAAACTGGTCATACATTTTATTTACCAAAAGTATTGGGAAGCCGATAGCAGCGAACGGTCTGTACAACCTTATGCTTTAAAAGAATTTAAAAATCGTTGGTATCTTTTAGCGAGTGATAATAAGAATGGCAAAATAAAAAGCTTTGGGCTCGACCGTATGACGTACCTTATTATTACTGATAAATATTTTAAACCTATTCCTAATTTTAATATTGAAGAAATGTACCGGTATTGTTTTGGCATATTGAATGCTGATAAAGGCAATCCGCGGATTATAATTTTATCATTTAATCCAACACAGGGTAAGTATATAAAATCTTTACCATTGCATGAAACCCAACAAATTTTAATTGATAACGAAACTGAATTAAGGATACAATTAAAATTATTTATTACCTACGATTTTGTTATGGAATTATTGGCCCACGGGGATACGGTAACTGTTATTAAACCCCAAATACTAATTGATGAATTAAAAGATACCTATCGAAATACATTAAATAAATACTGATAAAATAAAAAAAATAATTAGTTTTTCACTTTAAAAACTATATCTTTTCAATCTTTTTACATTAAAATAATTTAGTCACTATCTATAAAACTATAACCTACCTGTAAATATTTTTCGTTGACCAATAAATTTATGTGTATGAACAAAGCCTTTAAATTGTGCGTGGATATTTTAATATACCTGGCGGCAAAATGCCACATGACTTACGAAGAAATTAATATCTGGATATTTGTAATTCTTGGTCCGATAGTATTTATTATTTTATTGTGGATTATTTATCGGCAGCATGTTGTAATAAATTCCTTTAAACTATCAACCGGTATATTTTCTAAAACAGTTTAAGTACATTATCAGGGTACGTCTTAAAAAATATATTTTATTTACCAATAATTAAATTGAATTTTTTAAAAATAATCTTTTACAGCATTATTAAAGAACCTATGTTGGTGAACAGTAAATTTTATAATAATAATTCTGCTTAAAATCCTTTAAATAAATTATGAATTTTCAACGCAAAGTTTTAGCGACAAAATTTAATCAGTAAAACTTTGCATATTATCCCAATTTTTTCTTTAAAGAAGATTCCCTAACTATCAATTTAGAATGTACAATAATTGTTTTTGTCTTTTTTATATTAGAAATGCCTTTTAAATGATTGATAAGATTTCTGGCAGCTAATTCGCCCATATCTATTCCCGGGTAATCGATAGTGGTTAATTGCGGGTCTACAATTTTAGCAATAGCATCGTTGTTAAAACCAACAATGGCAATGTCTTCAGGAATTTTTATTCCTTTCGTTTTTAAAGTGTGCATGCATACGGCTGCAGAAAAATCGTTGGTAATAAAAGCCCCGTCAGGCATAGGTTTCATTTTCATTATTTCATTGGCTGCATCTACTCCGCATTGTTCACTTAAATCTTTTATCAGCACCAATCTTTTATCGAAGGAAATATTATGTTTAGCCAAGGCATCTGCATATCCTTTGTACCGTTGGGCATACACGTTTCTTGATAGTGTTGCCGTAACCAGTACTATTTTTTTACAACCCTGTTCTATTAAATGTTCTGTTGCATCAAAACCACATTTATAATTATTAATAATAACATTGGTATTTATTTCATTCTCCTCTACCCTATCAAAAAATATTACCGGTATATCCTTATCCTCAAACTGCTGGTAATGCGAAAGGTCTTTTGTATCAAGCGCCAATGAAGCAATAACCCCATCTACCCGCTTGTGAAATAAGTTTGTAGCATTGCTGACCTCCTTTTTATAACTTTCAGATGAATGTGCAATAATGATATCGTAGCCGGTTTCAGCAGTAACTTTTTCTATTCCGGCTAAAACCGATGTTATAAAATTACTATTCAGCTCATGCACAATAAAGCCGATGGTGTTGGTTTTTTGTTTGCGTAAACTGCTTGCAAATGTGTTGTGCCGATACCCCAACTCCTTGGCCATATCCTGTATTTTTTTACGCGTATTTTTATTAATTGTAGGGTTATCCTGCAAACCCCTGCTTACCGTGGTTGAAGAAATAGACAAGGCTTTTGCAATGTCGTAAATGGTTACTTCTTTTTTTAATATTTTCATCATCAGCAAACAAGATAAAATAAAATTTATTTAAATACCAAATCAAATATATTAAACCCTGCAGCTTAACTAAAAGTTATCATTATTTAGTAAGCATATTAAAAGCTTTTATTGTTTTATGACACTCTCCATACATAAAAAATTCTTGTAATTTACATTTTTATGCCTTTACAATTCAGCAACTGATATAAAACGATAAACAACAAAAATTTTATTAATGCAGTCAAAAATTTATTTATAAATACGCTATCATAAAAAAAATTGTATGTAAAAGATATAGATAGTAATATAAAGTATTTATAATATATGAATAATTACGTTTAAGTAAATAATCAATAACTTAAAAAATACTAAACTTTTCAGATTTCAAATCAAAAAAACATAATACCATTTTATCCTTTTTTAGCATCAAATTTTGCAAGTTCATTATTTTATTAAGAAATAGGCAACAAATGTTAATAAAATAAATACAATCGGTTGTATTTTTAAAAAATTATTTATATTTTAGCAGTATATTTTTATTTTGAAAAAAATAATTATAAAGATTGCTTTGCTAAAAAATCTAAAAATAAGTAACTACCCAAAGCCGGCTTTATACTATTTATTTCAAATGATATTAATACTTATAACTATTTAATTAAAAAGCAGCTCAATCTTTTAGTATCGATATTATTAAAAAAGTTTTGCAGTAACAAAGTCAGTTTATTTTTCAATTGCCATTATTTAATTTACACAACCTCTTTTTTTTCATGAAAATTGCCCGACTTTATATCATAACAGCAATTAATACTATTGACATTTTTTAGATTTGGCCATTAAATTTATTTGTATTGTAGAAAAAAAATTATACAAAGTTTGATAAAACATATGGGATAATTAGCTCAGGTCAATTTGAAATATTTATTGAAAATCACCATCATATTTTAACTTTTATAAAAAAATTAAAATATAGATTAAAGTTTTTCAAAAATTTAGATTAATTATTTGCAATTTATAAAATTCAACATAAAAATTTATTTTATATATGTACCAATTTTTTTATTAACCAATCAAAACCAAACTGTCATGAAATTAACGATCGCTTCCATGCGGCAATTAATGGTGAAAAGATCTTTAAAAAGTTCTTCCATCATTAAGCCATTATTATTTTTACTGCTGCTATTTTTTGTAACAGCCAGCAGTTTTGCACAAGTTGCTAAAGCCATTAAAGGAAAAATTACCGATGATAATGGTAACGGCTTACCTGGTGTTTCTGTTAATGTAAAAAATAGCAAGAAAGGTGTAATTACAGATGTAAATGGTGTGTTTAACATCGATGCAGCTGAGGGTGTTGTATTAACTGTATCATCTGTAGGGTACGAAAGCAATGAAATTAAAGTTGGTAAGAAAGCAGATTATATCCTTAACCTAAAATCTACTTCACAATCTTTAAACCAGGTAATTGTTGTAGGTTATGGTACGCAAAAGCGAAGTACTTTAACTGGTGCAATTGCATCAATCAGCAGTAAAACTTTAAACGAACTTCCGGTACCTGGTATTGATCAGGCGCTGCAGGGAAGGGTTTCAGGCTTAGTAGTTACTAATAATGGTTCTCCTGGTACGGCACCAATTATATCTATAAGAGGTATAAGTTCTGTAAACGGGTCTGCTGATCCTTTGTATGTTATTGATGGTTTTCCTACAGGTAATTTAAATAGTTTTGATAGTAAAGATGTTGAATCTTTAGAAGTTTTGAAAGATGCAAGTGCCGCAGCAATTTATGGTAGTCGTGCTACAAACGGTGTTGTTTTAATTACCACTAAAAAAGGCAGAAGAAACGGTAAACTTGCTGTTACATTAGATAGTTATGCTGGTTTGCAAAGCCCTGCAAAAAAAATTAGCTTACTAAATACTAACCAATACCTTCAATATGCAAAAGCTTTATTGGGAAGTACAGGTACCAACCTTCCTCCCCGTTTGCAGGATGCTAACTTTAATTTACCTATTTATCCGGGTTCTCAACAAACATTTGCACAAACAAACACCGATTGGCAAAATGCTTATTTCAGAAGCAATGCATTAATAACTCAACACAATGTTTCTGTAAGCGGCGGTAACGAAACATCCCGCTTTTACACAAGCGGTGGTTTTTTTAAACAAAATGGCATTGCACAGGGTCTGGGCTATCAGAGAGGCAATTTCAGAATAAATTCTGAGCATATTATCAGCAAAGCTTTTACATTTGGTCAAACATTTTATAGTGCCTTCAGCGATCAGCAATACGATGGAACCGGCGGTAACAGAAGTCCATTGGCAAACGTTATACGCATGCAACCATACCTGCCTGTTCGTAATCCGAATAATGCAGGTGGTTTTATGGGCCCTATCAGCAGCTTTGATGGAAGTGACCCTACCAACCCTGTTGAACCAGCCATTTTAAATGAATACCATATTAAGTCGGTTAAAATTTTAGCCACCGCTTACATTGATGTAAACCTTACCAGCTTTTTAAAGTTTCGCAGTACGTTTGGTATAGATTATACCAATGCTAACAACACCCAATACAGACCCATATTTAACGATGGCGGTACAGGCAGTGCAACAAACGCTGTTATAAATAATGAGCGTCAGTTGTACACTACTTTATTATACACACAGCAACTTAGTTTTGATAAAACTTATGGTCAGCACCATATAGGAGCTACTGCGGTTTACGAAACACAAGGGCAAAAATATATAGATGAAACTGCAAGCGGAACACAAACAACCAATTTGGTAAAAACATTAACGGGTGCAAGTAATATTGCAGCAAGTTCAAGAAATGAAAGTAACCTTATTGAAAGTTATGTAGGCAGGGTTACTTATGATTATGCAAGCAAATATTTACTGAGTGCAACCATTCGTCGTGATGGTTTGTCGGTATGGGCACCAAATCATAAGTATGGTAACTTTCCATCGGCATCTGTAGGATGGCGTGTTGACCAGGAAAATTTCATGAAACCAATGAAAGATATTTCTGAATTAAAATTACGTGCGGGTTACGGACTAACCGGTTTAAATCCTACTTCTTTAGGTAATTATCCATGGCAGGTTGGCGTTAAGTCTAACCAGGCATTATATCCTTTTGGAGGTAATCCCGGCGCAGGCCAATCTTCTTTTTACAATCAATTAGGTAATACCGATCTATTTTGGGAAACAACAAAACAATTAAATTTTGGTGTTGATCTTGGTTTGTTCCGTAACAAATTTACATTAACTGCCGAATATTTCAGAAGGCAGACAGATAACCTGATTTTAAATGTACCCACACCCTTAAGCTTTGGCTTTACAGGAACAGGAGTTCAGGCAAACGTAGGTGCAATGCGCAATACAGGTTTCGAATTTCAAGCGGGTTATCATAAAACTGAAGGTGCATTTAAATGGGATGTTACCGGTTTAATCAGCTTTATTAAAAATAGGGTTATAAGCTTAAACACGCCTAATGCTGCAATTGGTGCAGGTGGTGATGCAGATTTTGGTGGTGGTGCAGATATTACCAACACAGTGGCAGGCCAGCCGGTTCAATCTTTTTATGGATGGCAGACAGATGGTATTTTTCAAAGTACAGCACAGGTTGCAGCCAGTCCAACACAGAGCGGAGCAGCAGCAGGCGATATAAAGTATAAGGACATTAACGGTGATGGTAAAATTACAGATGCCGATAGAAAATTTCTTGGCAGCTATCTTCCAAAATATACCTACTCCTTAAATTACAGTGCCAATTATAAAAACTTTGATGCTACTATTTTCTTTCAGGGAAACCAGGGCAATAAAATATTTAATGCACAACGTATTTTAGCAGAAGGAATGGTTCGTTTGTTTAATAGTGGTACTGCAGTTTTAAATGCATGGACACCAACCAATACCAACACAAGTATTCCCCGCGCCATTAATGCAGACCCTAACCAAAATGTTAGACCAAGTGACCGCTGGATTGAAAACGGTAGTTATATGAGAATTAAGAATTTAATGCTTGGTTATACTTTACCATCAGGCACATTAAGTACTTTAACTAATGGAACCATCACTCGCTTGCGGGTTTATGTATCTTGTCAAAATCTTGCAACATTTACAAAGTATAAAGGTTGGGACCCTGAAATTGGTAGTCGCCGTACAACACTTACCAATGGTATAGATTATGGACAGTATCCATCTGCAAGGTCTTTTCAATTTGGTTTACAGGTTGGATTTTAATTATAGTATCATCAAAGAAAAAAACAGTTTATGAAAAATATAAAAATAAAAATAGCTTGTGTCAGCCTTGCAATAATTACCATCGGTACCATTGTTAGCTGCGCAAAAAAATTAGATAAAACAGATCCGAATGTTTTAAGTGTAGGTCAATATTTTAAAACGAGTTCCGAAATACAAGCTGCTACCAACTCTGTTTACAGTGCTATGAAAGGCAATGCACTTGTAGCAAGAGAATGGTTTTTTCTGCACGATCTAAGAGCCGATGAAGTTTCAGCAGGTGGTAGTCAGTTAGAAGTACCAAGGGGACAAATTTTAATTGGTAATACGGATGCAAGTAATCCATTAATAAGTGCCAATTGGGGTAATTTATACCTTATGATACACAGGGCGAATACAGTAATTGGCGCAAGTGCTTTTGGAAAAGATAATGCGGCACTAACTGCACAATCAATTGGCGAGGCAAAATTTTTGCGTGCCTGGGCTTATAACGAATTGGTTTCGCAATGGGGAGCTGTACCATTGTATACCACAGTAGTTATAGGTACAAGCGATTTTAAATCACGTGCTAAAGTTGAGGATATTTACGCTCAAATAATTAAAGACCTTACTGATGCAGCAGCTGTATTACCTGCTAAAAGTGGCTATGCTGCTGCAGACCAGGGCAGGGCAACAAATGCTGCTGCCAATGCTTTATTAGGAAGAGTAAATATGCAGAAAGGAGATTTCGTTGCTGCTGAAACAGCACTGTTAAAAATACCAACTGCTGGTGCTGATGGTTATCAATTAACAAGCAGGTACCTTGATAATTTTGAAGAAGAAACCGAACTTAATAAAGAGTCGATTTTTGAAGTTATTTTTTATGATAAAGGTAACAGTGATTTTAACTGGGGCTCATCTGCCGGCGACGGTGCTGCTGCCAATTTATCTACTGTTAGAAACCAGGAGTACAATGGTGTTGCATGGCGCAACCTTATTCCAAGTGATAATTATTTAAATAATTTCGAGAATACAGTAAGCGGTGCGGTTAAAACAGATCCACGTTTATCGTTCTCCGTATATCAATCAGGCGACTTATTTAATAACAATACCGAAACATTAAAAGATGCGCAGCAAAACGGTAACAGCTCCACACTAAACGGGGTTACTAAAAAAATAAGCTGGCGTAAATTTATGCTGATGTATAAAGAAAACAGCGGCTTCCATCCGGGTGGAAACAACCAACGTTTACTACGTTTTGGAGAAGTATTGTTAAACCTTGCAGAGTGCGAAGCAGAACAAGGTCGTTTTAATGTAGCTGTCGGATATTTAAATCAGTTAAGAGACAGAGCGAGTGTTTCTATGCCACACTACCCTACTGCGCAATATCCTGCCGATAACAAGTTAAATGTTATGAAGGCAATCATGCATGAAAAAGAAGCTGAAATGGGTTGTGAAGAAGTTCGTAATATTGATATTTTACGCTGGCGTAAAGGTGGTTACTTTGCAACTGAGCCTATAAAATATTTTAAAGCCAATAAAGATGAATTGTTACCATTACCTCAACAGGAAATTGACAATAATCCTCAATTAGGTTCCGGTGGTGTTGCTAAACAAAACCCCGGTTATTAATTTATAAGAAGGTTTACAAATTAAAAGAAGGCTGTCTTGCAAAAGGCAGCCTTCTTTTTTTATTAAAAATTAAAATTTAATGCCGGTAATTTAATAATCAATAAAGAAATTTTTCCGGCAAAGAAGTAAGTCGTTGAAAAGATTTAAATGTGTTTATAAGATAGTTTGCATTATTCAAACCTGAATAAAAAAAACTAAATGCTTTACTTAACTTCATTTTAAAAAAAATTAAAGAAACCTCCTAATGAATTTTATAATTAATTGTTAGCAAATAATGGACTACCAATAACAAAGTTTTTAAACCAGCTAAAATTATTAATCGTTAATTTACCCACTTTAATTTAATAAAATGCAAGTAATTACTTTTATTAAGAAACTTATACTTACATCATTTACTTTACTGCTATTGTAACAATATTTTTAATTTTTCTGCAACATTATTTTTAAATAAATGGAACATATTTATTTATTAAAATTGGTTAATAATTAGAAGAATTTATAATCAGTATTTTTAATTTAGCCTGTCATTTTTTATCGGAGAATTTAAAAGCAAAACCTATAAAATATATTACTTATTTATTTAATATTATTTTGCTTTTCCTTTATAAATTTTGCTACATCAACCATTGGTGCAATCCAAATATCTTTTTGTTGTTGCTTTAAATAATTAATTAATTGTCGGTGCGCTTCAAGAGAAACATTTAAATTATGTTCGCCGCCTACCCCATGAAATAAAAATACCAGCAGCGTTTTTGTTTCCATCGCTTTCTTAACAAGGTCAATCATATATTGGCCGGAATGACCATTTATAAAATAACATCTAACATTATTTAAATCAATTTGATTGATGTTTTGCATACCATCCTGCACACCTCTTGCGGCAACAAAATCATGCTCAAGCATTTTATAAAAATTAACCGAATCAATTTTTGTATCTCCGCAAGGAAATGCAAATGTTCTTTCCGTTTTACCATCAATTGCCTGCAGCAGTGTATTGTTTATACGTATTTCATTTACTGCTCTGTCTACAGAGTATTTGCTGAGGTCATTTTCAGCAGTTATCCATGTTCTTCCTTGTAATTGCCCATCGCAAGGGTGACGCAGACTATGATTACCCAGCTCATGACCGTTTTTTGCAATTGCGCGCCATTCAGGAATTCTATTGCTTACCACAGGCACCTGCCCAATTAAATAAAAGGTCCCTTTAAATCCTGCAGAATCAAGACATGGTATTACATTATCTAAATGCACATTTAAGGCATCATCATAGGTTAGCACTACGGCACAATTTTTACCATTCCATAAACCCGATTGCTGGGCAATTGACTGCTCACTTAACATCATACAAAAAACGAAAATAACAGCTCCAATAAATTTCATAATTAATTATTTTGTGGTTTTAAAATTGAATGATAAAGGTTGATTTTTAAAATATAATATAATTTAAAAGCTTATTTCAAAGTAATATAAAAACTATGGCTTAAAAACTTTCTATAAATTTTACAATGTTTTTTTATACTGTTCAGTAAATATTTTCATTTAATAATTTCCATCTTCCTGCCTTACCAAAATACACTTTATAAAATTATTTGAACAATCCATTTTTATAAAATAAAGCATTGAAAATATCCAAATCATCAATGCTAATAAAATTGAATCACCTTAAAACATCAATATAATTTTGTGTAATTTTATAAAAACGAAAAAGTATTTACAAGGTTTTAATCATACTTACTATCGCCCCAGTACTTTGTGGCCCATGCAATCCATGTACTCCAATTTGGTCCGGTACTATGTCCGCCTGCATGTTGTCTGTAAGCAATTTCACCATCTATTAATGGCATACCTAAATTAGGAAACCCTGTAGTACCCATATCTTTTTTACCCAGTAACTTATAAACAGGCCCGGCACCAACGCCACCTAAAAACATCCCCTTTGCATCTACCCACTGCCCTTCAACCTGCGGGGAACCTGAACTTATAAAAATTGGTCGTGGTGCACACAATGCAACCAATTCATGTGCATCTACCGGTAAATTATCCGGCTTTAGTTTAGAAGCGTATTTTATAAAGTTGCCGCAAAACCAGTGGTATTCTCCTGAAGATGCAAGGTTCTCTACCTGCTCCCCAAAAACTCTTCTTAAAATTTTGGTACCACCTGCGCCGGAAGACCCAACAAAGGCAAGCGAAAAACGCTCATCATAAGCCATCGCAACTATAGCAGCTTTTCCAAAACGGGATATCCCTTCTATAGCAATACGTTTTGCATCTACCTGCTTATCTGTTTCAAAATAATCCATGGCCTTGCTTGCGCCCCAGGCCCATGCACGTAATGCGCCCCAATCATCCGGTTTACGGTTGTTACCTTTATTTAACAAACCAATTATACCACTATTTAAACCTGCACCGTTATCTGCCTGAAAACTATAAGGTTCAATAATACTGTAACCCCAGCCCCTGTATAATAATTGCTCCCTCCAACCTGGTTCACCGGCATTACCAATACTCATTGGTACCGTAACAGCGGGTTTACCAAATGGATGAAAAAATCCAAATTCCATTACAACAGGCACAGCGTTTACTGCATTTGCCGGCGTAACAATTTGTAATTCTATTTCAACTTTTAAATTGGGATAAGCGGCATTATCTACCACACCTTTTAACTGTTTTTCCCTTGCCTTAGTATTTCCTATAACAGTATCCTTTTCAGAAATAATAATCCACTTTACATTGGGAATATTTTCAGGAATTCTACCATAAATTTCTCTATTAAAATCATCTATAATTTCAGGTTTTGCTTTACTCCACCATTCAGTTGCGGTACTTATTTTTTTTCCATTCTTTAATAACAATGGATCAGGTAATTTATATTGATTCACTCTATCTTCAAATCGATTTGCAGCATTGGTATCATTTGGATTTCCGGAAACTCCGGGACGAATTTCATTTGGCTTAATGTGTAGCTGACCCAGCATTTGTGCATAATTAGCCTCAGTTAGTTTATGAATACTATCCATTGAACTTTGCACTGTTTGTGCATTTGTAATAATGCTGCAAAAGATAAAAATGATTGTCAGAAATTTTTTCATACTTAATACTTACTTTTAATTGTTATGATTATGAATTTATTAATTACCTGGATCATTTTATTTTAAATACCATAATTTAATAGCCTGATAATTATTATAAATTAAAATCGTTGCCTACATAAACTTATCAAATCAGATTTTATATAATAGAGCAAGGCATATGTATTTTGTGCCTTCTCAGTCTATGGTAACGGGTTTTATATTACCCTATAATAAATAGACTCAACAACTTATTGAATAAAATTTATACCTCATTTTGCAATCATTTTATCATTAAACTAATTCTACATTTTTTTTCAAAAATTTTAGTCACATTATCATTATTAAATGATTACAGTAAATCAATTTATAATTTAAATACATCGTTTATTAGTTTACCACCAGGGATTGTGATAATAAAATATTAATTAAAAATAAGTTAATATTAAAATTCTATAAACGAATATATAACTTTTCTAATTAATTTACAATCGATTGTATAATGCTGTTTCAGCTATACATTTTAATTTTTTATCAGTTTATTATGCAACGTAAAAAATAATACTAAATCATCATCTTTTTATAAAAAGCCCTGTTGGTATAAAATATGTAGTAAAATTAACAGGCTATTTAATTGAGATAAAAAGGTGGAAAATGGTTTTTTAGAATTTGTAAAAATTATAGTTTTTTTAAAAAAAAATAAAAAACTGATTATAATTTTATACGTTGCAATTAAAGCTGTAAAAACAAGAGGCTATTTTATAGTTTAAGTTATTAAAGCAAACCATAAGTGAGTAAACCCTATTTTATAAATCCTTTTAAAATATCAGAATAATGATTGTTTAAAAAAATAAAAATTTTATAAATTAATACAATAAAAAATTATTGCTTTCTTAAACTAAAGCATATTTACTCAATTTTTTATCCTTAAATCAGACTAAAAAATAAGCATAATTTAAATTTGTATCTATATATTTTTTTACAATTAAGCGTAATTTTTTTAGCTTGTTTAATAATTTTAATTTTAATTAAACAGAAGGAATGCCGTAATACTAATAATACCAAATCATTAATAAGTATATTTACAGTACCCTCTGCAATTATCATTTTAGTTGAATCACAAAGAATATAATATTTCATCGAAATTTTATACCAATGAAAAAAGTTCTGGTTACAACTGATTTTTCTGATAAATCTGAAGCTGCATTATTTTTTGCTATTCAATTATCTTCTCAAGCAGGGTTTAGACTTGTATTTTTTTATGTCTGTACCATTAAATCTCCTTTAAGCTTTACTACCAATCAAATAGCAGACTATGAAAAGCAGGAGATAAAAATACTTTTAAAAAGACTTAATTTATTTGTCTCAAAAATTTATAAAGATTTAGCCATCGTACCACCAAAATTAAATTGTGCTGTTGTAAATGCTGTTTTTATACAAAGTGCTATTATTGATTACGCCACCCTAAATAAATTTAATTTTATCTGCATTAGCACGAAAGGTGCAGGAAAGTTACAAAGCATGCTGGGTACAAATACTGCTAATCTTATTAACCATTCCAACGTACCTGTTATTGCAGTTCCTTACAAATATAAACAGGCTAAAATTACCAGTATCCTGTATGCATCAGATCTGGTAAATGTAGAAAATGAATTAAAACATGTAGTAGCTTTTGCAAAACTGCTTTCAGCCTCCCTCGAATTATTACATTTTAACTCTCCGATTGAAACATTAAATGATAAAAAGGCGGTACTGCATTCAATAAAAAAGTTTTCTAAATATTCCCTAACACTTAATATTAAGGATAATAATTTTATAAAAACACTGGTTACAAATATTGAAGAAGCTATTGTAAAAACAAAACCTTCTCTTTTAATTATGTTTACTGAGCAAAACAGAAGCTTGTTTCAAAAAATATTTATTTCCAGTAAATCTGCTGAATATTCTTTCAATG
>ENA-OBIO01000906-OBIO01000906.1-metagenomes-genome-assembly--contig:-NODE-906-length-13453-cov-4.32744_pt1 | contig 13453 bp, 10 predicted proteins | sample MGYA00153383_OBIO01 | MGnify analysis MGYA00153383 | reverse complement strand
CAAAAGAAAGGTCGGAGCATGCCTCCGACGAAAAGCCGCCGGGCTACCCCCGGCTTCGAGAATAAATCACCGTTACCAATAAAGAACCAAATGCAACGCAAACTCAAACAAGCAGCTTTGCGACATACGACGCTCTTAAAGTACGCTCTTTTTTGTTATTAACGGCCTCTCGCGCTGCAAGGGCGTAATCCCCAGGCACTGCGGCCTGAAACCCGTCGAGATTCACTTTGGTTTGCGTTAGGTCAATAGTGGAGCCTGTATATACCCTGGATGCGACCTCGGTAAATAGGGTAAAAAAATTAGCCTTCTGAAACCACATTGATCCCTTTTGAAATGCAAGCTGGCTCAATAAAACCGCTGTTTTATCTACTGACGCAACGATCAAGTCTTTTTGCGCAAACTCCTCTTTGTAAGTGTCGAGAAGCTCAAGTGTTTGATCATTGCGATTAAAGTAGCCAGTTAGCACAGTCGACATGATGTTTAAAGTGTAAAACAGAGGTACCTTTCGCGCAGTCTCGTGGCTTGTGAATATGTCGGAGTTGCGAAGAAAATCTTGAAAACTCTTGGCTCGCATTTCCTTTGCCCAGAAGAAGAACGAGCTAGGAATCAGAGGGTCTAATTTTAAATCGCCTTCCTCATCATCTTCGGGAAGATCAAGCTGATCGGTAAGCAGCTTTGCAACCAACATGTATTCGCTTGCACCAAACTCAGATGCTAATTTTTCAATTGTCGTCAGCGAGTTAGATGTTCGATTCAAGCGTTGAAATATTTCTTTGACCTCTGGACTTGTATTTGAAAGATCCAATTCAATGACACCAATTTCGTATTTAAAAAATTCGGACTTTTCTTCATCAGTAAGCTCTCGAAAATACTTGTTAATGCATGAAAACTTGTTATCAACGAACTCCATAATTGCATTCGCCCGTTGCTGTCCGTCTACGATGCATGATGTAGTTTCCATTCGGTCAAGATCAATTTCGCCGCGTGAAAAAAACATCTGCGGAAATGGGAATCCTTTCAGAATTGTTTCTATAAAATCGCGTTTGTGTATCTCGCGCCAAACTAAGTTGCGCTGGAAATACGCATCTGGTACGAGTCGCTTGGTGCGAATATCGTTGATAACTGAAAGGAGGGACATGGATCTAATCTGATATCTAATCATTATTCAATTCCCTTTTGTGCAAGAAATTTATCGATTGCTGCAATTTGTTTCATTTCGAAAAATTTTTCCGATGCATAGATATAAGCGCTAACACTACTGAACAAATTTTTGTTTTCGCGACTAAGAGCGCCGAACAGCAAAAGCCATTTTGTTTTCTCCGGGCATCTTGGCATAAGACGAGGAACGCAAATCCCGTGATTGAGGTTCCATTTGAACTGATCCGCGTCCTTTTTACTGCTAAAAACTGACTCATCGGAAAAGCCTTTCGACGCAGAAAATGCAGCTTCAAACATCTTTAAGAACAGCGTCCCGTCAACAATACCGATATCTAAATCCGAAGTTCCGGGAGCAAAAAGGTGCCCTTTCCAAAGGCTGAATCCTGTTTTAGCCGACCCAACAATCTCGATTGAGGATATTGGCATTGAAAAAGCTGCGCAGAGTTGGCTATACACGCGATACTGATCATCAGGTTTATCTAAAAATACTACAGTCGGTAGAATCAAAAAAGTTTTCGGGCAATATCACTTCGAGTATTCCCGTCATCAACCCACTTTGATATATTTTCTTCAGGTGTTTTCATTTATTTTCAATCGAGAGGCGCTAATGCGCCTCCTCCCAATTCCCCCCCACCCCCGGCTCGGCCACCAACGGCACATCCAACTTCGCCACATTGGTCATCAACCCCGGAATCTCTTGCCTCACAATTTCCAATTCTGAAGCAGGCACTTCCAACACCAACTCATCATGCACCTGCATCACCAGTTTGGTTTTCAATTTCGACTGCTCAAGCCACCCCTGCACCGCAATCATCGCAAGCTTGATTAGATCAGCGGCGGTGCCTTGCATCGGCGCGTTAATCGCGGCGCGCTCAGCCCCTTGGCGGCGGCCTTGGTTGCTGCTACGAATATCGGGCAGCCACAGGCGGCGGCCGAATACGGTCTCGACATAGCCTTTCTCACTTGCCTCAGCGCGAGTGCGTTCCATGTATTGTTTGACGCCGGGGTAGCGGGCGAAATATTTGTCGATGTAGCTCGCAGCGGCGCCGCGCTCGATGCCCAAATTCGCGGCCAAGCCGAAGGCGGACATACCGTAGATCAGGCCGAAATTAATCACTTTGGCATAGCGGCGTTGTTCGCTGCTCACATCACGCGCCTCGACGCTGAAAATTTCGGAGGCCGTAGCACGGTGCACATCCATGCCTTCGGCGAAGGCTTTGAGCAGGCCAGGATCAGACGACAAATGCGCCATGATGCGCAGCTCAATTTGCGAATAGTCGGCGGACAAGATGACGCTCCCGGGCGCGGCGATGAAGGCTTCGCGAATGCGCCTGCCCTTGAGGCAAGTGAGGGGAATATTTTGCAGGTTGGGATCATTGCTCGATAGCCGACCCGTGACCGCAACCGCCTGGCCGTAGTTGGTGTGTACGCGGCCGGTTTTAGCATTGACCATGCGCGGCAATTTATCGGTGTAAGTGCTTTTGAGTTTCGCCATGCTGCGATAGTCGAGAATAATTTTCGGCAGCGGATGATCTTCGGCTAATTTGGCGAGGGTTTCCTCGTCCGTTGAGGGCGCACCGCCGGGGGTTTTCTTCAGCGGCTTGATGCCCTTTTTGTCGAATAAAATTTCGGCCAATTGTTTGGGTGAGCCTAAATTGAAAGGCTGGCCCGCTTCCTCGTGCGCTTTCTTTTCTAACTCCAACATTTTGATGCCCAGCTCGCCGCTTTGTTTATCGAGCAATGCAGAATCAATCAATACGCCATTGCGCTCAATGGTGAGCAGCACATGGGTGGTGGGCATTTCGATATTTTCGTAAACGAATTTTAGTTTTTCGTCGGCACTTACCTGCCCGTAAAGTGCGCCGTGCAATTGCAGCGTGACATCGGAATCTTCAGCCGAATATTCGGTCGCGGTATCGATGGCGACCTGATCAAAACTGATTTGGGATGCACCTTTGCCCGCAACTTCTTCGAAAGAAATTGCTTTTGCACCCAGATGCCGCGTGGCTAGCGAATCCATATCGTGGCGCTGATGCGATTCGAGGACGTAGCTTTCCAGCAGCGTGTCGTGGGTGTAGCCCGCAACGCTGATGCCGTGATTGGCGAACACATGTAAATCGTATTTGATGTTTTGGCCGAGCTTGTGTTTACTCGCATCTTCAAGCCACGGACGCAGTTTGTTAATCGCCAGATCAAAATCAAGCTGATCGGGCGCGCCGGGATAAATATGGCGCAGCGGCAAATAGGCGGCCTCGCCCGCTACGCAGGCAAATGAAAGGCCGACAATAAGCGCTGTCATCGGGTCGAGGCTGGTGGTTTCAGTGTCGAGTGCGACTAACGCAGTGGCGTTGAGTTTTGCGAGCCATGCATCGAGCTGCACTTCAGTGGAAATACATTCGTATTTTCGCGTGTTGATAAATTCGGTTTGGGCGGTTGCCACTTCGCCGGACGACCAGCGAGAGGCGGTAGCGTCTTTGTCGGCTTGTTTGAAAACGGAATTCTCCGCAGCGGTTTCAGTCTTGGACGTTTTCCCTAATGCCGCGCGCATGCCCTTAAATCCGAATTTCTCGAACAGCGCATCCAATTTGCCAACATCCGCAGGCTTGTAGCCCAACTCATCAAATTCAATCGCCAGCGGCACATCGCATTTCACGGTGACCAAGGTGCGGCCCGTCGGCAACCAATCAAGTGCCCTGCGTAAATTCTCGCCGACCACGCCTTTGATATTGGCTGCATTGGTCATCACACCATCGAGTGAGCCGTATTCCGCAATCCACTTCGCCGCTGTTTTAGGACCGACTTTTTCAACACCGGGCACATTGTCCACCGCGTCACCCATCAACGCTAAATAATCGACGATGCGATCCGGTGGCACGCCAAATTTCGTTTTCACGCCTTCGATATCGAGTCGCTCGTTGGACATGGTGTTGACCAACGTGACTTGCTCATCCACCAGCTGCGCCAAATCCTTGTCGCCGGTGGACACCATCGTTTTCACCCCGCGCGCGCTGGCGTGACGGGCGAGCGTGCCGATCACATCATCCGCCTCCACCCCATCCACCACCACACACGGCCAGCCAAGGGCTTCGATGGTTTCACGCAGCGCGGGCAATTGCGCGGCGAGGTCTTCGGGCATGGAGGTGCGAGTGGCTTTGTAGTCGGCATAGATCTCGTCGCGGAATGTCTTGCCTTTGGGGTCAAACACGCAAGCGCTATAATCATGAGGATGCTCATCACGCAGCCGCTTCAACATATTGGCGACGCCGTAGATAGCACCCGTCGGCTCGCCCGCCGGGCTGCGCAAATCGGGCATAGCGTGAAACGCGCGATAAAAATAGCTGGAAATATCGACGAGCAAAAGATGCTTCGTCTCGTTCGGCAAAAGATCGCTGGATGGATTCATGGGAGAAATTTATTTTGGAACAAAAAGTTATACCGCAGGCGATGAAGATTCCCAAACGAGAAGATCCCGAGTTGAAACATCAGTCGCTTACCGCTGCGCGAGAGTCGTGGTGGATGTTCAATATTATCGCTGAAATGGTTTCAGCCTCTGAGAAACTGGGCAATGTTTCACCGGCCGTCGCGATTTTTGGCAGCGCGCGGCTGAAAGAAGACAGCCCCTATTACGCGCTGACAGAAACAATTGCGCGGAAATTATCCGACGCGGGTTTTAGTGTGTTGTCAGGTGGCGGCCCGGGCATCATGGAAGCGGCCAACAAGGGTGCATTGGCCGGTAAAAGCCCCAGCGTCGGTTTGAATATTGTGTTGCCGTTTGAGCAGGGCGGTAATGGCTATCAAGATGTGTCGATCCTGTTCCAACATTTTTTCACCCGCAAAACGATGTTCGTCAAGCACGCGGCCGCCTATGTGGTGATGCCGGGCGGGTTTGGCACGCTCGATGAATTATTTGAGGCAATGACGCTGATTCAAACCGGCAAAATTCGCCGCTTTCCGGTGATTCTGGTGGGCACGACATTTTGGGCCGGCCTCATAGACTGGATTAAAAATACGCTGCTGCCGGCGGGCGTGATCAGCGCAAAGGATATGGATTTGTTCGTCGTCACCGATGACCCGCAAGTAGTGGTCGATAAGCTGTTTGAATATTATGCAAACCGCAGCATTACGCCCAATGCGCATGAACGCGCGCTGGAAATGACGCTCTAAGCTGTATCTGTTCTTAACAAAGGAATCATCATGCGAAAAATTACTTTTTTCTTGTTGTCGATGTTCGTGACCGCAGCGCTGGCGCAACCCGCGCCGCCGCGGGTGAAGCCGAATAATTTGGAAGTGATGGATACGGTCGCTGCCCCGACGAAAAAAGATGCGCTCCCTGAAGACGTAAAGGTGACTGTCTTTAAAAAGGAAGGCGTGACATTTGAGGAATATCGTCTACGCGGTAAACATACGAAAACTCGCGTAACACCGGCGGTGGGGCCATCGTATGTTCTGGTTGACCTCAAGGGCGATGGCAATTTTGTTCGCGCTGATGGGCCGGAGGCCAAAGGAGCGACGGCGATGTGGACAATATTGGAATGGTAGGCAATTTTTGCGCGGAAAGCGTATCAATGCCATGAGTGTTTTTACGCCTGTTACGGTTGACGAAGCCCGCGTATTCATTCTGCCGTATGGCATTGGCGACATCATTGATTTCCAGAATATTGCGGCGGGTGTCGAGAATTCCAATTTTTTTGTGACGACGACGCGCGGCCGCTATGTTCTGACCATATTTGAAAAAATTCCGCGCCAGGACCTCGATTTTTACATGGGGCTGATGGCGCATTTGCACAAGTTTGGTGTGCCTTGTGCCGCACCGTTAGCAATCAAAACAGGTGAAGTGATTCGCACACTAAAAGACAAACCCGCGGTATTGGTCACGCGTTTGAGCGGCGGCGATATTGCGCATCCGATACCGACGGATTGCCATGCGGTTGGTATTGCGCTAGCCCGTATGCACCAGGCTGCAGCCCATTTTTCTCTCAAAATGCCCAACTGGCGGGGGCTTTCATGGTGGCGCAGCTATGCCAACGACCTGGCGCCGCTGCTGCTGCCGCGCGAGCGGACCCTGTTGGAAACCGAGCTTGCGTTTCATGCGGGCTTCGATAATCTCAATTTGCCGCGCGGCGTTATCCACGGCGATTTATTTCGCGACAATATTTTGTGGGATGAGCATCTCGATTCACACATACCGCAGATGATCGACTTTTATTTCGCCTGCCAAGAACAGCTTTTATTGGATGTGGCGATTACGGCAAATGATTGGTGTGTGGATTTTTCGGCTTACCCGGAAGCGAATTTCAATGAAGGCAATGCGGTGGCGCTACTCAAAGGCTACGCAAGCGTGCGTTCATTCACCGCCGATGAGCGCGAGGCGTGGCCGCAGGTATTGCAGGCAGCGGCGATGCGCTCATGGCTGGGTCGTCTGGGCTACCATTACTTTCCACGCGATTCAGAAATAACCCATCCGAAAGATCACCCGTTTTCTGAACGGCTTTTGAATTTTCATATCGAACATCAGCACGAAAACCGCGCACTGATGTTGCAAATCGCGTAGCCGCTGGCTTGACTTGCTAAACCCCGTTCAACTAAAGCCCTCAAGCATTTAGGCCCAATAATTTTTACTGAAAAACTTAATTAATGCGCGTTAACGACGTTTCAATTTCCAACGGCGGGCTCTGGATTAAAGAGGCATTTGCAATCTTCCGCGCGCAGCCATTGCAGTGGATCGCGCTGATGTTGGCGTGGCTTTTCGTGTCGCTAGGATTGGTGGCGCTGGTGCCGTTAATTGGTGGGCCGATTTCTAAAATTCTTCAACCCGCTTTTTTTGCAGGTTTTATGCTGGCTTGCCGCGACCAGATGGCGGGAAAGCGGATAACGCCCGCGTATTTGTTTTCGGCGCTGCGCACCAACGCGCGCGCCTTGATTGCCATCGGCGGGCTGGTATTGCTGCTGGAAGCGACGCTCGCCCTTTCAATGTCAGCGCTTGGGTTTCGTCCAGAGTTTGGAACCAACCCAGACCTGGAGGCGGCTTCTAACGCGCTGCGTGCCTCGCTGGAGGGCAAGGCCATATTGCTGATCGTCAGCACGGTGCTTGCCAGCCTGATCATGGGTGTTTTCTGGTTTGTCCCGCCGCTGCTGGCGTTCCATAAGATGCCAGCAACTCACGCGTTACGCTGGAGTTTTTTTGCGTTTTTAAGCAATCTCATGCCGATGATTTTTTTCGGCGTGCTGATGATGGCGCTGATGTTGTTGTGTGGTCTGTCGGCTGGCTTGGGATTTATCGTCGTTCTGCCGCTATTCATGATCTCAAGCTACACCAGCTATAACCACGTATTCACCGACAACCCGGTTTTGCCAGAAAGCTAGGCCGACTTCTTTTCTGTTGTTGCGGTGGTGTTGCCCGAAGTTGGCACTGATTTCAAACGCGGACGCACTTGCGCGACATATTCTGGCACCCAGCGCTTCAAGTCGCGGCGAACATCTGAATCTTCAGGCATGCGGTCCTGTTGCAGCCAGGTGGTGACGCTCTCGATAAAGCCTGCATCGACTTCGCGCGCCTTGGCGACGCGCAATTTGGGATGCGGTGTTGGCCGCGTATGTTCATCGTCCGCAAGCAATTCTTCAAACAATTTTTCGCCCGGCCGAAGACCGGTGTAAATCACTTTGATGTCGTTGTCGGTTTGTTCAGAAAGCCGGATCATATCGTGCGCCAGATCGACGATTTTGATCGGTTCGCCCATGTCCAGCAAGAATACTTCACCGCCCAAACCCATCGTCCCCGCCTGCAATACCAGCTGTGCCGCTTCCGGGATCGACATGAAATATCGCACCATATCCGGATGCGTCACGGTGACCGGGCCGCCTTTATCAATCTGCTCCTGAAAGCGCGGAATCACACTGCCTGCGCTACCCAGCACATTACCAAAACGCACCATCTCAAATCGCGTCCCACCAGTCTGCTGCAGCGCCTGGCAAACCATTTCCGATAGCCGCTTGGTAGCACCCATCACGTTGGTGGGGTTCACCGCTTTATCGGTTGAGATAAAAACAAATTTTTTCACGCCGAATTCAATCGCCGCCTGCGCTACGATCAATGTGCCGAGCACATTATTTTGCACCGCTTCCCAGGCATTGGTTTCTTCCATCAGCGGCACGTGCTTGTAAGCCGCCGCGTGGAAAACCAGTGATGGGGCGTATTGATGCATGGCGTGGGCAACGCGTTTGGCGTTTTTAATGTCGCCAATCACGGATGCAATCGGCAGATTTTCAAATTCATCGCGCAGCGACTGCTCAATTTTATAAAGCGCGAATTCGCTTTGCTCGAACAGCACCAGCAACGACGGCTGAAAACTCGCAATTTGACGACACAGCTCAGAGCCGATCGAGCCGCCTCCGCCTGTGACCATGATGACTTTACCGGTAATCAAATCATGCAAGCCCGCATCATCGAGCACGATGGTCTCGCGCTTCATCAAATCTTCAACCGCCACGCGGCGGATTTTAGGCGGCTGGATCTTGCCGTTGGCCCCCACGCTCATGGTAATGCCGTTGAATTTCGGCACGGTCAGCACCGATACCCGCGCCTTGTTGCAAATTTCGACAATACGGCGGCGCACCGGATAGGTGACAGACGGCATGGCGATAATCGCGTGCTTCACCTTGAGCGTGCGCGCGACGCGGGGCAATTCATCAATCGCACCCAATACCCGCGCGCCTTGAAGCAAGCGATGGCGTTTGTTGGGGTCATCATCCATCAGCCCGACCACGCGCCACTCGGTGCTACGTGAAAGCTCTTTGATCAGGCCCACTGCGCCATCACCCGCACCCAGTACCAGCACCGGCGTGCCCTGCTCGCCGGCTTTGCTGTAAACACGCCATTCGGCCCACGAGCGATAACCAATGCGGCTGCCCGCCATCAGCACCACCAGCAACAACGCTTGGATCAGGAAATGCGCCAGCGACAACTCGCCACTCCATGAACCCACCCAGAGCGTAAGGGCTACTGCAGTCGAGCCAGCAAGCACGCTGGCAACAATGCGCTGCACATCCGGCAGGCTCGAATAACGCCACAGCCCCTGATACATGCCAAATACTGTGGAGACCACTGCCTGCACCGGCACGGCGACCGCGAGTAGCGGCCAAAGATTGCCCAGCACGGCAATGTCGACCGGCGTGACCGCAGACGGCGACGCTGCGTTTGAAAACAGCAAAATGGTGGCGGCCCACGATAAAACAACCATTACGGCATCATGAGCAAACGCTAAAACGGCGCGTTCGTTGATCGAAAAACTTGTCATATCGACCTTAATAAATTCTAAATTTTCTTGTTATTTTGTAGCTGTTTTTTGCTTAACTTGCATCTTGGGTGGTCGGGTTCAGGCGACGCTCTAATACCGTCAATAGTATTACGTATATTACCACCCACGAAGCGAGCATTGGCGTGACCGAGGGCACTTTCGTCGCGATCAGCGCAGACGCAGCGCAGCCCGCCATCATCACGTAATAGGAAAGTGCGGTGCGCCGATGGTTCCATCCACCAAGAATCAATCGATGATAGTAATGCTGTCGATGGGCGACCCAGATTTTCTCGCGCCGGGCGATGCGCTTGAGTAGAGTCACCGTGGCGTCAACCACAAATGGCGAAAATACCAGCAGCGGAAACCACCATGCCCACGCCCCGATGGAAATACCATAAAGTCCCAGGGTGGCGGCAAGAAACCCAAGGGAAATGGAGCCCGCGTCACCCATAAATACGCTGGCTGGCGAGAAATTAAAAACCAGAAAGCCCGCCGCAGCGCCCGCAATAATTGCGGACAGGCTGGCGATGGATGCGCCATCAATCGACGCTTGGGCCGCAGCGATCGCATAAGCACCGAAGCCAAATAGCGCCATCCCGCCCGCCAAGCCATCTGCGCCGTCCATAAAATTGAAGAGATTGGTCGTCCAGGTGATGATCAAAATACAGGCCAAGACACCGCAAAAAAGCATCCATGACATCGGGCTATCGAGGTCCACCCATAAATAGAGGCTGATCAAGCTCGCGGCTAGCGTATGCGAAATCAGCCGCACCCAAGCGCTCAGGTTGACAACATCATCCATTGTTGAAACAACGGTCAGCACAAACGCCGCGCCCAGCATCGCGATCAGGTTCGCGCTGATGCCGCCCGGCAAGATCGTTGCCACCACCAATATCAGCGCTACCAGCATTATCGCCACGCCGCCAACGCGGGGAATCGGCCGGGTGTGCATGCTGTTTACCCGACCCGGTTGATCAACCACACGGCGCGCAACTGGGGAACGCAACATGATGTACAGCAGCGCAGCGCAGGCCGCAGCACTAATCAAAAAAAGTGCCAGTAGCGCGGCGAAGCTCACGAAAATGCCAGGAAATACGACAAAAAATCACATCCCCATTGTCAAAAAAATTGAGCCCAAAATGTTTCGCGTAGGTTATCTAGCTGCGAATAAACGCTCAAACAAAAAAGGGCACCCGAAGGCGCCCTTTTTGCAGCACGGCTTCTTTATGGACAAGTTGCGGCGACTTTCACGGCCAACGTGATCGTGTTTGCGCCGTCGCTAATATCAATAAATGTTGCCCCGGGTATGGTGGTTGCAGGCACAGTGGGCGGTACGGTCACTGGTCTCGTGTTTGTGATCGTGTAGGTTGGAGATGTTGTCGAGGAGGCGGTTGTACCCGTTCCAGAAGTGCTAGAGCCTGATATTGCTGTTGCGACGGTGACGTCTCTGGAGATAACCGCCTTCGTCGCATTACCGCCGAAAATCGCGATTTGCGTAGAAGAGCCGGGTGTATTTAGCAAACAAATAGGTGCATTCGGCACTACGCTTAGGGCTTGCACCGGAGCACCAGTACCTGGGACTGTATTCACCGCAAACGTCGCAATCTGTCCAGCAGCGTCGGTTACCGTGACGGCATTTGGCTCGTTCAAGCAATTATTAGGGGCGGGTGCCGCGGACACGCCGACCGTGAAGAGGCCGTTCGCACTGAATACCACCGACGGGTTCACTGTCACACTTGCCCTGGAATTGGCCGAGACAGAAATGGTGTAAGGCGCTACGCCGCCCGATATCCGGACATCCACGCCGCCCGAGCCGCATTTGGAGTTGTCAGGCCCCGCCAACGGGCCAAGACTGGTGGGAATTAAAGCTAAGGGTGCCGTTACGGATGCATTAGTGATAAGAAAATCGACATCACGATACACCCCTGATTGCACGTCGGTTATACGCAATCCCGCGTATTGGGTTCTTGCTGTATCCAGCGGGCGTAGAAAAGCGCGTAACGAACCGGCCTCCGTGCCACCGGGGACCGTTGCGCCGCTGGTAGTGAGGACCAGGGAAGAAACGGCCGCGTTTGGCGGTGTGCTGTTCTTGTCGATAAATAGAAATTGACCGTAGTTGATCGTAAAGCGAAGCGGGCGATTGGTGTAGAGAAGCCCCGCGCTTGTGGGCCTCAAATCAATGGAAGATTCTGAGCCAACACAGGCTGCTACCGCCACGCCGGTGGTGGTCGTTGCGCCGCCGCCAGGCTGCGTGGTCGACGTGCCGCCGCAACTAAACAATGCATTTATAGACAGGCTATAGCCGGTAATAAAATTTTGGAGAATCTTGAAGCTGCTCGAGCCCGTCACCACTTGGGCACCTCTATTGTCGCGAATCGTGAAAATGATGCTGCGCGAAGGCACAACCAATGGATCAGTTTGTGGATCAACCACACCCGGATTATTCGGCACGACCGTAAACGTATTTGAATTCACCGTCAGCGGCGCAATCAGCGATTGCTCGCTGGTGGTGATGGTGTAAGGCTTGACGCCGCCCGCAACGGTGAACGTGAACGGTACATTGGCAAATAACGTGCCCGAATCGGGCAATAACGTGAGTGCGCCTACTTGCGTGCCGGTCTCACTGGAGACGCCACTGCCGCCGCAGGAGCCGAGCAGTGCTGCACTACCGGCGAGGATGGCCATTACTGCGCCTCGTTTTACCCAACTGACGGGTTTGCTGCAGTAATTTTTGATCGTCACGGCGATTTCCCCTTTGATGCGGCCGGAATTCAGCCCAAGAATGTTACTTGTGAAAACTGGTTGAACCCAGTTTGCTTAAGAATTAGGATGTTACCTCACTTTATTAAAGCGCAACTTTCACTTGGATGCAAGTTTTTTTACAACTGTGCTTAAAGCTCCTTGGCTTTACGGACAGCTCATACCAACGGTTCCAGTCAGCGAAATTGTGGCTGTAAGTGGAACGCCGTTTGAGGTAAACATAACTTTAGCGGGAGTTACTGAGCCGGAGCCGGCGACTACGCTTACTGATTTGGGTAATGTATCTGAAGTTGGGTTTACCACGAATGCACTCCCTCCACTTGCTACGTTGGCAGAGAACGTTCCGGTGCCTGTTAACGATATTGTGCCGGTCGAACCACAAGCAATACTGAACGAAATGGGCGATATGCTAAAGGGTACTGTTGTTACAGCATCTCCTTTTGCACCTTGAACTCCCTCAACTGTAGATGTCTCAATAGTTCTTCCTGTTGCGTCAGTAACAATAAACGATGTCTTTCCACAACCTAAAATTTGCGCTGTAAAACTTCCTCCATTTGTACTAACAATGCCGGGAGCAGCGATTACCGCGAAACCTGATAATGGAGATACAACTGAGTAAGGCGCAGTGCCACCAAATACATAAAAATCAACTCGCGCTATGGGACAAGAGCCGTCTTGTCCAGCCCCGCCTTTAGCACCTGTAATCGTAACTGCTCCACTCGGCAGTACCGACAAAATACCCACGCCAGATGTGACCTGCGCAATGTTAAAATTGTAGCTTCGATTCATTCCGGAAAGCGTATCTGTCGATTTTAGAGTTGCAACTTGGGTAGATGCACCTGCCTGGGCGGTCACCCTCACAGTAGCCAAGCCTTGCTCATCCGTATTTGCCTGTAGCGTGGTCACGAGCGTGCCCGAACCGGGCGTAACGAATTGAAAACCACCCTGAGTTGCATCAAAACGAATGGCGCGATTGCGCAAGACAACGCCGTTCAACGCTGCAGTGATTGAAAATAGTGCGTCCCCACCACTGCAAAGTGCATTTGTACCGCAGCCATTGCCAGTAGGTCCCACTGGCGTGAAGGTAATCTGGTTAATCAACGTCGAGGGTTTCACCGTGGCCTTCGCGGCCGCCGACGCATTCAGCGAATCCCTAACCGTGATATCCACCGCCGTTTCCGCCGTCACCGGGCCGGGAATGATGGTGAAGGTCGTCCCGGTAACAGTCGCATTCACGGGCA
>ENA-OBIO01000905-OBIO01000905.1-metagenomes-genome-assembly--contig:-NODE-905-length-13454-cov-6.3301_pt1 | contig 13454 bp, 13 predicted proteins | sample MGYA00153383_OBIO01 | MGnify analysis MGYA00153383 | reverse complement strand
CCCGCGGGGGGGGGTGGGCGAGGTTGTCGCCTCGCAGCCGGCGGCAGTCCAGCTTCACACGATCGTCGTCGATCGGTCGCAGGCACAGCCTTCGTCATCCGTCGCCACACTCGACTGGCCCGCACTGCGCGAGACGGTCGCCGCGTGCACCGCCTGCAAGCTCTGCGGGGGCCGGCGTCAGTCCGTGTTCGGTGTCGGCAACCCGCAAGCGCACTGGATGATCGTCGGCGAAGCGCCGGGCGAGCAGGAAGACCAGCAAGGCGAGCCGTTCGTCGGCCGCTCGGGGCAGTTGCTCGACAACATGCTGCGCGCTGTGTCGCTGACCCGTGGCGAGGCCGAGCCGGCCAGGCAGGTCTACATCGCCAACACGATCAAGTGCCGTCCGCCCGGCAACCGCAACCCGGCGCCCGACGAGCTCGCGAAGTGCGAGCCGTTCCTGATCCGCCAGGTGCAGCTCGTGCAGCCGAAGATCATCGTCGCAATGGGTCGTTTCGCGGTGCACAGCCTGCTGCGCAGCACCGAGCCCATCGGCCGCTTGCGCGGCCGCGTGCACTCCTACCAAGGCGTGCCGCTGATCGTGACTTACCACCCCGCCTACCTGCTGCGCAACCCGCAAGACAAAGCCCGCGCCTGGGACGACCTCTGCCTCGCGGTCGAGACTGCCGACGCCAGCGTGCCGGCTTGAAGCCCGCCGCGCTGCGCCGGCTGCCCCGAATTACTTCTTCAGCTTGACCGGCCGCTTCCAGCCCGCGAGCGACAGCTGCTTGCCGCGCGCGACCGTCAATTGCCCGGCCGGCGCGTCTTTCGAGATCGTCGAGCCGCCGCCGATCGTGGCGCCATCGCCGAGCGTGATGGGCGCGATCAGCACGCAGTTGCTGCCCACGTGCACGTCGTTTCCGATCACGGTGCGGTGCTTGTTCGCGCCGTCGTAGTTCGCGGTGATGCTGCCGGCACCGAAGTTGACGCGCTCTCCGACCGTCGCGTCGCCGAGGTAGGCAAGGTGGTTCGCTTTTGCGCCCTTCGCGAGCGTCGAATTTTTCACCTCGACGAAGTTGCCGATGTGCACTTCTTCGGCCAGCACCGCGCCCGGCCGCAGCCGCGCGAACGGGCCGATCAACGAGCCTGCGCCGACGTGCACGCCGAGCGCCTCGCCGTCGATGTGCGTGAACGGGTGGATCACCGCGTGCGCTGCAATCGTCGCGTTGCGGATCACGCAGTTCGCGCCGATGCGAACGCCGTCGCCGAGCGTCACCTGGCCTTCGAACACGCAGTTCACGTCGATCGAGACATCGCAGCCGCACGCCAACTCGCCGCGCAGATCGAAGCGCGCCGGGTCGGCCAGGCGCACGCCGGCTTCCATCATCGCCTCGGCCTGTTTGCGCTGGTAGCGCCGCTCCAGGTCGGCGAGCTGCACGGGGCTGTTGACGCCGAGCACCTCGGTCTCGCTCGGTGCCTCCGCAGTGACGATCGGCACGCCGTCGGCCATGGCCATGGCCACCACGTCGGTCAGGTAGAACTCGCCCTGGCTGTTGTCGTTTTTCAGCGCGGCGAGCCAGCGCTTGAGCAGCGCGGTCGGCGCGGCCATCACGCCGGTGTAGACCTCGTGGATCAGGCGCTCGGCCGGGTTGGCGTCGCGGTGCTCGACGATGCCGTGCACGCGGCCGCCTTCGTCGGCAGAGCGGCCAGCAGGGTCGCCGCGCACGATGCGGCCGTAGCCGGTCGGGTCGGCGAGCTCGACGGTCAGCAGCGCGAGCCGCATGCCGCCGCAGGCCTCGATCAGCGCGCGCGCGGTCGAGGCTTCGATCAGCGGCACGTCGCCGTTCAGGATCAGCGTGGTGCCGTCGTCGTGCAGTTTCGGCACGGCTTGCAGCACCGCGTGGCCGGTGCCGAGCTGCGGCATCTGGCGCACGAACTGCAAGTGCGGCGCGGCGACCGCGGCTTCGACCTGCTCGGCGCCGTGGCCGGTGATCGCGACGATGCCGTCTGCCCCCAGATCGGCAGCGGTTTTCAGAACATGCTGCAATAGTGATCGCCCGGCCAGTGTGTGCAGCACTTTCGGCAGGGCCGATTTCATGCGGGTGCCTTTGCCCGCCGCCATGATCACGATGTCGAGCGCCATGTTGTCAGTCTTTCGAACGTTCGGTTTTCGGTCGCTGATTATCGGCGCGCTGTTCGTCTTGCTGGGAGGCTGCAGCGCAGTGCGCATCGGCTACGGCACCGCCCCTGACATCGCTTACTGGTGGCTCGATGGCTACGTCGACCTCAACGACACGCAGACACCGCGGGTGCGCGAGGCGATCAGGCAGTGGTTCGCGTGGCACCGCCGCACTCAGCTGCCCGACTACGCCACGCAACTCGCACGCACGCAAACGGAGGTGCTGGCCGACACCACGCCGGCGCGGGCGTGCGAGTGGCAGGCCGAGGTCGTCAAGCGCGCGCACACCGCGTTCGACCGCATCGCTCCGGCGGCGGCCGACCTGATGCTGTCGTTGACGCCCGAGCAAATTCGCTACCTCGAGCAGCGCTACGCAAAATTCAACGGCGAGTTCCGCGACAACTACCTGCAGCCTGACTCGCGCAAACGCGCCGACGAAAATTTCAAGCGCACCGTGGACCGTGCCGAAACGCTCTACGGTCGCCTCGAAGAAGCCCAGCGCGCCCGCATCGCCGAAGGTTTGGTGCGCTCGCCGTTCGACGCCGAAGCGTGGTTCGCCGAGCGCCGCCAGCGCCAGCTCGACGCGTTGCAGATGATCCGCAAGCTGGTGTCAGAGAAGGCCAGTCGCGAGCAGGCGCTCGCGGCGTTGAACGGCTACATCGAACACCTGGAGCGCTCGCCGCGCGAGCCGTACCGTCGCTACTCGGAACGGCTCGCTGAATTCAACTGCGGTTTCGCCGCGAACCTGCACAACGCGACCACCGCATCGCAGCGGCGCACCGCCGCCGACAGGCTCGCGGGCTGGGAAAGCGACTTTCGCGCGATTGCCGCGGCGCCGGTCAAGGAGGGCGGCTGACGCACCCCGGCCAGCGCAAGGCAGCCGCCTACTTCGTCGAGATCTGCGTCGTCACGTTGCGCGGGTTCGGGCCAGCGCTCGGAAAGTCTTTCAACGCGGCGTCGAACATCGCCGGCAGCAGGTAGTCGATCGAGGTCGACGGCCCGGTGTTGCTGGCCCGGGCTTCGTACAGCAACTGGCCGGTCTTGCGGTCACGGATCAGCAGCGCGACCTCGCGGTCGAAGCTCGGCGAATAGCCGTCATAAAAGCCGTTGTAGAAGCCGCCCTGAAAGCCCCAACCGGGCCCCCAACCACGGCCCCAACGGTTGTGGCCGTAGCCCGGGCCATAGCGAAACCCGCCGCGCCAAAACAGCGGGTCGTTGTAGATCCAGGGGTCGTTGCTGGTGACGCGCGCGCCGAGCTGCATCAGGTAGTCGGCGCTGCCGCCGTCGGCGGCGGCACGAAAACCCGCCGCTTCGAGTGCGCCGCGTGCCGCGGTTTCGAGTTGCACCTGACGCTCGGGGTGGGCTTGTTGCGACGGCAGCCGTTCGAACACGAAGCTCGCCGGTTTGCGATCAGCGGGCCACGGCCCGAAGGTCGAAACCTCGTTGTTCAGGTTGTTGAAAGAAGCACAGCCGCCGAGCACCAGGGCGATGCAGGCGGCACCGATGAATCTGAGCATGTCGTTTCTCCTTCGGCGCGGGTTCAGTGCGCCGCACGAATCGGGATGGTGGCCGACGGGTCGGGGTCTACCGGGGCGGGCGCCACGGCCTCGACCCCACGAATCTCGTCGTCGTCGAAAGCGCGGTCGCCCGCGGAATCGGCCACGCCGGTTGCTTCGAGTGAGGCGAACGGGTAGAGGTTCCGGTCCATCAGGTGCGACGGCACGACGTGCGCCATCGCATTGAACATGTTGTCCACGCGGCCGGGAAAGCGCCGGCCCCAGTCGCGCAGCATTTGCCGGGTCTGCACGCGCTGCAGGTTCTCCTGGCTGCCGCACAGCGTGCACGGGATGATCGGGAACTGCTTGTGCGCGGCCCAGCGTTCGAGGTCGGCCTCGGCCACGTAGGCGAGCGGGCGGATCACGATGTTTTTGCCGTCGTCGCTCACCAGCTTGGCCGGCATGCCTTTGAGCCGGGCTGCGAAAAACATGTTCATGAACAAGGTTTGCAACATGTCGTCTCGGTGATGACCGAGTGCGATTTTCGTCGCGCCCAATTCGCTGGCCACGCGGTACAAAACGCCGCGCCGCAGCCGCGAGCACAGGCTGCACATCGTCTTGCCTTCGGCGATCACGCGCTTGACGATCGAGTAGGTGTCCTGGTTTTCGATGTGGAACGGGATGCCGAGTTTGGCGAGGTATTCGGGCAGCACGTGGCCCGGAAAGCCCGGCTGCTTCTGGTCGAGGTTGACCGCGACGATGTCGAAGTCGATCGGCGCGCGTGCCCGCAGGCTGATCAAAATGTCGAGCAGCGCGTAGCTGTCTTTGCCGCCCGAGACGCAGACCATGACCTTGTCGCCCGCCTCGATCATGTTGAAGTCGACGATCGCCTGGCCGACCTGCCGGTGCAGGCGTTTGCCGAGCTTGGCCAACTCGACCGACAGGCGCTCCTTGAGCGCGCGCGGCTCAAGCACGGCGCTCATGCTTTCTCCTTCAGGCCGAACACTTCGCAGCCGACCGATGCGCAATCGGGGTACACATCGGGCTTCTCGGTCGAGACCCGCGCGGCGCGCACTTTCGGGTGCGCCAGCATCATGGCGAGCACGTCGTCGACCAACGTTTCCTGCAGGTGGATGTGGCCCCGGCCGACCCGCTCCAAGACGCTGCGACGGATGAAGTCGTAGTCGACCACCTCGTCGAGCTCGTCGGCCTTCGGTGTCGATTGCGCGAGCGGAATGTACAGGTCGACGTTGATCAGCACGCGCTGCTCGCCGGTCTTCTCGAACGCGTGCACGCCGATGTTGATAGAGACCTCGTAGTCGCGCAAAAACAAGCGCCGGCAATCCATCAGGCTGGGGTGGCTAAGCAGGCTTTGCATGGGGAGTTTTCTCAGGAATTTTTTTGAGCGAGGTAGAGCACATCGCGCGGCTGCGCGGCCAAGTGCTGGCCACCGTCGACCAGCAAGGTGGTGCCGGTGATGGCCGGTGATTCGATCAGGAAACGCACGGCGCGGGCGATGTCTTGCGGGGTCGACGAACGTTCGAGCGGCGTCATCTTGTGCGCGGCCGCGAACTCGTCATCGTTCATCGGGCCCGACACCATCGTCACGCCCGGCGCCACACCGCACACCCGCACCCGCGGCGCGAGCGCCTGCGCGAGCATCACCGTGGCCGCCTGCAGCGCGGCCTTCGACAGCGTGTACGAAAAGTAGTCGGGGTTCGGGTTCCAGAGCTTTTGGTCGAGGAGGTTGACGACGCAGCCTGTGCGATCTGCCCGTTCGTCATTGCAACCGCCGAGGTGCGCGTGCAGCGCCTGCGCCAGAAGAATTGCCGGCGCGGTGTTGGCCCGCCAATGCTTTTCCATCGATGCGCCGCTGAATGTGGCCGGGTTGTCATACTCGAAGGCCGATGCACTGTTGACGACCGCGTCGAGCCGCTGGAAGTACGCAGCGACCGCGGGCACCAGCGCGCGGCATGCGGCCTCGTCGGACAGATCGGCCTGGAAGGCATGGGCTTGCGCGCCGAGCGCCTGAAGTTCGGCGACCGTTGCATGCGCCTCGGCGGCCGAGCCGCGGTAGTGCACGGCCACGTCGAAACCGTGCGCGGCCAGATCGAGCGCCATCGCGCGGCCGAGCCTGCGGGCGGCGCCGGTAACGAGCACGACAGGGCGTGTGGAAACGGTCATGTTTTCTACAATGCGGCGATGCAAATGAATCGACCGACCAGTGTATCGGCGGCGCTCGCCAAGCTGATCCACAGGTCAATAGCCCGTGATGGCGGTTGGCTGCCGTTCGACCGCTTCATGGCGATGGCCTTGTACGCGCCCGGCTTGGGCTACTACGCGAACCACGGCCGCAAGTTCGGCCTGCTGCCGCAATCGGGCAGCGATTTCGTCACCGCGCCCGAGCTTTCACCACTGTTCGGGCGCGCGCTGGCTCGGCAAGTCGGGCAGGCCTTGCGGGCGAGCGAGACGCGCGAGGTCTGGGAGTTCGGTGCCGGCTCGGGCGCGCTCGCGCACCAGTTGCTCGACGCGTTGGTGGGCCTCGGCCAAGCGGTCGAGCGCTACACAATCGTCGACCTCTCGGGCACCTTGCGCGAGCGGCAGCGCGAACGGCTGGCGCCCTTTGGCGCGAAGGTGCAATGGGTCGATGCGCTGCCCGAATCGATGCAAGGCGTGATCGTCGGCAACGAAGTGCTCGACGCGATGCCGGTGCAGTTGCTGCGGTTCGACGGTGCGCAGTGGCTCGAGCGCGGCGTGGTCGCGCAAGGCGAGGGTTTTGGCTGGGCCGATCGCCCGAGCGTCTTGAGGCCGCCGTTCGACGGTGCGTCCGAAGATCGATCGAAGAGCGCCTTCGCGCCGGGCACCGTCACCGAGATCCATCCGCAAGCGGAAGCCTTCATCACCACGCTCGCCGAGCGCTTGACCCGCGGCGCCGCGTTCTTCATCGATTACGGTTTTCCCGAGGCCGAGTACTACCACCCGCAGCGCGAAGGCGGCACGCTGATGTGCCATCGCGCGCACCTCGCCGACACCGACCCGTTGGTCGAGGTGGGCGCCAAAGACATCACCGCTCACGTCGATTTCACCGGCATCGCGCTCGCCGCCCAGAACGCCGGGCTCGAGGTGATCGGCTACACGACGCAGGCGCACTTTTTGATCAACTGCGGTGTGATGGAGCTGCTGCAGGGCGCCGACATCGAGACGACCGCGAACGCGCAAAAGCTGCTCACCGAGCACGAGATGGGCGAGCTGTTCAAGGTGATCGGCTTCGCGAAAGGCGCATTCGATGGCACACCGCTCGGCTTTACGAACGGCGACCGGACGCACACGCTGTGATCCGCTGGCTGCTTGTCGTCTTCCTCGCGCTGGTGCTGTTCAGCGGCATGCGCCCGTGGCTCGAAAAGCTCGGCATCGGCAAACTGCCGGGCGACTTTCGGTTCCGGTTGTTCGGCCGCGAGTGGTTCGTGCCGTTCGCCAGCAGCGTGTTGTTGAGCCTTTTGGCGATGGCGCTGATCAAATTTTTTTAGCGCGGCTACGATGAACGCAATGCACCGATGCAAACAGGAAGCCACCCGATGAACACCACCTTCACAGCAGCCACCCGCTTCGGCAGCGGCCAAGCCGTCAAGCGCGTCGAAGACGCGAGCCTGCTTGTTGGCCAAGGCCAGTTCACCGACAACATGCCCGTGCACAGCGCGACTCACATCGTGTTCTTGCGCTCGCCCTACGCGCATGCGCGCATCACGTCGATCGACGCAGCCGCAGCAGCCGCGATGCCCGGCGTGATCGCGGTCTACACCGGCGCGCAACTGGTCGAGGCCGGCGTCAAACCGATGCCGAAGCTCGCAGGCTTTGCGCGTGCCAACGGCCAGCCGCCGGCAACGGCGTTGCGCCATGCGCTCGCGGTCGGCACCGTGCGTTTCGTCGGCGAGGCGGTCGCGGCGGTCGTCGCCGGTTCGCGTGAAGCGGCGCGTGACGCCGCCGAGGCAGTGATGGTCGACTACGACGAGCTGCCCGCCGTCGTCGACGCGGTGCGTGCGACCGCCCCCGGCGCGCCGGCGTTGTGCCCGGATGCGCCTGACAACATCGCCGCCGAGATGCGCCACGGCAGCATCGATGCGACTGTGGCGGCGTTCGCCTCGGCCGCGCACACCGTCACGCTCGACCTCGTCAACCAGCGCCTCGCTCCGAGCCCGATGGAGCCGCGCAGCATCGTGGCCACCTTCGATGCCGCGGCCGGTCGCCTGACGGTCCGCCTGAGCAGCCAGATGCCCACAGGCTCGCGCAACTCGTTGGTCGATGCGATCCCGGGGTTGACGGTCGAGAACACGCGCGTCGTCGTCGGCGACGTGGGCGGCGGCTTCGGCATGAAGACCGGCATTCACCCGGAAGACATCGTCGTCGCGTTCGCCGCCAAAGACCTGAAGCGCCCGGTGCGCTGGCAGGCCGAACGCGTCGAAGAATTCTTGTCGGCCGTGCACGGCCGCGATGTCGTGAGCCGCGCCGAGATGGCGTTGGACGCGAACGGCAAAGTGCTCGCAATGCGCGTGCGCTCGCTCGCCAACGTCGGCGCGTACGCGATGGGCGTGGGCGTGGCGATCCAGGTGCTGATCGGCCCGTGGGTCTCGACCAGCATCTACGACATCCGCACCATCGACCTGCACTTCATCGCGGTGATGACCAACACCACGCCGACCGGCGCCTACCGCGGTGCCGGCCGGCCCGAGGCGATCTACATCACCGAGCGGCTGTTCGACGCCGCCGCGCGCGAGATGCGCCTCGACCCCGCCGAGTTACGCCGCCGCAACCTGATCGCACCCGAGGCGATGCCGTACAAGAACGCGATGGGCCAGACCTACGACGGCGGCCGCTTCGGGCAGATCCTCGACCAGGGCCTGGCACTCGCCGACTGGAACGGCTTCGACGCGCGCCGCAGGGCGAGCGAAGCCAAGGGCCTGCTGCGCGGCCGCGGCCTCGCGAGCTTCCTCGAATGGACCGGCGGCAACGTGCTCGAAGAGCGCGTGGCCATCACCGTCTCGGCCGATGGTTTCATCGAGATCGTCTCGGCCACGCAGGCGATGGGCCAGGGCATCGTGACCAGCTACGTGCAGCTCGCGGTCGACACCTTCGGGGTGCCGGCGGATCGCATCCGCATCGTGCAGGGCGACACCGACCGCGCCAACGGTTTCGGCAGTGCCGGCTCGCGCTCGCTCTTCACCGGCGGCTCGGCGGTGCGTGTGGCGTCCGAGCGCACGATCGACAAGAGCAAGCAGCTCGCCGGCGAGGTTCTCGAAGTCGCGAGCGGCGACATCGAGTACCGCGAAGGCCGCTTCAAGGTCGTCGGCACCGATGTCGGCATCGACCTGTTCGAGCTCGCGGCCAAGCAGCCCGAGCAGCTGATCTTCGTCGACTCGACCAGCGCCGTTGGCGGCCCCACGTGGCCGAACGGCTGCCATGTGTGCGAGGTCGAGATCGACCCGGGCACGGGCCATGTCGACGTGGTCGCGTACACGTCGGTCAACGACATCGGCCGCGTCATCAGCCCGGCCATTGTCGCCGGGCAAATCGAAGGCGGCGCCGTGCAGGGCATCGGTCAGGCGCTGACCGAACAAATCGTCTACGACCGCGAATCAGGCCAAATTTTGACCGCGAGTTATCAGGACTACGCGATGCCGCGCGCCGACATCGCGAGCGCGATGTTCAAGACCGAGTTCGACACGTCGATCCCGTGCGTGACGAACTTGCTCGGCGTTAAGGGCGTCGGCGAACTCGGCACGATCGGCGCCACGCCCGCGGTCGTCAACGCGGTGATCGATGCGCTCGACCATGCCGGTCACGGTCGCCGCGCCGAGCTGATCCAGATGCCGCTGACGCCACCGCGCGTGTGGCGCGCGCTCGCCGGCGAGTTCGATGCGTCGCCGTTCGGCTGATCTCCGACACGCGTGCAGCCCTGCAACATCGGGCGCGGCGCGTCAACCCGATCGGGTCGGTCGACGTTTTATGACATGTCAACCCGACCATTCTGGAGAAAACCTTATGAAGAACACACTGATCGCACTCGCCATCGTTTTCGCCGCTGCCGGTGCGCAAGCCCAAGCCGGTACCGCCGTCAAGGAAGCCGGCAAGGCCACCGCCGAGACCACCAAGCAAGGCGTCGAGAACGCCAAGGCCGCCACGAGCAGCGAGCCGGCGAAGACGGTGCACAAGGCCAAGGCCAAGGTGCACAAAGCCAAGGCGAAGCAAGCTGGCAGCGCGTCCAAGGCCGCTGCGAAAGAAGCCGTCAAGTAATACCGGCGTCGTAATGCGAAAACGGCGCCTCAGGGCGCCGTTTTCATTGAGCGATCGCAGGCGTCGGCGAGTCGGCTCTCGTCAACGTGAGAACGGCATCGTGGCGCGTGTGCGGCTTTTATAGTCAGGGTGCCGGCCCAGCCGACCTCCCTTTCCCGCTCCGAGGCCCGCACCATGAAATTCGATGTTCGCGCACGCGCGCTGCTCGCTGCTGCGATGTCAGTCTGTTACTTCACCGCGCAGGCCGCATCGCAGGCGCCGGTGGCGGCCGAGAACGGCATTGTCGTCACGGCCCAGCACCTGGCCACACGCGTCGGCGTCGATGTGCTCAAAGACGGCGGCAACGCGGTCGATGCGGCGGTCGCCGTCGGCTATGCGCTCGCGGTCGTCTACCCGGCGGCCGGCAACATCGGTGGCGGTGGCTTCATGACGATCCAGCTCGCCGACGGCCGCAAGACCTTTCTCGATTTCCGCGAGAAAGCGCCGCTCGCCGCCACCGCGAACATGTACCTCGACAAAGACGGCAACGTCGTCAAGGGCGCCAGCACCACCGGCCACCTCGCGGTCGGCGTGCCGGGCACCGTTTCCGGCATGGAATACGCGCTGCAGAAGTACGGCACGATGAAGCGCGCGGCAGTGCTCGCGCCAGCTGTTCGGTACGCGAAAGACGGTTTCGTGCTCGACCAGGGCGACATCGACATGCTCGCCACCGCCACCGAAGATTTCAAACGCGACCCGGCCACCGCGGCGACCTTCTTGAACCGCGGCGAGCCGTTTCAGATCGGCCAAAAAATCGTGCAAGCCGACCTGGCCAAGACGTTGCAGGCCGTCGCCGACAAAGGCGCAGACGGCTTCTACAAAGGCGCCGTCGGCGCCGCGATTGTCGCGAGCAGCCAGGCCGGCAAAGGCATCCTCACGCAAGCCGACCTCGACCAGTACGCCACCCGCGAGCTCAAACCGGTCGAGTGCAATTACCGCGGTTACGGCATTGTCTCGGCGCCACCGCCGAGCTCGGGCGGCGTCGTGATTTGCGAAATTCTCAACATCCTCGAAGGCTATCCGCTCAAAGAGATGGGCTTTCGCTCGGCACAGTCGGTGCACTACCAGATCGAGGCGATGCGCCATGCCTACGTCGACCGCAACAGCTCCCTTGGCGACCCCGATTTCGTGAAGAACCCGCTCGACCGGTTGCTCGATAAAAATTACGCCGCGCAGATTCGCAGCGTCATCGCGCCCGACAAGGCCGGTGTCTCGAAAGACATCAAGCCCGGCGTCGCGCCGCATGAGGGCAGCAACACCACGCACTACTCGATCGTCGACAAGTTCGGCAACGCCGTCTCGGTCACCTACACGCTCAACGACTGGTTCGGCGCGAAGGTCACGGCTGCAACGACCGGCGTGTTGCTGAACAACGAGATGGACGACTTCACCGCGAAGGTCGGCGTGCCCAACTTGTACGGTCTGGTGCAAGGCGAGGCCAACAAAATCGAGCCGGGCAAGCGCCCGCTCAGTTCGATGAGCCCGACCGTCGTCACCAAAGACGGCAAGACCGTGATGGTGGTCGGCACGCCCGGCGGCAGCCGCATCATCACCGCCGTGCTGCACACGATCATCAACATGATCGACTACGGCATGGACGCGCAAGAGGCGGTCGACGCGCCGAAGTTTCACCAGCAATGGCTGCCGGAGGCGACCAACGTCGACAACTTCGCACTCAGCCCCGACACGCGCAAGATCCTGGAGGCCTGGGGCCAGAAGTTCGGCAGCCCGCAACCGGTGAACCACCTCGCGGTGATCCTGGTCGGTGCGCCTTCGCTCGGCGGCAAGCCTGTGGGCAAGAACCGCTTCTACGGCGCGAACGACCCGCGGCGCAACTCGGGGCTGGCGGCCGGCTACTGAAAGGCGCTGCCGCCTACCACCAGACGATGAGCGCGATCAGGCCAGCGACGAGCGCGCCCCGCGTCACCTGGTAGAGCGCCGGGCTCCAGAGTTTGTAGCGGCGGCGATGAAGACCGAGAAACGCCGAGATGCGGAACAACCGGCCGATCAAACCCGTCGGGTCGCCGGCATCGTTCGGCGCAGCGGCCGCGCTCATCACGTGGCGCGAGAACGCGCGGTTCAGCGCCGCGGCCCAGCGAAATCGCAGCGGCCGTTCGATGTCGCACAACAGGATCAAGCGGCTTCGGTCGGTGTCGTTGCGCACCCAGTGCATGTAGGGTTCGTCGAACACCACGCCCACGCCGTCGCGCCAGCTGAAGGCCTTGCCGTCGACCCAGATCGCGCAACGCTCGTCGTTCGGCGTGTCGAGCCCGAGGTGGTAGCGCATCGAGCCCGCGCCGCCGGCGTCGTCGGCATTGTCCGAGGCATTGATGCGGCGCATCTCGATCAATGCGCAGGCCTCGTTGCAGAGCACCGGACAATGCGCGTCGAACTCGCGCAAGCCGGCGAAGTTGTCGACTGTGACAAAGGGCCGCGTCGACACGCTCGAAAGCAGATACATGAGCGCGTTGATCGGTGCCAGCAACGCCGAATGGTCGAAGATTTGCTTGAACCACCCGTGCCGAACGCGGCCGCGCAGCTGGGCCATCGCGATCGGGCAAATGAACACGCCGAGCACCACCTAGTTGGTCATCCTGCGCCTTCGAGCTGCGCGACATTCGCTCGGTGCGCGCAGGCGGCAAGTTCGGCATGCGTCACCATCGCAACTTGCCCCGACGCGTAGGACACGGCCGCGAACGGCGACACTCCGACTCCCCCAACCTCCACGACACGCCACCATGACACTCCAACACGCCTGCAAAATGATGATTGCCGTGATGACCATTTGCGTCGCCCACGCGGCCCAAGCGGCCGAGCGGCTGCCGACGATCGCGCCGGCGCAATACACCGACGAGCAGAAGAAGGCCGCCGACGACTTTCTATCGGCACGCAAGGTGCCCGTGTTCGGCCCCTTCGAGCCGCTGATGCACAGCCCGCAGGTCATGAGCCAGGCGCGCGCGATGGGCGACTACCTGCGCTACAACTCGGCCATGGGCAACACGCTCAGCGAGCTCGCGATCCTCGTGACCGCGCGCGAGTGGACGCAAGACTACGAATGGTACGTGCACCACCCGATCGCGCTGAAGGTGGGCATCAAGCCCGAGATCGCCGACGCGATCGCCGATGGCCGCCGCCCCGCCGGCATGAGCGACGACGAAGAGATCGTCTACGACTTCTCGACCGAGCTGCACCGCAACAAGCGTGTTTCCGACAGCACCTTCGCGCGCGCCGAAAAGCGCTTCGGCAAGAAAGGCGTGGTCGATTTGACCGGTATCAATTCTTACTACGCGCTTCTCGCGATGCAGCTCAACGTGGCGCAATACCAAATGCCGAAGGACGGCAAGCGGCTGGCCCGCCTGCCCGAATGAGCCGGCCGTCTGCGGCCTCGAAAAAATGAGCAAGGCATGGTTTGCGCGCGCCGGCTTGGCTGTGCTTCTCGGCGCGATGTTCGGTTGTGGCTCTGGCGCGAACGCGTG
>ENA-OBIO01000904-OBIO01000904.1-metagenomes-genome-assembly--contig:-NODE-904-length-13457-cov-2.44956_pt1 | contig 13457 bp, 11 predicted proteins | sample MGYA00153383_OBIO01 | MGnify analysis MGYA00153383 | reverse complement strand
AGATTATTTACACAAAACTCCTTAATAGTATAGATATTACTCGGTTTTTTAGTTACTGAGGAAACTCTATTTACAAAAAAAATAGTGACAACGATGTGCCACTATCCTTCATTTTAATTGAAAATAAAACTAAGCATGTTCTTCCCAAATGCTTACTAAATGTACAATCGTTTGAGTAGCTAATTGCATATCTTGTACACTCACCCATTCTTGTTTGCTATGAAAGGCGTGTTCGCCTGCATAAATATTAGGACACGGTAATCCCATAAATGATAAACGAGACCCATCTGTGCCTCCGCGAATACTTGACAACACTGGCGTTACGCCTGTACGTTTAATTGCTTCTAATGCATATTCTACAACATGATAGCAGGTGTCTAACATGTCTTTCATGTTTCTGTATTGCTCCGTTACTTTAAATTCGTAACTCGATTTTTTGTAATTTGTCAAAACAGATTTGGTGATCTCTTCTAATTCTGTTTCTAACGTTTTTAATGTAGGTGTATCAAAAGCACGAATAATAAATTTGATTTCTACTTTTTCTAATCCACCATTTATTGCAACCGGATGCATGAAAGGCTCTTTCTTTTCAGTAGTTTCAGGAGTTTTGTTTTTCGGAATACGATTGACAATTTCAGCGGCTATTTTAATAGCGTGTTCCATTTTATTTTTCGCAAAGCCCGGATGCGTCGGTAAACCGTGGATTGTAATAGTAACGCCGTCAGCACTAAAGGTTTCATTTTCTAAATGCCCACGAGATTCTCCATCCATCGTATAACCATACTGTGCGCCTAATTTTTTAATATTGACTTTATCAGCACCTCTGCCTATCTCTTCATCGGGCGTAAATAAAATACGGATAGCGCCGTGTTTCACTTCGGGGTGATTCACTAAATAATTTACGGCATCCATAATTTCAGCTAAGCCGGCTTTATTATCCGCACCCAATAATGTTGTTCCATCGGTTGTAATAATATCATTGCCTAATTGCCCTGCTAAATCAGGATGTTCAGCAAACTTAATAATTTGCGATGCATCATTAGGTAATAAAATATCATTACCATTATAGTTAGCGTGAATGATAGGATTTACATGTTCGCCGCTGCAATCGGGTGATGTATCCATGTGGGAACAAAAACAAATAACAGGTACTTGTTTAGTTGTGTTACTTGGAACGGTTGCATAGATGTATCCATGCTCATCCATTTCCGCATCTTTAATACCAATTGCTAATAATTCTTCCACCAATATTTTGCCTAAGTTTTTTTGTTTCATCGTACTTGGGCAAGTTTCCGAATTAGGATCTGATTGAGTATCTGTTTTAGCATAACGAATGAAACGCTCTGTTACTGTGTATTTGTAGGTTGTAAAGTTCATAAAAATAAGTTATTTGAGTTTAGTTGTTTGAGTTTTTTGTTTTTTATCATTCGTCTTATATCCTTCATCCCTTCCGTCCCTCCAGTCTCTTACAAATTGTCAATAAAATAATTCGTGATTTTTTCCATCAGGTGCGCTCTGTCTTTTCCTAAAACATTATGTTCGTGTCCGGGATATAAATAGTAATCAAGCTGAATGCCTTTATCCACTGCCTTTTTTTGATACATCATACTATGTTGTAATACAACTACAGGATCTTGTGCACCATGTATCATTAATAATTTTCCTTTTAGTTTATCTACATAATTTAATAAATTATTTTTTTCGTAACCCTCTTTATTATCTTGAGGGGAATCCATATAACGCTCCGTGTACATAATTTCATAGTACGTCCAATCAATAACAGGACCACCGGCAGCAGCTACTTTAAATACTCCCGGATTACGTGTCATTAAGGAAGTTGTCATAAATCCACCAAAGCTCCATCCATGAACGCCTAATCTATTGGCATCTACATAAGGTAATGATTTTAAATAAGCAACGCCTGATAGTTGATCTTCCATTTCTTTAGTCCCTAATTGACGATGAGTGGCTTGAGAAAAAGTTCTGCCTCTGTAATCTGTTCCTCTGCCATCTACTGTAAAAACCATAAATCCTTTTTCTGCCATGTATTGATACCAAAGCTCTCCGCCTGCCATCCATGTATTAGTTACCAATTGAGAGTGAGGGCCATTATATAAATACACTAACACAGGATATTTTTTTGTGGAATCAAAATCAACAGGCTTAAATAAACGACAATATAAATCTGTGCCTTCGTTATTTTTGATGGTGAATAAACTCCAACTTCCTAATTTGTAATCTTTAATGGGATTTTCAGCTTTAAAGATGGAGATTGATTTTTTAGAGGTTGTATTTACGACAGCATATTCTCTTGGGATATAGGTGCTGCTATAATTATCTATCACATAATTTCCCTTAGCATCTACAGTACAAGTATGAACACCGCTGCCAGTAGTTAATTTTTTTATTTCTGTTGATTTTAAAGTGACGCTGTAGAAGTCTTGGTTAACAGGGCTTTCGGCATTAGCATGAAAAAATAAACGTTCTCCTTTTTCATCAAATCCGTTTTCGGTTTTTACTTCCCAATTTCCTTTGGTTAATTGTTTAATTAAAGTGCCATTGATGTTGTATAAGTAAAAATGATTAAAACCATCTCTTCTGCTTTGCCATATAAATTGAGAAGGATTGTTTTTTACAAACAACATCGGATGCAAAGGCTCCGTGTATTTGTCATCATGTTCTTCAAACAACGTACGAGTGTAATTTCCTGTTAAGGCATCATATTCATTTAATTTCATATCGTTTTGTGTACGGCTTAAGATGGCAATGTATATGTGTTTTTCGTCAGGACTCCATGCAATATTCGTTAAATATTGTTCTTTATCGTTGGTTGTTGAGCCTGTCGAAATATTAGTTTTTACATACCATGTCTTATTATTTTTTAAATCATAAATTCCTAAAGTAACCCAGTGGCTTTGGTTTCCAGCCATTGGATATTTAATGTTTTTGTTTTCGGCAGGATGAGTCGTCCAATCAATGATAGGGTAATTAGTCACATTAGTTTGATCCATTCTGTAAAATGCAAGGTAGTTACCGTTAGGACTCCAAAACGTACCACCATTAATTCCAAATTCATTTTGATGCACGTTTTTTCCTGTGTAAACAATATCACTCGATCCATCTGTTGTTACTTGTGTTTCTTTCCCATCTTTGGAAACAAATAAGTTATAATTTTTGCAATACGTGGAAGCGCCTGTTAAAGGCTCTTTTGAAAAAGATTCCAAGGTAACGTCTTCTGTTTTTTTATCCGCATCTAAAGAATATATAAATTCACCTTTTTTATTTGAGAAATAAAATTGATTAGCGTTTTTCCATGCGAGAGTAGTTAATGCAGACAATGTATCTTTAGAAGTAGATTTTAATACTGTGTTCAACTCTTTTAAGGATAACGCCTCTGTTACTTTACCATTTGAATTATCTCCAACCTTAATAACATTATTGTCTATGTATGAAAATTTATCGACTCCGGTAATAAAAGTTAATCCTTGTAATTTTTTAGGAGCAAGGGTTGTGCGCCCTTTTAATAAAGCGTCTTGGATGGTTAGTAGTTTATTTTGAGCTAAAGCAGTGCTGATAACAAAAGCACTTGAAATTAAAAATAGAGTCTTCATGTTTATTATGTTTGTTTTTTGAGTTACGTCATGCTGAACTTGTTTCAGCATCTCACAAATTAGTTTTTAATTAATTTCAATCAGTTGCTAAATCTGTCATTAAAGGATTTAATTCTTTTATTAAATTTATTTACCATTCTCTATGCCAATTTTTGAGTTGTCTTTCCCTACTGATAGCTGTTTTTATGTCACTTATTGTTTCGTAATATAATAAATAAGTTAGGTTATATTTAGATGTAAATTCCGAACCATTTCCTTCTTTATGTTCTTTTACTCTTCGTTCTAAATCATTTGTTATACCAATATAAAAAGTTGTTACATTTTTATTTGACATAATGTAAACAAAAGCATTAGTAAGTTTCATTTTCTAGTGAGATGCTGAAACAAGTTCAGCATGACGTTAAAGTTATTATTTCTACTTATTTCTAATTATTTCTTTACTGAATTATAAATATCTAAAATTTGTTTTTTAGTATCCGATACTATTTTTAATTCGTTTATTAGAATTGATGTATCAGCATTAGTTGCTTTCGCTTTTTCTATAGCGGCATTTAATTTATCTTCTTTTTCTTGCCATGTTTTCAAAACATTATCTTTTAATACTTTTAACGCAGTATATTTTACATATTTATTATCGGTATTCGCAATGGATGCAAAATCATTGGCTCCGTCAATAGCGGTTTGTGGCTTTGTACAGCGTTTCAAAAATTTACCATACATATTGGAGTAACCCATTAACTCGTAACCTGTAAATTGACTTTTTGATTTTCTAAAATAAGTGGCATTGTCGTCATTACCAATAGTCGCATATAAATCTGCTATAGCATACATAATTTTTGCAGATGTTTCGCTTTCTAACGCCTTCGCTTTTTGTAAAGCTAATTCTGGATTACTTTTAGAAATGCCAGCTAAACCTTCAGCTACAATAGCGTATGATTGTTCGCTTAACGCACTCTCGTATAAGGGATTCAAATCATTACTGCTAAATCTTTTCGTTAATGCGTTTAAAGCATCAGCTCTAACTGTTGTAACCACATCATTTTTATATATAGATATAAAGAGTGGCTTTAACTCAGCGTCATTGTCTTTGGTTTTATCTGCTAACATCGCTATTGCATCTTTTCTAAATTCCTTCCAAGAATCCTTTTCAGCAATCGTTTTTACTATGTCATAAATTGTCTTATCATCTAAATGATTTTCGAAATAATCTAATGCTTCGTTTCTGTCCCCCCATAAAGGCGCATTTTTATATTGAAACACATATTCTTCTTTTGTTTTTTCGTAAGTTAGTTTTGCTAATAATTGCCTTTCCGCATCAATGTTTACAAGGTTTGGATTAGAAGCTACATCAAACGTGAATGTATTTTTTACATCGTCTATCCAAATGCGTTTACGTTCTTTTTTTCCATCTGTATAAATATCAATATCTATTGGTAATTTATATAATGGTGATATTTTAAAATCTTGTTGTTGTGTGATAGTTAACGTTAATTTTTTTGTAGATGCGTCGTATGATTTTTTTATATCCAATTCCGGATGTCCTTTCGCAAAATACCATTCGTTAAAAAACCAATTCAAATCTTCACCTGTTACTTCTTCAAATGCTAAACGCAGGTCATGAGCTTCCGCTGTTTTAAATTTGTTTTTTTCTAAGTATAATTTTAAAGAAGCGAAAAAGGCATCATCACCAACATATTTACGTAACATGTGTAAAATTTGCCCGCCTTTGTTGTAGCTAATACCGTCAAACATATCTTCTCTATCTTGATAATCAAAGCGGACTAAGTCAACATGTTTTCTTTCTGATGTAGCCCAGTATCCTCTTCTCGAATCGGCATGATGATCATCTGCAGCGTCTCTTCCATGTTCAAATTCTTCCCAAAGATATTCACCATACGTTGCAAATGATTCGTTTAAGGTTAAATTGCTCCAGCTTTCACAACTTGCTAAATCACCAAACCATTGATGAAATAATTCGTGTGCAATAGTCGATTCTCCTTTTGCTTCATCAATCATTTCTCGAGTTGTTTGGTAGCATACAAAATCACCATGTAAGGTTGCGGATGTATTTTCCATTGCTCCACTTACATAATCGCGAACAACTATTTGCGCATATTTAGGCCAAGCATAAGGAACTCCAAGCTTAGTAGAATAAAACTCCATCATCTTTTTTGTTTTACCAAAAATGGCTTTTGCATGTGGCTCGTATTCTTTTTCTACATAATAAGAAACTTCTTTTCCGTTCCAAGGTTCATCAATTACTTTTTTAAATTCACCAACTGCCATCATTACTAAATAAGGCGCATGCGGTAAATCCATCTTCCAATGATCTGTACGTGTGCCATCTCCGTTTTTCTTAGAGTCAGTTAACAAGCCGTTAGATAGGGTAATGTATTTATTATCAACCGTCATGTATATTTCATCGGTCATTTTTTCGGTTGGGTTATCTATTGTAGGAAACCACGCTGAGTTCGATTGAGTTTCGCCCTGCGTCCATATTTGTGGCATTTTAGTTGGATCGCTGCCGGTAGGGTTGATGAAGTATAATCCTTTATCATCACTAATCGCGTTACTACCACCTTTTTTTAATTCATTGGGTTTTGCAACATACTCTATGTTTACATAATAAGTTTCTTTGGAAGAATATTCTCTTCCTAAATTTATTTTTAACGAATCGTTTTCGTATTTATAGGTATTTGGTTTTTCGGTTAAATCACTTTTTTGTTCATATTCTTTTCCTTTCAATGAAGTTTTTGCCCCTATGGTTGACTTTTCAAATAACTGAACTGATTTTATATCCATACCCCTGGCGTTTAAATACAGCATGCTTGTTGGATAAAAATAAGGTTTCACTTCAATTTCAGCTTTCCCATTTAATTGAGATTTTTGCCAATCGAAACTTACCCATAGTTTAGTGTGAATGATGTCATTTAGCTTTGTATTAGTAGCTTGATATATTTTCTTTTTAGGAGGCTCTTCGGCAGATACTTTAATTGTATCTAGCGTAATAGAAGGCTCTTCAACAACAACAGATGTAGATGTCTTTTTAGAAGTAGAACATGCGACTGCAAATCCAATAATTGATGCAGTAAGTAAGAGGTTTTTGAAATTCATGTTTAGTAGTTTTTCATTTGCTAACATTTGCTAACATGCAATGTTACGAAATATAAAAATGCAATTTAATTAGCTATAATCAAAGCAAAAAATCCCCACAATTGTGAGGATTTTAATAATTCAAAATAACTACAGATTTATTTTTTGTAAACCATGACATTAAATACAAACGGCTGAATGCGTTTCACTTGTTCGCTACGTTTTAGGCCACGTAAGCTTGATTTTTTAGTATCTAAAGTCAAGTCTTTTTTCAACGAATCATTTTCTAATGCATTAATAGTTTGTTGTATTAAGTCAGATTTAATAGCATAACCAGTTCCTTCTGCAGAAGTTAATTTACCTCTAATCACACCAATAATAGTACCTTGTTCATCCATTAACGGACCACCACTATTACCTGGATTTACAGGGATTGAAATTTGATACATGGTTGTGTCATTATTAAATCCAGTCATAGAGCTTAATGCGCCTTCGCCGTATACAGCGTCTCTGCGAGGATATCCAAGCGTAAATATTTTATCACCAATTTCAGAAGTGTTCGTTTTAAATGAAAAAGGGAAAGCCATATTTTTCAAGATATCGCAATTTTCTATTTTATAAATAGCAATATCTAATTGAGGATTGCTTGTGATTAATTTAGCAGATGCTCTGTCAAGGGAGCCATTAGTAACAAATACAGAATCGGCATTTTTTACCATGTGCCAACTAGTAATAAAATAGCCTTTGTTATTTAATGCGAAGCCAGTACCTTCAATGTTTGCAGGCGCATATTTTTTAATACGATTTTTAGAAGCATCTGTAATCCCTTCTATAATCCCTTCTTGAGAATATTTTAGCTCGGTTACATCACGCTTTAAATCAGTGATGTCGTTACTTTGTTGTTTTAATAAATAACCACCTGTACTCAATAATGTAACCGTTCCTAAAACAGCAACAATCGCCACGGAAGCAGCAACTGCAAATGTTTTACCGTGTTTTCCAATAAATGTTTCTTTTCTAATCGAAATAATTTTAGCGTCTTTTCCGTATTCTTGATTATGAATCGTTGAAAGTATTTGTTTTAAATGCGTGCGCTGTTCATGCTGATTAATGCCTTCAATTAACGTTTTATGCTTATCAAACGCTAACGCAAATTCAGCGTCCGATTGTAAACGTACTTCAAATGCTTGTTTATCAGGAGCTGAAATGTTTCCAAATAAGTAATTGTCAAATAATTCTACCGTTCTCATGTCTCTCTCTATTTATAAGCTTTTAAAGGCTTTTTATATTATTTATCTTCAAAAAAATACCGTTTTAAGCGTTGTAAACATTTATACTTTTGTGTTTTAGCATTATCTGAATTGGTATATCCGAATTTCTCAGAAATCTCATCCATACTTAACTTGTACACATAAAAGTCTTTTAAAATAGTTTTGCAGGGCTCACCCAAATTCTCCATACAGGCATTCATCTTTACAATGTCTGATTCCTTTTTAAGGTGATCGGTTATTTCATCCGACACATCAACCACATCTTCTTCTTCGCCTTCATTGAAGCGCGCTATGTGTCCGTTTCCGCGAAGTTGCTTTAGCCATAAGCGTTTAGCAATCGAAAAAATAAAGGTTTGTAATTGACAATTAAGCTCAAACGTTGGTTTTTGAACGTTTTCATACAATACAATCAAGGTTTCTTGATAAATATCGGCTGCGGCTTCACTGCTACCACTATTATTTACAACATATTTAAGAACGAGGTTATAATACTTTTTGTATAAAGCCCGCAACACCGCATCGTTATTATGCTTGAGCCCTTCTATAAAATCAAGGTCGGTGTACGATACTTTCGACATAAAGTCTTTTGTTTAGATTAATACCAATTAATTAAAAAGGTAACCTCGATTTTTGATATTAATTACTTACCCATCAAAGCTTCAATTTCCTCAGCTTCTATTGGAATATTTTTCATGAGATCATCATTTCCAGTAGTTGTTATTATGATATTATTTTCTAAACGAATACCTAAATTTTCCTCCGGAATATAAATCCCTGGCTCAACGGTAAAGGCATTGCCAACTTGCATGGGTTCTGCAAAAAAGCCTACGTCATGCACATCTAACCCAATAAAGTGAGAGGTTCCGTGCATAAAATATTTTTTGTAAGCAGGCCAAGCTGGATTCTGATTTTTAACGTCTTCCGTTTTTAATAATCCTAATTGTAATAATTCTTCAGTCATTAAATCTCCAACCGCTACATTATATTTTTCAAAGGTATTACCTGCTTTAAGCATATTAGTTGCGCCTTTCATGACGCGCAACACTGACTCATATACTTGGCGCTGACGAGGCGTAAACTTACCAGATACTGGAATCGCACGCGTCATATCGCTTGCATAATTAGCATATTCGGCTGCAACATCTAACAAAATAACGTCGCCATCTTTACAAGGTTTGTTATTTTCCACATAGTGTAAAACGCAGGCGGAACCACCACTAGCAATGATTGGTCCATAAGCAAATCCTCGGCTTTTATTACGAACAAATTCATGAATCAATTCTGCTTCAATTTCGTATTCCATTACTCCCGGTTTTACAAAATTTAATAAGCGACGAAATCCTTTTTCGGTAATGTTGCAAGCCTGTTGCATTAATTCAATTTCTATAGGATGCTTTACCGAACGAATGCTGTGCATGATAGGCGCAGCGCGCATAATGGTGTGCAATGGAAATTGGGTTCTTAGTTTATTATTGAAACGCATTTCTGCAGTTTCCATATCTATATAACGGCGGGTATGTTCATTGCTATTTAAATAAAAGTTCTCTGCCTGAAAAGCAAAGGTTTTAAAGGTTTTTTCGAACTCGTGAATCCAATATACATTTTCAATACCGCTAACTTCCGTCGCTTGTTTTTTAGTAAGCTTCGCACCTTCCCATATAGCAATCAATTCAGACGTTTCTTTGATGAATAATACTTCTTTATTTTTCCCGTCTTTCACATCGGGAAATATCATTAAAATGCTATCTTCTTGATCAACTCCTGTTAAATAAAATAAATCGGAGTTTTGCACAAAGCCAAAAGAGCCATCCCCATTAGTCGGCAAAAAATCATTACTAACGAATAACGCTAATGAATTTGGTTTTAAGTGTTTAGCAAAACTCTTACGGTTCTCGATGAATAGCTCTTTTTTTATGGTAGAATATTTCATTTTATCGATTAATATATTATATTTGTTTTTACTAATATACTTATTTTTTTAAATGTCAAACTACATTGTTATAAAAAAGTCAGAAACACAAACTGTGGAAATTGACATTTGCAGTGATGGTATTATTAGGGTTATGTTTAAAAAAAATACGGAAATTGGTCCTTCCGAATTTAAAGAATTATTTAAAGCATATAATGCCATAGTTGAGGGCAAAAGCTATCCTTACATTTACTACGTTGAAGATGGCTCCGTTATATTTACGAATGAGGGTAGGGCATACTCCAAGGAGAATGAATTTTCATTTCCCAAAATTTGTAATGCATACGTCGTCAAATCTTTGGCGCACAAATTAATTGCTAATTTTTATTTGAAATTTAACAGACCATTTTATCCTTCAAAAGTGTTTACTACCATGGATGATGCTGAAGCGTGGTGCTTTAATCAATTAACGGACTCTAACAAAAACTACTATTCGATGGTAATGTAAACCGATAAGTGGTCGCTATATCCATTATAGTATTTTGTGCCACTATATGTTCTGCTCGGACTTACTTCACCTGTTTTAGCATTCTTGTATAACACAAAATCTTTTTTCAAGATGTGAGCATTTTTAGGTTCAAACTTGTAGCCTTTTTTAGCTCCAATAAATCCTTGCGAAACAATGATTTGATCTAATACTCTCCATTCTTTATCAAAATAATGCGTGCCTTGTTTATTTGCATCCAGTGTTTGATAGGCGTTATACAAATCTCCTTTATCTTTTGGTTTGTCACTTGCTTTTAAAATGTTTAAAATACTATTATTGTCGGGATGGTCATTAAAATCACCCATCACAATCACTTTAGCTTTTACATCTTTTTTTTGCAGTTCGTTAATTTTGTTTCTCACTTGTTCGGCGGCATACACACGGCGAGGCTCACTTTCTTTTTCGCCTTCTCTTCGGCTTGGCCAATGATTAACAAATACATAAATCACATCTCCGTTAGCTGCTTTTAACGTGGCAAATAAAATATTACGAGTTTTGTAATCGCCTATGGCTGGATTAGTTGCATTTAATTCTTTAAAATCTACTAATGTAAAAATAGATTTATCATATAATAATCCAACGTCTATGCTGCGTTCATCAGGACTATCCGTGCAAATGATGCCGTAAGATTTGTTTTTGAATTCAGATTTAGATACAAGATCTTCTAACACTTCTTTGTTTTCAATTTCCACTAAGCCTACTAATGCTGGTAATCCCGGACCTTCAACTGTCGAATCCAAAACCTGAGCCACTTTATACAGTTTATTCATATACCGTGCTTCATCCCATTTCATTGGCGATTCTGGTAAAAACTCATCGTCTTTTTTATTGGGATCATCTTTCGTGTCAAAAAAGTTTTCGCAGTTATAAAATGCCACAGTAATAGGACCTTTTGTTTGAGCGTAATTTGAAACAAAGCTCAATAAAATAATGGTAATGAAAATAAATTTAGTCATAAAGCAAATGTAATTAAAAAATGATGGATTGAAATTAAGTTTAGGTTATTTTAAGGGAATCTCTATTTAATCCCTTTTTTATCGTTGAACTGCATTTTTGAAAGCCTCAAATACCTATGTATTCTGCGTTTTCAAAAACTTGTTCGCCTCGAAAAATGAATTTTTAGAGATTCCCTTAAGTTAAAGTAAGGGCTTGTTTAAAATTATTTTATAATAATTGTTATGGTCTGTTTTTGATTTATTTTTTAATACCAACTGAATTTATGATTTAGACTAAAGATGCCAAGTGATTTTTTATCAAGATAATTTTTATAGCTTTTTTATTTTTTTGAAATCGACAGAATAGGATGAATTTCAATAGCATTGGGAGCTGCTCCTAACTGTCCGTGTATTTTATCATAAAAAGCGACGCCCGTAATCGTATAAACTGAAGTATCCACTTGAGCAGTTGATAACAAAGATTGTTTAAAATCTGTTCTCGCTTTTACAAAAGAAGAAAGATGTTTACTTTGTTGAACTGAAGCGCAGTATTCATCAGGGATTTCACCAACCATAGTTACTGAGCTATTTTGTATGTCTTCTAACACCAAATGATAATCTCCATCGTCACTCAATTTATATTCACGAATACGACATTTTATCGAATAGGTATTAAATTCTATTCCAAAGCGAGGCGTATTATCATTTATTGTATTTGTAAGAGGAATATTTATTAGCTCTTTAACACTTGTATAAATAGGAGTGTAATTGATATTTAATTCACCTATATCGGTAAGTGTTTTTACATCCCATCTATCTTTACCTACACAAGCTGGATTTTTCTCGTCAGGTTTTTTTAAACAAGAAATTACAAAAAAGCAAATGCAACCACTGGCAAGTAATAATGGTACTGTATATTTAATTTTTAAATATTTCATTTTAATAGTTTTTTATAATTTATATAAGATACATATCCCCAAATTCATTATTCGTATGGTGTTTTCTTCTAATACCGCATTATTTCCAAAATGTTGCAAAATTACTTTGTACGAACCATAAATTCCTGTTCCAAATCTTTTAGTGTAAAAATAATTTACTGAAATCATTGGAGTCAATGAAATACCGCCCTCATTAAAAGAAGGGCGAGAATTGCCATTAACATCTTTTCCATTGAAAATAACGAAGTCATAACCACATTTTAATGATGGCTGTATACTTAATTTTTCAGAAGCTTTAAAGTTATAACCTAAACTAAATCCTGGGGAAATAACTTGCATAGAACCTGTTAGGTCGAGAATATGACGACTAATTTTAAAATAACTGTATTCGGCATTAATACCAAATGAAAGATGTTTTTTGATAAGACTATATCCAATTTGTGAATCAAATATGCCATAGTATATATTTTTGAAAGTAATACCAGACGCAGGAATAGGATAACCAATAGTTACAGATAAATTGCTTTTTCTTTCAATACTGTCGTTTTGGGAACTTAATTGTAATGGATAAATAATACTGATAATACTAAGTATAAAAACTATTTTATTGAGATTAGTAAAATTTATCATAATTCGAACTTTCTATAATGTATGGTTATTTTACTTGCAAAAATAAAAATCGGATTCAATCAGTAGATCCAACTTTTTGTTCTTTATTTTTATTGTTTGTACATATACACCATTTGGCGTTTGTAAATTAAGCTATTTTAGTGATGGTATAGCGTGTCGATTTTTTTTGCAATAAATTAAGTCCTGGTGTTTTGTGTTTTTCGAAAGACCCAAATTTATCATTTATACCTAAAAAATGCGCACCATTATAAGTCGCTGCTTTTAATAATGTTTTCAATGGAACAGAAGGTTTGTGTTTGACGATGGTATTAATTTCATCTAAGATTGATAAACTTGTATTACTTGCTAAACTGTCTGTTCCAATTGTTAACGTACAATTCGACTTTATCAATTGTTCAATATCAGGCAGTGTATTTTCAATATATAAATTAGCATTTGGGCATAAGCACCAATAAAGGTTTGGATGAAGTTTATTGGCGAAATCAATATCCTGTTGAGAGCTAAAGGTATTATGAACTAACAA
>ENA-OBIO01000903-OBIO01000903.1-metagenomes-genome-assembly--contig:-NODE-903-length-13460-cov-23.9497_pt1 | contig 13460 bp, 19 predicted proteins | sample MGYA00153383_OBIO01 | MGnify analysis MGYA00153383 | reverse complement strand
ATAAAAATCATCATCCCCAAATACCTGACTCAAATCCAACCGCACCACCTGACGCGGCATCTCCAGCCGACTCTTCGCAGACCGCTCAATCTCCCGCAACAGCGAAGACTTCCCCGACTCCGCCACTCCGATCAGCGCCACACTACTCCCCGCATTCAACAACTCAAACACCCGACTCACCAACCCCTCACGCGGAAAAAACAACCCCGCCCATCCACCGGACCTGTCAACGGCTCAAACGGATTGGGCGCAATAACAGCTCCACCCCTCCCAATCAAACTCGGCGCAACCGCTTTCCCCGCAACCGTCCCCAGCGTACTCTCCAGCCGATCGAACCGCTCATTCATCTGCCGTAACGTTTCAACCGCCACGATCGTCACATCTTGAATCATCAAACTCTGATCCTTCAGCTCAGAACTAATCTGCACCAAAATCTGCGTCTCAAAAATCTCCCGCACCGCCCCATTTTGCTGCATCTCCGCCGCAAAACACATGCCCAACCGATCGAACAACCCATCCGCCGCCTGCTTCGATCGCGTCACATAAATCTGCGGAGCATCCGCTGGAATCGAAGCCCACAACCAATCGCGCACCAACCCCATCACCCCATCAGAGCCTCCCACCCCACCCAACAACACCTCCACCTCCGCCAAATCCCCCAACACAACACTCATCGCCGCGCCACTCTTCAACTCCCCCTTCCAAGCCTTCAAATTCCGCTGCAACCAAGTGATCTCATTGGGAAACTGTTGATAAACCGCAACGCCCCGATAGTGCTGCACCGAATCATTTGCCAACAACGTCTCCAGACAATCCTGAGCGATCGACATCTGCGCCAACAGCAACGACTTCCGCACCGCCTACTGCAACGTCTCCGCCTCACCATTATTCCGTTTCAGCGCGCCGATCGTCCCCTTACACAGCGCCACAAACCCCGCGTCCACCCGGTTCCCGACGATGCCACCGATCGTACTTCCCACCAACGCATCAACCGAGACAGCCTTCCCCGCCGCCACCAAAATTGCCCAGATCAGTTCCATGATCGCCGTCCTCTCGAATCACTCCTCCGTAGAATAATCCATTTATTCCCTCATAGCTAGACAAACCCGATCGACGGCACGGAAGCAACACATCCGACACCTCACGCATCACACTTGGCATCGAATACTTATGGACACTCCGATCGCTTCACCATCTGTCACAAAACCTGACTCAAATCGGTTGTTCCTCGACTAAGAAAATCATCTTTTAAACCGTGATCAATCGCGCAAGAGCACGCTAACTTAACCTCTAACAGAACAAGATTTAACTCTTCCATTGAAGAGTTTTTTTTGAGCTATCGTCCTAGATCACGTTTAAGACGTTGGAGTTCTTCTTCCGCTTCCCAATTTGCAAACTCTTTTTCTAACGGATCTAAATTACGGGGAGCCGTCTGAGTACTCCAACTGTTGGCCCAAGGATTGGCGGTGGAGCCTGAGGGATTGGTGGCGGCTCGTTGCGATCGGGCTTGTTCGAGTTTAATTTTTAGTTCCTGACGACTGATTTTGATCTTCTGACAGAGGTCTTCGCTTTGAGTAATGCGATCGCGCAGCAATTCCATTTGGCCCCAGAGCTGATTCCCTTCACGAAGAAGTTTAGCCTCGTGATCCTGTGCAGGTTTCACCAGATCAAGCCGACGAGCCGTTTTTGCTTTTTCAATTCGCGTATGCCAAAGTTTGATTTCCTGCGCGGTGGTCCGAATCTGAGATTCCACTCCCTGCAATCGCGATTTTAGATCCACAATGAGTCGATCGGATTCGCGTTCCTGTTCAAATAGTTTCTCATCTAGCGCTTGTAGTTCTAAATGAGGGTTGTTTTTTAGAAATTCATCAATACGCGTTTCCAGAAATTGACTCACGTCATCAAAAAGTCCCATCCGATTGCTCCCAAAATTAAACGCTATATTTTCTCTATTTTAGGATCTCTCGATCGTTTTGCGCTTAAGATCTCGTCGGCAGTAAGGCCAATAGACGGAAAAGTAGGAGAAACGACATTGCTTCCCCCTTGAGACACCTGATCATCATAGGCACCCTCAAAGAGCGTACAAACAGTGACACAGCCTTTGATCGGATCAATAATCCAGTATTCGGGAATATCTAAAACAGCGTACTCACTCCGTTTAGCACGGTAATCGTCTGAAGCGGTGGACGGACTCACAACTTCAATCACGAGTAATGGAAACGGTTCATTAAGCCGAATCACCGCTTCGCGATTATCCATGTCTTCCCATTGTTCGGTCAGGAGAACCACGATGTCTGGAATCCGACAGGTGTCCCATCGCGTTCCTCTTGGAGACTGAATGCCGATTTTCATATCGGTTGCTGTCCACAAAAGGTTCGATCGCTTAATTTCGCCGTTCAGTTCATCACGGATAAACTCAGTCACTCTGCCATGCTTCCCAGTACCAAGGCTCATTGAGATTAATTCTCCACTCACCAATTCATAACAGGTATCAGCCCCGTCGTTGTAAGTCAGATAGTCTTCTAACGTCAGTCGTTGTAGGTCTTGGACCAAAAGACGATCGGTTGCGAGAGTCATCGTTCGTTCACCACGTGTAAGGGACTCGGTTGATCAGCGTCACAAATCAATGGTATGTATCTTTAGCATATCGGGTAAGAGGGCATCATGGGCAGCTTTGACAGCATGATTTCAGGGAGCTGGCAGGATTGGAGCTTTGTGGTAGGCTACGTGGGGCTTTTGGCGTTTGTGATTGGGGTGACATTGTGGAAAAGTGGTCGATCGGATTAGGCGCTCAGTTCATGAAACGGCGGTTTGCACAGGGGATGGCGACTGATGTTTCACCCGACGCGATCGCTTGAACATACGCATCTGTTCCAATATGAGTCAGGCGCTTCAATTTCATAAATTGGGATACACCGTTGTTCTTTTTGACTATCGGGGCTTTGGGCCAAGCGGCGGAGATTTTCCAATAGAAACGCAGGTTTACGAAGATGGGCAAACCGCCTGGACTTATCTGACTCAAACCCGAAAAGTCGCTCCTTCAAAGATTGTGATTTATGGCCATTCGATCGGTGGCGGCGGGCATGACAACCACATGGCTGAACCCAACCTTCAAAAAGTTCATCAATTCGGTGATCCTGTTAAAGTAAGTATAATCATTTTAAAATTCTGTACCTATTTGGGAATTCCTTATGTCTTTTGACAGCTTCAAATCGATCGCAGAAGTCTTAACTGAATATCAGATTACCAGTACAAGCGATCGATTTCTAGCCTCTTTAGAGTTTCCCATCCCAGATAGTTTTAGGAACGACTTAGCCTTCTACCAAGCAGAGTTGGCGTTTGATGAATCCGAATCGGCATTATGTGAAATGATCCTTTTCCCAATTCTTTCCACAGTCTATCGGCAACATTATCAGAAGCTATCGCTGTGGAGCCACAAAGCCATTACCTATGACGATCGGCTGACTGGAATTCCAGATTACATCTTAGCCAAGCGATCGCCCTTGGGAAAAGTCGTGTTGGATCAACCTTATTTTGTTACAGTAGAGGCAAAGAAGGATGACTTTATTAAAGGTTGGGGCAATGTTTAGCCCAAATGGTGGCCATTCAAAAAATGAACGATCGTCCAGAACAACCCGTCTATGGAATCGTAACCAATGGTCAGTTATGGCAGTTTGGGAAATTGATCAATCAGAGCTTTGTGAAGGAAATTCAGGGTCACGCGCTGTACGATTTAGATGCATTGATGTCGGCCCTAAATTTCCTAGTTCAGCGGTGTGAAGATCTGATTTAGGAATGAGTCTAATTGTTTCGCTTCAATCGCCAAATCTCCTATACTGAAGAAGCCACCTGACCTCCATCCCACAGCGCTGATGCAGAAGTTCAAGATCTCCAATTTATAGTCAGCGGACATTGAGACGATCGTAACGCTGCAAGAAACGAGCGGCACCTTTTTTGTCTGGGAAGATATTAGCCTAATCGAGCTGACTAAAGCAGAATATTACGACGTCAATCTTCTCCAAAAACAATTGCAAAACACCCAAGTTCATCTATTTGATGAAGCAACGATTTGGGCCAGAGCGACCTATCCACTTTTACTACTAGCTGAGCAAGGTAACATTCAAGTTTGGGCAGAAGTCGCCTTGCGCGCCCAATATCCCCAATTTGATCTAGAAGGCATCGCCGATGGGGTCATTGGCCGAAGTGGCATCGGGCGCATCACAACACCTTATCTCATCATGACCCTAACAAAACGATGAATAGAAGCCCAAAACCCAATTTTTCGGCTTTATGGTGAACTTCTCGCCGCCGCTTGGATGAATTGGCAACAGAATAAACATGAGCCACAGGGAATTTTTGGGTACTACACGATCGCAGACAGTTGGACCTTCTTGCGTGCCGAAATCAGCCACATCAAGAGCGATCGTCCCCACCTCCAAGTTGAGTGTTCAAGAGAGTATAGTGAATGCCTCGAAACAGCCATTATTCTCAAATTACTCAAGCAAATCGTAGCGAAACAGATCCTCAATACTCCGATCTAAGTCAAAGAATCAGCACACAATTGCCCATAGAATTAGTCCACCCAACTCTCAAATTTCTACGTCAACTTCGCAAAGATCATCCGACCTGCACTCGTTTGTAATGCACTCGTTACAACCACCTGCACCGCCTTCCCCATCGCCGACTTTCCATCATCCACCACGACCATCGTCCCATCCTGCAAATACCCAACCCCCTGCGTCGGCTCCTTTCCACTCTTCAAAATCTTCAGATCAATCAGATCCCCCGGGATATAGGTCGGACGAATGGCTTGCGCCAAATCATTGATATTCAACACCAGCACATCTTGAACCGTCGCCACTTTATTGAGGTTGTAGTCTGTTGTCAGGAGCATTCCACTAATATCACTTACCAGCCGTACCAGCTTCTCATCCACCGTCCCCATATCCGCATAGTCCGCCGGATGAATCACCACCCGATCGGGAAAATCCGATCGCATCGAATTCAAAATATCTAGCCCCCGACGCCCCCGACTTCGCTTCATATCATTTCCAGCATCCGCCAACACCTGCAACTCCATCAACACAAACTGCGGCACCAACAACTGCCCCTCAATAAATCCCGTCCGCATCAGCGCATCAATCCGCCCATCAATAATCACACTCGTATCCAACACCTTCGCCATCGCCCGTTTGAGCGTGCCATCTGCTAGCATCAGCGACTCCGTACTCTCCGGATTAATCAACCGCAGCAGACTCGGACCCTGGGTATCCGCCAGCGTCACACCCAAATACGAAAACAGCACGCTCCCAAGCACTGCCGTCAACGGCTTAATAAAGGTAAATTCGCTTGGAATCGGCAACAGAAAAATAGGAGCCAGCAACAGATTCGCAATCAGCAGTCCTAACACCAACCCACCCGATCGGGTCAATAGGTTCACCGCAGGCATTGCCTTCACCTTGCGCTCCAGCCGCCGATAATTCGTCTGGGCCAACAATCCCATAGACGCTCCAATCAACGCCCCGAAGGGTGAAACCACCAATCGCAATGACTCTAGACTACTAACCCTCGCCAAAACTTCAGGTGGGAGCACCTCTATTCCGCGATACCCGATCCCCGCGCCAGCCACAATAAAAATGAGAACAATCAAAGCATCAAGCATAAAACCAGCAGCGCACAGGCAACTAAAAAGGACGGTGCAGGAACTTAACCATAACCCGCTCTCGCATATTATATCCCGCCACACAAAACGCTAATGTATTTTGATATTGCGTAATTCCCGCCACCCTATCCTCAACGCCCCTCCTCACTTCTCAACTCCCCATTCTCACGTCGCCCCATGCCCCAATCCGCTTATATCCACATCCCCTTTTGCCGTCGCCGCTGCTACTACTGCGACTTTCCGATCACCCCCATCGGCGATCGCGCCCTCCCCGAAAACTCCTCCATGATCGCAGAATACACCGATCATCTCCTCCAAGAAATCCGCCATTTCTCCCCCCTAAATCCCGCGCCCTCCCTAAATCCCGCGCCCTTAAAAACCCTCTTCTTCGGCGGCGGCACCCCTTCCCTGCTCCCTACAAGCCAGATCGATCGCATCCTCCGCACCCTCGAAACCTACTACGGATTTGCGCCCGACATCGAAATCTCCATGGAAATCGACCCTGGCACCTTCGATCTCCCTCGCCTCCTCGCTTGGAAAGCCTTAGGGATCAACCGCTACAGCCTTGGTATCCAAAGCATCCACGATTCGCATTTAGAAACCCTAGGCCGATCGCACCGTCACACTGACAATCTCCACGCCATCGATCATCTCCACGCCGCCAATCTGGGCAACTTTAGCCTAGACCTAATTTCCGGCATTCCCGGCCTGACCTTTGAGCAATGGGATAGCAGTCTCACCTGGGCGATCGCCACCCAAGCCACGCACTTATCGACCTACGACCTAACAATAGAACCGGGCACCGTCTTCGGCAAACAGCACGACAAAGGTCAGCTCAAAAACCTCCCCCCCGAAGAAACCAGCGCCCAAATGTACCGCCATGCTAGCAACCGCCTCGCCGCCGCCGGCTATGCCCACTACGAAATTTCCAACCATGCCCAAGCGGGCTATGAATCCCAGCACAACCTAACCTACTGGCGTACCCAACCCTTCTACGGCTTCGGTATGGGAGCCACCAGCTTTCTACAGCAACAGCGCATCAACCGCCCCCGCACCCGCAACGCCTACTATCTCTGGCTCCGCGACCTCCCCCCCCGTACGGGCGCACATCCTGCGCCCAATCCCTCTCCTCTCCCCTCTTCCCCAAACGATCGTCTCCTCGAAACCCTAATGATGGGCCTCCGCCTCCAAGAAGGAATCTCCCTCCTCGCTCTAAATGCCGAATATGGCCCTACCCTAATCACCCAAGTCATCACCATCCTTCACCGCTACCAAAAACAAGGCTGGACTGAAATCAGCCACGATCGCATCCGCCTCACCTGCCCCGAAGGCTTTCTCTTCTCCAACATCATCCTCATCGCTCTCTTCCAAGCCCTCGACACCGAACCCTAATTCATTACAAACCTATCGATCAAGCTAGAAGACCATCCCTCGATCGAGAGTCGTCACCCCATTACAAACCCGTCACAATTTTGTAATACAGTCCTTCACACACCTTCACATCACCCAAGGGATTATCATGACTAATCTCCACTACGACATTATTATCATCGGGACTGGAGCAGGCGGAGGAACCCTTGCCCATCGACTCGCCCCCAGCGGCAAAAAGATTCTTCTCCTAGAGCGCGGAGGCTTTCTACCTCAAGAAAAAGAAAATTGGGATCCCGTTGAGGTCACTAAAAACGATCGTTATTTTAATGCTGAAGCTTGGGAAGACAAAGATGGAAAGAAACTTCAACCTGCTGCTGGATATTGGGTAGGTGGCAACACAAAATTTTATGGCGGCACATTATTTCGGGCACGGGAAGCAGAATTTAATACCGTGATGCATCGAGGAGGTCTCTCTCCCGCATGGGATCTTAAATATGCAGATTTTGAACCCTACTACACCCAAGCCGAAGCACTCTACACCGTCCATGGAAAGCGGGGCCTTGATCCCACCGAACCCTGGACCACCACAGACTATCCTTACCGCGCACTCAGTCACGAACCCCGAATTCAAACCCTTCACAATGACCTAAAAAATCAGGGTTTACATCCATTTTATTTACCGATGGCCATCAAACTTAACGAAGCACAACCGTTGCTAAGTGAATGTATTCGTTGCGGAACCTGTGATGGACATCCCTGCCTAATTCATGCCAAAGCCGATGCTGAAGTAATGGCCGTACGTCCAGCCATTCAACATTCAAACGTCACCCTGATAACAGGCGCAAAGGTTCTACGGCTACATACCAATGCAACGGGACGAACGATTACAAAAGTAGAAACCGAAATTGGAGATGATATTCAAATGTTTCAGGCAGACCTAGTAGTGGTGGCCTGTGGCGCAATTAATTCGGCAGCATTGCTACTCCGATCGAGCAATGATCACCATCCTAATGGATTAGCTAACCGTTCAGACCAAGTGGGACGCAATTTTATGAAGCACAATTGCGGGGTCGTCGTCGGCGTAATGCAATCCACAAACCCAACCGTATTTCAAAAAACCCTTGGGATCAATGATTTCTATTGGGGTGAACCAGAATTCCCCTATCCCATGGGGCAAATCCAACTCTCGGGCAAAGTCAATCAAGCCATGCTAGAAAATGAAGTTCCCGTCACAATCGATCCCGATCTTTCGCCGACCAAAGCAGCCCAGAATTCCGTTGATTGGTGGCTCATGGGTGAAGATTTACCCAATCCTAAGAATCGAGTCCGTCTAAAGAGAGAGAGACTTTCGCTTGAGTACACCGACAATAATAATGAATCATTTAATAGATTAGTTCATCGCTGGATCGAGGTTCTTAAATCCATTGATTCAATATTCCAACCCGAGTTTGTGAGCAGCACTAATATCCATCGATCGCGTTACTACAGCAGCAATTTTCCATTGCGTTGGGTAGCTCATCAATGTGGGACTTGTCGCTTCGGAATCGACCCCGAAAGCTCTGTTTTAGATCTTCATTGTCGGACTCATGATATCGATAATCTTTACGTCGTTGACGGCAGTTTCTTTCCATCCAATATCGGTTCAAATCCGACCCTAACTATTGTTGCAAATGCGTTGAGAGTCGGAGATCATTTGCTCGATCGGCTTGCTATTGTCAACACAAACCCGCACTAGTCCAATCATTTATCAACCCAATGGGAAATTTTAATATGGCAGATTTAATCGGAAAAGTAGCGATCGTTACAGGTGGATCGCGGGGAATAGGGCGGGGGATTGCTGAGCGATTAGGACGAGATGGTGCCTACGTGGTAGTCAATTATTCGGATAGCGAACAGGATGCAAATGAAGTCGTAGATGCAATCTCTGACGCAGGCGGTAAAAGTGTCTCTATTCAAGGAGATTTAAGCAAGGTATCCGATATTCAAACCTTATTTTCTAAGACAGTTGACTATTTCGGCAAGCTCGATATTCTAGTTAACAATGCCGGAGTTTCTGGGGCGCACGAATCGATCGAGAACATAACATTGGAAAACTACGAAAAGGTCTTTAATTTAAATGTTCGTGGCGTTTTGTTTTCTTTAAAAGAAGCTGCAAAATACATGGGAAAGGGTGGGAGAATCGTGAATATATCATCCACCACCACGTTGTATCCGAGTACTGAAATGGCCGTTTATGCTTCCAGTAAGGCAGCCGTCAAACTCCTAACTCAAGTGATGTCCCAGGAAATGGGCGATCGAGACATCACAGTCAATACCGTTACCCCCGGTCCAACGGTGCCGGGAATGTTTAGCTGTTTATCGCCTGAATACCAGCAGCAAGCCGCCGCGAGTTCCCCATTCAATCGTTTGGGCACTCCCCAAGATATTGCTGACGTAGTGTCGTTTTTGGTGAGCGAAGAGGCACGGTGGATATCTGGTCAAGAAATTTGTGCCAATGGCGGCGCAAAGATGTAATTAAATTCAAACCCTTTTAAGAGAACTAACATGACTACAGAATTTCGCCCAACAGCCGATCAAATTACCACCCAAACGCTACCTTATCCAGCTAGTCAAGCGGATATGATTACGCAGCCAGACAGTGATTTATCAAACTATAAGCCAGCCAATAAACTGAAGGGAAAAGTCGCTATTATTACTGGCGGAGATTCAGGTATTGGTCGCGCGGTTGCCATTGCTTATGCAATGGAAGGTGCTGATGTTGCAATTATGTATAATGTCAACGATGAAGATGCCAACATCACTCGATCGATGGTCGAAGAAAAAGGACAACAGTGTCTCACGATTAAAGCTGATGTGCGAGATTTTAAACAATGCGAGAAAGCCATTTCTCAAACCGTTGATAAATTTGGCAAGTTAAACATCTTAGTCAACAATGCTGCCTATCAAAAAGTAGAGTTTAAAATCGAAGACATCTCAGAAGATCAGTTTCGACGAACGATGGAAACCAACGTATTTGGCTATTTTTATATGCTGAAAGCGGCCTTGCCTCATTTACATGAAAATGATGTTGTGATCAATACCAGCAGTATCTTAGGTCTGATTGGCAAAGAGTTTCTAATCGACTATTCTGCTAGTAAAGGCGCTATTAATGCCATGACAAAAGCCCTTGCTCAAAACCTCGGCGATCGAAAAATTCGGGTCAATGCCGTGGCCCCTGGGCCAGTATGGACACCTGGAATTGTGGGCAGTATGACCACTGAACAAGTAGATAAATTTGATAGTGGTAATGCCATGAAACGAGCGGGTCAACCTGAAGAAATTGCACCAACTTATGTCTACTTTGCATGTGAAGACAGCAGTTTTGTCACAGGTGCTATTTTGGAAATAACTGGTGGGCAGGTTTCAAGTACGTAGTTCATTAAATTACTATATCAAAACTGAAAAGCACCCCTTGAATCAAACCGTGGGATAAGTATTATGCCAACAATATCCGTTGCATCGGTGAGCCTAACAGTCAGTGATATAGAGCGATCGAGCGATTTCTATACGACCATCCTAGAATTCGTAAAAGTTGGCGATCGAGAGGTTGTTGGCCAAGACATCGATCGGTTTTATGGGTTGAATGGTATTCATTTGCGGTTAGTTACGCTGCAATTGGGGGAGCAAACTATTGAGCTAACTGAGTTTGTAACGCCTAAAGGTAGGCCGATTCCTCCCAACTTGCGGAGTATCGACCGAGCGTTCCAGCACATTGCTATTGTGGTGAGCGATATGGCGCAAGCGTATCAGCAGTTAGAGCGCTACGATGGTCCCTATGGAATATTATCCAAGATCTCTGGTAGTCCCCAAACTTTACCCAACTGGAATCGAGTTGCGGGCGGTATTCAAGCCTTCTATTTTAAGGATCCAGACGGTCATAACTTGGAACTCATTCACTTTCCGGATGGTAAGGGGAAAGCTGCGTGGCATCAATCTACGTCATCGCTATTTTTAGGGATTGATCACACTGCGATCGTGATCGCAAACACAGCGGTTAGTCGGGCTTTTTACTGTGATTTATTAGGTCTTAGGTTACAGCAGGAAAGTCGCAATTTAGGCTTAGAACAAGAGCGGTTGAGTGACGTTGCAAAAGTATGCGTTCACGTTAGCAGTTTGAGCGCATCTTCAGGGTTAGGCATTGAGTTATTAGATTACATGGAACCCCACGAGGGGCATCCCATCCCGATTGATACTTGCGCAAATGATCTATGGTTTTGGCAAACAACAATAGTTGTCGAAGATCTCGCGGCTCAGATTCAGCGTTTACACGCCTACGAGTCCCCCTTAACAAACATAAAAGGAATTGAGGTTCCATCATTGGGACTTAAGCAGAGTTTGCTAGTTCGAGATCCCGATGGCCATACGGTGCGGCTTACTGAGCGATAGGTTGGCATCTAAATTCGCACATACAATGCTTATCAAAAATTTAATTCAGAATTTGATTGAGAATATTTGAAAACTTTTAATGAGTCTACTGTCTCTATTGATTAAACCTAAATACGTAATTTAGTAGAGGATTGAGCCAGAAGAACATTTTATGCTTATACAGATGATCTTTACTTAAATTAAAAGTATTGATATTTCGTTTAGCTTGTGTTCAATACGTTTCAAAACATCACTTATGAAACTTAAATCGATCGATCAACAAGTTGCAGCTTTGGTAGGAGCCTCTAGCGGGATTGGACGAGAGACTGCACTTCAATTTGCTAAGCGGCGGGCAAAGTTAGTGGTATCTGCTCGTAGTGAATCAGGACTTAATTCATTAGTCTCCGAAATACAAAAGCTTGGGGGAGAAGCGATCGCGGTTTTAGCGGATGTTTCTATCTATGAACAAGTCCAGAATATCGCCCACAAAACTGCCGAACAATATGGACGATTAGACACCTGGGTTCGTGCCGCAGGAACTGCCGTTATTGCGCCCTTTGAACAGGTTACTTCTGATGAGTTTAAGCGAGCTATAGGCGTTAATCTCATGGGACAGGTGTATGGAGCAATGGTGGCATTGCCCCATCTAAGGCGTGAAGGACGCGGAGCGCTGATTCATTTGTCGTCCGTTGAAGCACGTCAATCACTGCCACTTCAAAGTGCTTATTCTGCATCTAAACATGCGGTTGAGGGCTTTTTGGATTCACTACGAATAGAGTTACAGCAGGAAGGTTTACCAATTAGTGTGACGAATGTAATGCCTGCGGTTATTAACACACCTTTTTATAACAAAGCGCGGACAAAAATAGGCGTCAAACCAACGGGTGTCCCGCCTTATTATCAACCTAGTCTAGTGGCTGAGGCAATCTTGCATGTAGCCGAGAACCCCACTCGCGATGTTTTTGTTGGAGACATTGGACGAGTTTTGGACGCATTGCATCGACTTTCTCCAGACTTAAGTGATGCACTTGTCGGAAAAATTTCCATTCAAGGGCAGCGTACTAGCGTCATCAAATCTGAAAGTGATCCTAACAATTTATTTGAACCGATCGAAGGATACGACACAACGACTGGAGATTTCAGCGATAAGACCATTCCTAGTTTCTTAGAGTGGTTTGATTTTCATCCAGATGCTAAATGGGGAGTAGCCGCAGGCGTAGGAGCACTACTTTTGTTAGCTACTAATCTTCTAAAGGATGCAGAATATTAGTAATCTTGTTTGCCTTGAATATAAGGGTATCAAGCGTCCAAAACAAGTTTTCAACTCAGAATAAATCATTATCAAAAGGTTAACTAAAATGGAAATGAAACTAGTCGGAAATGCTCAAAATACGCAGCCGAGAACGTCTAGTGAAGTCGAGAATTGGCGATCGTTGATTATGAATGGGACCCTAATTTTACACGGGTTAGGTGAAGGGCATTTGCGAAGGATTTTACTAACTATGGAGGAAGGTAGTTTCACCCAAACGGGTTCTATTGGTGAGAAAAGCTTGCAAGATACTATGATTGAGGCTACTGGAGTAAATCAGCGGTTGCGAGTCGAGAAAACTGTAACAATTCAGAATAAGTCGCCTGAACAACTCTATAACTTCTGGCACAATTTTGAAAATCTTCCTACCTTTATGCATCATTTGAAATCGGTTAATACGATTACCCCAATCCGATCGCACTGGGTCGCTAAAATCCCACTAGGAAATACTATAGAGTGGGACGCGCAGATTGTTACCGACCTGAAAGACACGCTTATTACCTGGATTTCTGTGGAAGGGGCTGAGATTGATAATTCTGGATTGGTTCGCTTCAAGGCTGCACCTGAAGGGCGAGGCACTGAAGTTAAAGTTGTCTTAGAATACAATCCGCTTGGTGGAGCATTGAGTGCCACGATCGCTAAGTTGTTTGGTGAGGAGCCAGAGCAGCAACTTAGCAGTGATTTACGTCGGTTTAAAATGCTGATGGAAACAGG
>ENA-OBIO01000900-OBIO01000900.1-metagenomes-genome-assembly--contig:-NODE-900-length-13497-cov-4.15719_pt1 | contig 13497 bp, 14 predicted proteins | sample MGYA00153383_OBIO01 | MGnify analysis MGYA00153383 | reverse complement strand
TGGCGCGACCCGTGTAAGATCACAAGCTGTACTTCGGCGAGGGATGCCATGCATCCGTTATCGACGCGGTGGATCGGGCACGTGGCTGCTTTCAGCCCCAAAGTCTTTCCTCACGCTGATGCGTTCGAGTGGAAACCAATAGACGCGGGTTGCACCCGCGAAGGAGAAAAATGTCTGAGAAAAAAGCTCACAAAGAGCTCACCAATAAGATCGCGGCCGAGTCGCGCACCACCTTCGGCAAGGGCGTCGCTCGCAAACTGCGTGCCGCCGGCAAGGTGCCTGCAGTCGTGTACGGTCACGGCACCGAGCCGAAGCACATCAGCCTGCCCGCCCACGAGATCGCGCTGCTGCTTCGTAAGGCCAACGCCATCCTGGACCTCCAGCTCGACGGAGGAGCAAACCAGCTCGCCCTCGTGAAAGACGTGCAGAAGGATCCGCTTCGCCAGATCATCGAGCACATCGACCTGATCGTGTTGCGCAAGGGCGAGCGCGTCGAGGTCGACGTGGCCGTTCACGTGACAGGAGAGCCTGTCGCGGGCACCTCGATCGACCTGGATGCCAAGTCGATCACAATCGAGGCTCTCGCCACCAACATCCCGCAGAACGTCGTCGTCGACGTCGAGGGCTTTGAGGCTGGCGCGCAGATCTTCGCGAAGGATGTCGCGCTGCCCGAGGGTTCGGTGCTTGTTACCGACCCGGAGACGCTCGTCGTCGCCATCAGCATCCCGCAGGAGCAGGATCTCGGCGAGATCCCAGAGGTCGAGGAGACTGAGGAAGCCCCCGTCGAGGAAGACGCCGCAGAGTAGTAACCCCTTCATCACCACACTGCAGTAACAGTCCATGGACTCCACTCAGTGGCTCGTAGTCGGGCTCGGCAATCCCGGGCCCGACTACGCGAGCAATCGACACAATGTCGGCCAGATGGTCCTTGCCGACCTCGCGCACCGTGCCTCGGCATCCTTCCGTTCGCACAAGACACACTCGACCGTGGCCGAGGGGCGCTCGGGTCTCGAGGGTCCGAGGCTCGTGCTGGCCAAGCCCAACAGCTTCATGAACCTCTCCGGCGGGCCGGTCGTCTCGCTACTCAACTTCTACAAGATCGAGCCGGCGCAGCTGATCGTTGTGCATGACGAGCTGGATATTCCGTTCGACAAGCTCAAGATCAAATTCGGTGGCGGGCACGGCGGCCACAATGGCATCCGCGACATCATCTCGGCGATCGGCACGGGGGACTTCACCCGGGTGCGGGTCGGTATTGGTCGCCCGCCCGGTCGGCAGTCCGCGGCCGATTTCGTGCTGCGCGACTTCGGCTCCACCGAGCGCGCCGTGCTTCCCAATCTTTTGTCGGATGCCGCGGATGCGGTCGAGTCCATCGCCCGCGACGGACTCACTGCGGCCCAGCTGCGCTTCCATACCGCCGCCGAATAGCAGCGCGAGCCGCGCACTCCGCTGATCGGCCCCGCGCGCTCCGCTGATCGGCCCCGCGCGCTCCGCTGATCGAGCTGGCGCGCTGATCGGGCAGGCGCGCCAGTGCCATATCGAGATCCCCGCAGCTGCCTGTCATCCCCCACGCGTACACTTGCCCGAGTGATACTTTCGGGCTTGAATTCTGCGCTTTTGCGCGCCCACACGTTCGAAAACGCGGTCTCCTGGGCATCGCGCAATGCGGACTTTTCTCTCGTGGATGGCCTCCGCGCCCCACTCCTCGCGTCACTGCTGAAGTCGCGCGCTGACAGGTCAAACGCTCCGCAGGCACTCCTTGCAATCGTGGCGACCGGCCGGGATTCCGAGTCCCTGCGATCCGCCATTGCCAGCGTGATGCCAGAGGCCAAGGTCGTGGAGTTCCCCGCCTGGGAGACCCTCCCACACGAGCGCCTGAGCCCCAGCGCCGAAACCGTCGGCAAGCGCATCCATGCCCTGCGCATCATGCAGCGCTGGCAGGATGCCCCGGCGGGCGATCTCGTGGTCGTCGCGAGTGTGCGCGCGGCGCTCCAGCCCCTCGCCGACAATCTCACCAGCATCGAGCCGCTCGCACTGACGGCCGGCGGCCGAGGTTACAACCTGGCGGGCATCAGCCGCCAGCTCGTCGATCTGGCGTATTCCCGCGTCGACATGGTCACGCGTCGCGGCGAATTCGCGGTGCGTGGCGGCATCCTCGATGTGTTCGCGCCGGTGGCGGAGCATCCCTGGCGGGTGGAGTTCTTCGGCGACGAGGTCGAGCAGATCCGCCAGTTCTCGGTCGCCGACCAACGCTCGATGGAGGAGCCGGTCCCAATGGTCGAGCTGCCGCCGAGCCGCGAGCTATTGCTGAGCGATGCCGTGAAGCAGCGCGCCCGCGAGATGCAGCATGAGTTTCCGAGTCTCAGCCAGATGCTCGCCAAGATCAGCGAGGGCATCCCGGTCGACGGCATGGAGTCGCTCGCGCCCGCGCTCGCCGATCGTCTCGTGCCGCTCACCCACTATCTTCCGACGGATGCCGCGATCGCCGTTCTCGCGCCCGAACGGGTCGCGAGTCGCGCCGTGAGTCTCGTCGAGACCAATCGCGAGTTCCTCAGTGCCGCCTGGAATGCCGCCACCGCGGGGGCCGAGGCTCCGATCGACCTCGATTCGGGCGACTTCCTCAGCATCAACGCGCTGCGGGATGCCGCCGGCTCCCGCAACTGGTGGACGCTCAGCAGTTTCGACAGCGGTGGCAGTGTCGACAGTGCTGCTATCGCGTCGTCAGAGACCTCCGAACTTCGCGACGGCGACCACTACATCCGCATCGGCGCCACCACCGTTCCCACCTTCCAGGGCCAGGCCGACGGTGCAATCGACTATGTCGGCGACCGGCTCAAGGATGGCTGGACCGTCGCGGTCGTCGCCGCCGGGCACGGTCTGGTCGAACGCGCCGTGGAGGCCCTCGGGGAGCATGGCTTCGCCGCGCGCATGGTCGACGAGTTACCGCACACGATGGATACCGGCGTCGCCTACCTGCTCTGCGCCTCCGTCGAGCACGGCTTCGAGTTGCCGGAGATCAAGTTCGCACTGCTGAGTGAGAGCGAGTTCTACGGGCGCGCCGCGGGCTACGACACCCGTCAGGTGAAGAAGCTGGCGAGCCGACGTAAGAACGTCGTCGATCCGCTGCAACTCAAGGCCGGGGATTTCGTGGTGCACGAGACCCACGGCATCGGGCGATTCGCCGAGCTCGTGCAGCGCACCGTCTCCACCGGGGGGCGCAACCCGGTGAAGAACAATCGCGAATACCTGCTGGTCGAATACGCGCCGTCGAAGCGCGGCTATCCCAACGACAAGCTCTACGTTCCCACCGACCAGCTCGACCTTCTCACCCGCTATGTGGGAGGAGAGGCGCCCGCTCTCAGCAAGATGGGTGGATCCGAATGGGCGGCCCAGAAGGGACGCGCCCGCAAGGCAGTGCGTGATATCGCCGTCGAGCTCGTGAAGCTGTACTCGGCCCGCATGGCGAGCCGCGGCCACGCCTTCCCCCCGGATACCCCGTGGCAGCGCGAGCTCGAGGAAGCCTTCCCGTTCGCGCATGGCGAGCCGCGGCCACGCCTTCCCGCCCGATACCCCGTGGCAGCGCGAGCTCGAAGAGGCCTTCCCTTTTGCGGAGACCCCAGACCAGCTCACCACCATCGACGAGGTCAAGGCCGACATGGAGCGGCCGATCCCGATGGACCGACTCATCTCCGGCGACGTGGGCTACGGCAAGACCGAGATCGCCATTCGGGCCGCCTTCAAGGCCGTGCAGGACAACAAGCAGGTTGTGATGCTGGTGCCCACAACCCTGCTCGTGAAGCAACATATGGAGACCTTCGCCGAGCGCTTCGCGGGCTTTCCCGTGCATCTGCGCGCGCTCAGTCGCTTCCAGTCCGACAAGGAGTCGAAGGAGACGATCGAGGGCATGGCGGATGGCACGGTGGATGTCGTCATCGGCACCCACCGCCTGCTCAGCTCGGGAATCGTGCTCAAGGACCTTGGGCTCGTGATCATCGACGAGGAGCAGCGCTTCGGAGTCGAGCACAAGGACGCACTGAAGAAGCTGAAGACCAACGTGGACATCCTCGCGATGAGCGCGACGCCCATCCCGCGCACGCTGGAGATGGCGGTGACCGGCATCCGCGAGATGTCGACGCTCGCGACACCGCCGGAGGACCGGCATCCGATCCTCACCTTCGTCGGTCCGTACAACGACAAGCAGGTCGGCGCCGCGATTCGCCGCGAGTTGCTGCGTGAAGGCCAGATCTTCTTTGTACATAACCGGGTTTCGTCAATCAGTCGGGTCGCCTCGCAGCTGGCCGAGCTGGTACCGGAGGCGCGCATCGCTGTCGCGCATGGCCAGCTTCCCGAGCACGTGCTCGAGCAGGTGATGGTGGATTTCTGGGAGCGCAAATTCGACGTGCTCGTTTCAACCACCATCATCGAGACCGGGCTCGACATCGCCAACGCGAACACGCTCATCATCGACCGGGCTGATAAATACGGACTCAGCCAGCTGCACCAGTTGCGCGGTCGCGTCGGCCGCGGGCGCGAGCGGGCCTACGCCTACTTTCTCTACGACGCCGATAAGCCCCTCGGTGAGGTCGCCCACGACCGGCTCGCCACGATCGCCGCGAACAACGAGCTCGGCGCCGGAATGCAGGTCGCTCTCAAGGACCTCGAGATCCGCGGTGCCGGCAACCTGCTCGGTGGAGAACAGTCCGGTCACATCGCCGGTGTCGGCTTCGACCTCTACCTGCGCATGATCGGCGAGGCGGTGTCGACCTTCCGCGGGGATGTCGCCGAGGGCCAGACCGAGCTGCGTCTCGAGCTGCCGGTCAATGCCCACATTCCCGAGGAATATGTCGAGAGCGAGCGGTTGCGGCTCGAGGCCTACCAGAAGCTGTCGACGGCGGCCTCTCCCACGGCATCCCCCGACTCCATCGATCGGGTTCTCGAGGAGCTCACCGACCGCTACGGCGAGCCGCCCGTCGAGGTACAGAACCTCATCGCGGTCTCGCGTTTGCGGCGGATGGCGCAGAAGGCCGGCCTCTCGGAGGTCGTGACCGCCGGTGGCAACCTGCGCGTCGCATCCATGGAGCTCGCGGATTCGATCCAAATCCGGCTGCAGCGGATGTTCCCGGGCGCCCGCTACTTTGGCCAGACCCATTCGGTGTCGGTTCCGCTCCCGGTGCGCCAAGGCATTCCGCTCGCCGACTCGGATCTCATCGAGTGGACCGGCCAGCTGCTGGTCGCCATTTTCGGCGCCGAGCTCAAGGTAGAAGCCCCGGTGCCGGAGTAAACGCCAGCGCCGAGTAAACCCCAGACCCCTCCTCAACAAGCCCTCAGCTGCACGACCATTCCATAGCGCACGGCTTCACGTTCCCACTTTCCCCGCACTACCGCTACCGTCACGGCATGAACCCCCACCCCCAGCCGTACTTTCCCCGCACTAACGCTACCGTCACGGCATGAACCCCCAGCCGTTAGCCGAGCCCCACACCGAACCCCTGGTCGGCGGCGAGCCGGCCCGGCTCCTCGCCGACGCCATCCGCAGCTTTCCGGTCAGCCTCAGCAGTGCCGGCGCACCCCGACTGCACAACATCGCGACCGGGCAGACGCGCGCGATGATCCAGCGCGCCTACGAGCGCATCGAGATCGAAGTCATGGGTGAGATGGCCAACTGCAGCTGCCCTGGCGAGCATCGCACGCTCGACGTGGACGAATACGAGTGGCTCATCTACAGCGACCTGATGGGAAAAGTAAAGATCGCGCTCGGGGAGACCGGCAGGGTAGAGGCGTTGTGGTCGAGCTGACGGTACCATATCGCATCCCAGGTCGGTATCGTACGGGGATGAGCAAACAAATCGCAGTGCGCCTGCCTGACGACCTGGTGGACTTTCTTGACGAGCTCGTCGCGAGCGGCGACGAAGCCAGCCGGGCATCCATCGTCACCCGTGCGCTGAAACACGAGAAGCGGCGGCTGGGAACGCTCACGGACGTTGAGATCCTCAAGCGGCTGGGCGAGGATCCTGAGTTGATACAGTTCGCGGAATACAGCAGCCGTAATCTCCCTGAACTCGACTGATGCGGCCCATTTATCTGGCGGGAACCGACAAGCTTCGCCCGGTCGTAATGCTCACGCGAGAAGGAGTTCGACCGTACCTGACCTGGGTCACCGTCGCGCCGATTACCTCCACGAGACGCGGACTACAGACGGAAGTCATCGTCGGCACCCCCAACGGCTTGGATCATGAATCCGTCATATCGTGCGACAACGTCCAGACGATTCGAGCGACGGAACTGGGCCGACAGATCGGCTTTCTGCTCCCCTCGCAGGAGCGCGCCCTCACCGACGCGCTGCTCGCCGCGTTCGATCTCGAATAGGTCCCGCTCTCCACACCACAACCGCCCGACTCACTTGTCCACAGATCGCGCAATCGCCCACTGACGCCCATTCCCAACTCGGCACACTTGCCGCATGACAGTGATCCTCAAAGCAAACGGCCCGGCAGACCTGCTGGCGATGGCGCCACCGATGGTGGGCTTCCTCCCGCGCAACAGCGTCGTGCTCGTCGCGTTCCGCGGCAAACGCACCTGTGGCGCGATGCGGTTTGACCTCCCGGCATCCGGTGATCGTGTCGTGCATAAGCGCATCGTGACCACCATCGTCGGCATGTTCTGCAAGCTGCCGGCGGTGGATGCTGCGGTGGTGATCGTCTACACCGACGACGAGTTCGGCGGCGGTGATGCCATTCCGCAGGCAGACTTTGCCGACGTGATCGGGCGCCGACTGCAGCTCTCGGGCTTCGAGGTGCGCGAGTCGATCTGCCAGGCGGCGGATGGCTGGGCATCCTATTTCGACAGCGAGGTACCGGTCGGCGGTCATCCACTCGCGCAAATTGCCGAGTCGACTGTCGCCCGGGCGATCGCTGACCAGCGCGGACTGTTCCCGACTCCGGCGACGATGACCGATCGCGTGCCTCGCGCCGAGAAGTCGCAGCGATCACGAATGTCGAAGAGACTCGCGGCCTACCAGAACCTCGTCACCGGGCTCGATGAGCAGGATGGGAACTCCCCGCCCGGCGTGCTCACAGTGCTCGGCGACATCCCCATTTTCGCCGAGGGTGCGCTGGCCTGGGATGCCGCCGCGCTCGATGCAGAGGGTGCGCTTCTGGTTTTCGCACTGCAGGGGCCGCCGGTTCGGGATCTCGTGATGCTGCAGTGGGCATTCGGTCTCGAGGCCGGTGACCGGCTGTGGGAGCGCGATCCACGGGAGGGGCCATTCGACGGCCCGGACGACGCGGACCTTGCCAATCTGATGATCGGGATCGGCCCGCGCCCCGATCCGCACCGTATCGAGGGCGCACTCGCGCTGATGCTCGAGCTCACCTCGCGCACCGAGGATGTGAACCGGCCACCCCTGCTCTGCATGCTCGCCTGGCTCAACTGGGCGCTCGGTCACGGAACGCAGGCGGGGCTGCACCTGGACGAAGCACTGGCCATCGCGCCCACCTACTCGATGGCGCAGCTGCTCGAGTCGATGATGTGCACCGGTGTCATGCCGGAGTGGGCGTTCGAGCGTGCGGCACCCCCAAACTAATGCCTCTCCAGAGTCCAGAAGTGGTACCTTCTACCCATGAGTGGTACGCATGCCTTCACGGTGGGAGACCGGGGCAGGGTCGTGCTTCCCAGCCGACTTCGGCAGAATCGCGGCTGGCCGGAGGGTACAACCCTTGTTGCAATAGAGACTGCTACCGGTGTGGTTGTCGCGTCTCGTGATGAGCTGGAGTCGATTGTCGCGAAGCAGCTTGCCGGCATAGACCTCGTGGCCCAGCTTCTCGAAGAACGCCGTGCGTCCGCTGCACGTGATGATCGCGCGTGAACGTCTTTGACTCCTCTGCGCTGATCGCCTATCTCCGCCGAGAATCGGGTAGCGAGCTGGTGCGGGAGCAGCTGCTCGTTGGGGGTGTGTGCAGCGCGGCCAATTGGTGCGAAGTGGCACAGAAGGTGCGCTTCGCAGGCGGAGACTGGCAAATCTCCCGTGCGCTGCTCCTGAGCTACGAGCTTTCGGTCGAGCCAGTCACGCAGGCGGATGCCGAGGACGCGGCGCTGCTGTGGGTCACGGGTTCTGCACTCTCGCTCGCAGATCGGTTGTGTCTGGCGCTGGCGAATCGCCTCACGGCGACGGCGTGGACCGCGGAAGCCGCCTGGCGCGACCTGCCCCACGTGCACCTGATCCGCTGATTCACCCGCCGTCCCTCTAAAGTCCGCGGTCTCAAGTTGATCGCGAAATTACCGGGCGTCGGACTGCCGAGACGGTCGACTCACCGAGCGCCGGACTGCCGGGACGATCGACCCTGGCCTGGCGATCCGAGCGCACCGTGGCGTCTCATCCGCTGACCATCCGGGTCGACCGTCCCGGCCGAACCGCTCTAGTGCCGGGGCAGCACGTGCGTTCCTTCGATTTGAACCGCCTGTAGCTGCTTCGGGTCGAGCCCGAGCAGTTTCAGGATGGTTGGCGCGATCTGAGTCGTCTCGACCGCCGAATCGACGGTGCGTGACCGGTGGTCGTCCCGGTCGTCACGGTCACCTGAGGCGCCAACCGTCGAGACCACGAGAGGAACATCGCGGTCGTCGGCGCTCGCCCCACCGTGCTCCGCGAGCTTCGACTTTCCGCCGGTGTAGACCACGCCGGTGGTCACCAGTCCGAAGATGTCGGGGTAGCGAGCATCCGATTCACTGGTTTTGAAATACCGCGCAACTTCAGCTCCGGCGTAGATCGTGCTGAGTCCGGATGCCGCCACGGTCTTCGCCGTGCCGGCAATGGTGTTGCCGGCGGCCGAATGGGTCGCGAGGTAGGTTCTGGTGTTGCCGGCGGCCGAGTGGGTCGCGAGGTAGGTTTTCGCGAATGCTGCTGCGCCGGTGGAGTGATCGCTCAACCAGAGCTGCATGACGTCGTCATTGGTCGAGAAGACCACGAGATCGGCGGCGGTCGGGTGACCGACCTTCCAGGCGGCGTTCAGTCCATCGATGATCGGCGCGTCGGGAACGCGCACCAGGGCTGCGGGATCGGTCGGAGACTGGCCGTGCTTTGCCGAGAGGATGATCGTGGTCTGCTTCGCCAGTCCGTGAGAGGCGATGGCCGCCTGCAGGCGGCCGAGTGAGGCATCCACATAGTCGAGGGCTTTGCTCAGAAGCGGGCCGGGCACAACGCCGCCCGCCAGGTATCCGCCGGTGAGGCCGTTTGAGGTCGGCAGCTTTTCGGCCGTCGAGACGCTCTGGAAGTTCATGCCGAAGATCGCCGGAACCGGTCGCTTCACCGTGCCGGAGTGATCGGTACCGCCGATCTCATTGAGCACGGACTGCACCTTGTAGCCGTCGTACTGCTGGGTCGCGAGATTGTTTTTCGTCCAGTCGGAACTGCCGTAGGAGGCGGGTGCCGCGCTGTTGATCTCCGGGGTGAACAGGTCGTCGACGCCCTTACCCGACGGGCCATTCAGAATCTCGTAGGCGGGGTGCTTGTCAGACCATGCCGTCGTGAGTCCTGCGGCCTTGGCGACTTCGAAGATCGTGTTCACCTTGAGGTACTGGTGCGGATACACCGGGGTGCAGGTCTTCGGGTCCACCGGAAGGGCGGCGGGGTTGAGCAGTGTCTCCGGGTGTCCGGTGAGGGAGAGGATGTTGCCGGGAAGCCCAGCGAGTCCCGCTCCGGCATCCAGGGAGTGGGGGTTCTTGTCGGCGTCTTCGGTGAAGGCGACTTCGGCTCCAAGGGCTGCACTGGCGCAATTCGTCGTGCCGGCGGGCAGCAGGGCACGGTTGTAGCTGTCGTCGTAATAGATGCCGGTCGTGCCGGGATTGCCGCCGGTCACCTGCCCGACCATGCCGGGGAACGAGTCCGACGGCACCGGAGTCTGGGCGTGGGTGTAGCTGGTGCCGTTCCCGACGAGGGCTGCGAACGCTGATTGCGGGTGGGCCTTGACGTACCAGTCCAGGTCTTTCTGGTGCAGTCCGTCCACCGAAAGCAGAAGCACATGCTCCCGCTTTGAGCCAGCGTGTCCCGCCGAGTCGGGGGAGTCGCTTCCGTCGGCAAGTGCCGGTGCGGTGGCCGATCCGGCAATGAGGAGAGCACTCACGGCGACGGCGCCGAGCGCCTTCCCATAGTGAGGAATGAGCGGATGTTTGGAGGTCACGGGGGTGGATCCTTTCGACGGTCGGCCGCTCAATCTGCGGTCGCTTACGGCACGGTAGGCCTCCACCGCGACGTTCAGGAGAACGGAGAATGAACTGACGGTGACTATTGCCCGCCGATGTCAGGCGACCGGTCGAGTCTTCCGCTATGACGTCGTAACAGCATCGTGATCCCCACCCCGATGGCCGCTCCCACCGAATTGGTGAGGATGTCGCTCCCACTCGCAAAACGCCTGGGCAGCAGTAGCGCTTGGCCGAGTTCGATGAAGCCCGAGAGCGCGATGCACACAACCAGCGCGATCCACCAGTGCCGCCGACTCAACTGCGCTGCAACCAGCGCCCCCAACGGCACGAACAGCAGCACGTTGGCTCCGCGTTCGATGAACCGATAGTCCACGACATCCGGAATCCCGACCGAGTGCAGATATACGAGTACCCGCTCGAGCAAGCCGTCGACGGGCGCGTCGACGGGAGACGGCCAGAATCCGATCACCAGGCACGCCGTGACATACCCCACGCCCACAAAGGCGAGCAGTCGCCGGGTTCGCGCTCGCAGCATGGGGGAAGCATACGTATACGGGTAGCCGGGGGTCGAGCTAGTTTTCCATTACGCGACCGGAAAGATTTCGAGGTCGTAATCTCAAATTGGCAGATTCTCAAACGATCCATCTCTCTGCCGAAAAGTGACTCCCATTTGCGCGAAATGGGCGAGGTCAACGAGATCATCGATGGGCCGCGAGGGAAGCAACAGAGAGCAAGCTAGTTTCGAGATGGGGATATGGCGTTGATAGTCAAGAAGCTGACCAATAGCCATCCGAACGTCTGACCTCGCCGGTGACGACTTCGCTTCATACAACGTCTTCGTGGTTGTGTCATAGATATCAGATAGTAGCGGCGACCGAGCTCCGGGAACTCGGATTGCCCAGCGTTTGACAGCGTAGGAGGGGTGTCCCAACCACGCGCGAAAGCTCTCTACGAGTCCACTTTCCAGTCTCGATGCCGTTGTGGGCTCTGAGCCCGAGGTTTCGTAGAATATCGAGTCGTCGACTTCCGGTGGGACCATTCGAGCTACAGAGAGCGCCGGTGAGGCGCCACCTTCTTGGTCCAACTCCTTTAGGGCCGTCTCGCCTACTGGAAGCAGGTGAAATATCAGTACTTGCCGAACTTCTCCGGAGGAGTCCGGTGCGGGCTGCCACGAAGCCGGCCCCATGGGGTCGACACGAAACTGGCCTATGTAGCGCTGAAGCTTGGTCTTGCTCTTGCCTACATATCCATCTGCAACAAAGAGCCGCAAGTCACGGCTTGCAGCAACGTGCCCAAGCACAGCGCCGTTATTTCCGGTCTCGGCGTGGTCACCGAGAGTGCCTTGCGCTGTATAGAAATAGCTTTCGTCTTCCCCGGGCCCGTCGAAGTTGTATCCATACTTCACGCCCTCGGAGGGGTCCGAAAATAGGAAAACGTTGTTCGAAGCGAGGGCGGGCACAATACCGCCTGAATAGCGGCTGCCACCGTATTGTTCGACTAGGTCGGCCCTCGTGGTCAAGGAATTCAATTGGGTATTCCACGGAGCGGCCATGACGCAACCCTATGAGTTACAGTCAAGGATTTCGCTCCCCAGTCAGGGGGAGTTGGCGCTGTCGATGTCAAAGCGGTACCTAGTGACCTCCCTAAGCAACGCCAACCCACAACCCATCCCGCGCCCGGGTCATCGCCACGTACAACTCCCGCCGGTCGAGCTCGCGCCGCTCCGTCTCGGTTGAGTCCTCGGAGACCGGCACCGGCTCGAACAGCCGCGGGGGAGTGCGTACCACCAGAACCTGCTTGAACTCGAGGCCCTTTGCTCGCTTGATGGTGCCAACCTTGATCGCGTCGACCGGCGTGCCGTCGTAGGCGAGCAGTTCGATTGAACTGAGGCCGGCCGCGGCCAGCGCCTTGCTGACATCGCCGGCGGCGAAATTGGTGGGGGTGAGAATTCCGATGTCCCCCAGGTGCACTCCGGCGCGAAGGAGGCTGCGCACGTGTTCGATCAGCGAACGGTCATGACCATCACGTGAGGTGAAGCGTGTAACCTCCGGTCGCGCGCCGTGCCGCACCACCTCTGAGGTGACATCCGCCGTGGAGGGTGAGCCCTCAATATCGACGAACTCGTCACCGGCGACCAAGGAAAGGGCGAAGTCCGCGATCTCGATCGTGTTGCGGTAGTTCTTGGTCATGATTACGCCTCGGCCGGCAATCGAGATGTTCGCCTCTGAGAGCGTATAACCGCCCGGGTAGATCGTCTGCTGGCCGTCACCGATGAGAGTGAGGCCGTCGGGTCGGTCGCCAGCGATGCTGTGCAACATGCGGATCATGGCACAGGAAAGATCCTGGGCTTCATCCACGACAACCGCACTGTATCCCTCAAGCGGCGTCTTCCTCAACGACTGCTCGGCAAGCAGAATGATGTCGGCGAAGTCGTGAACCTGCGCCTCACGTAGCGCGAAATGGTACGCGCCGTGCAGTTGCCAGACCGCGTACCGCTGGGTGCCGTTCAGCCCACGCTTCCGGCCGATCCGGGACCGTGCAGCTGCCAGACCGCGTACCGCTGGGTGCCGTTCAGCCCACGCTTCCGGCCGATCCGAGAGAGGGCGGCATAGTGCTCGAACTTCGTAAGGCCGCGTCCCTTGATCACGCTGAGGATCTCGTCGCGCCAATAGTCCTTATCGCTGTCAATGCGCGCGAGCTCGGTGTTCAGCCCGGTGGTTCGCCAAGCGTGTTCGAAAGCGAGGCTCGCTTTGGCGGGATCGAGATGAGTGCCGACCCCGCGCTCGCGCAAGAGTTTGAGTGCAAACGCGTGGATGCCGGAGAATTCGACGCGATCGACCACTTCGGGAGCCATCCGCTGCATCAGTGACGACAGCACGGCCGGAAGCGTGCGCACGAACGTGGTGACGAGCACGGTGCCGGGTCGAGTGCGGGCGATGTAGGCGGCGCGATGCAGCCCGACGACGGTCTTGCCCGTGCCAGCGGCACCACGAATGCGGGAGGGGCCGTTGAACGATCGGCGGGCGAGTCGAGCCTGATCGGGGTGGAGAAAAGCCATCCATTCTTCGATCGGCTTCACCATGATGCTGCAGAGCAGAGCGTCCTCGATCTCTTCGAGTGTGATCAGCGCATCGTTGTAGGTCGTCTCGATCACCGGCTCGACCAGGGTCAGCTCGACCGCACGGGCGCGAGCGACAATCGGGGGAAAAAGCACCTCAAGCGCGGCGCGAGCGGCATGAATCTGCACGGGTCGAAGTCGCGTTCCGCGATCGAGCAGATAGCGGATGGCCAGATCCTCACTCA